>PPYF01525084.1_pt1 | contig 39092 bp, 41 predicted proteins | sample 1559871 | NCBI WGS metagenome assembly PPYF01 (sample SAMN08240021, study PRJNA423297) | Human gut metagenome, whole genome shotgun sequencing project.
TGAGCCATAGCTGTGTTTATATTCAGGCTGCAAACCACCAACATACACACAAGGTAACCTATTTTTCTTATTATCATACTCCGCATTATTTAATTACATAAATAAGTGACACACTTGCTTTGGTAGGCCCGAAATAGTTTTTGCTGCTTTCCTTTAGTTTCGTACCACAGGTAGCACAAGGATACTTGTCATATACAATGTGCGCATATCCCACTCCGATAGACGTTTCTATACTCCAGCGTTTTTTCAGAATCCACGAATATCCTACGGAAAAGCCACCACCATAAAGATGTCCCTGATAACGCGTATGCTGCATATTGTCACTGATAAAAGACCAGTCGGGCCACCCTCCTACATTGAAATCGGCATAATGTCCGTGCATTCCGACAAACATACGGCGAAAACTCTCGCAAAACCAGTAACGGACTTCGGGTTGTATCCCCCAATGACGGAGACGCTTGCCGTCGGAAAGTTTCCACGGATTATAATTGACCGGAATGTCCAGCGTCCATTTACGCGCCAGTCCGATCTCCAGCCCCAGATTCATGGTAGTAGTAGCGTCATACAGCAGATTGCTTTTCAGCGCAACCTTCTGGGCATGACCTTCGGAAATAGCACATCCGAGCATGAATAATATGAGTATAGCAACTTTCTTCATTTATATCACATTTACTGTTGTTTATTGCCCTAATTGAGTAACATCTATTTTTATGCGTTGCAGATTACTGGTACCCGTTTTAACGGAAGACACCATTGTTGTGAGATGTACGATTCCATTTCTGGAATCCGTCTCTATATTGGGCAATACCTTAATATATATCTTACCGTCTTCAACGATAATGCGTTCTTCCCCTGTATGTTCCTCCGGCATTACGGAAGAATACAGGCGGATCCAATTTTTAGCACTTTCATCCACTTCGCCCGTAAGGCAGAAATAATTGATTTCATACACCTCCGAATTTAAATTTCCAGCAGGCATGAGCTGAAGCGTACTTCCCGCAGCAGGAACAGCTTTCTTTTGTCTAATATGAACTTCTTTTTCCAAATTTCCTGTTTTTAATGTTATATACACATCATCCTATCACCTGATTCTCTTTGTCCTTCTTCATACCACATCAGACAGGTGTTGTTCTGAATACCGGACTCATACATAATATAATTCATGGGGATAGTTTCTTGAGTGCCACTATAAGGCAGAGAGCCAAGCAAAGGATTGCTCAACGGTTTAGTCAACAACCCGGCATACATATCCGCACAAGTTGTCACCTCCGGTGTTAATTGGATGAGAATGCCAGTCACATTCAACTCTTGCACACACCCTACCGCAGATAATAAAAAAATCAAATATAAACTGGTTGTAAGTCTTGTTATTTCTCTCATTAATTCTCCAATGTAGTTTCTACTACTTCTCCTATATCTCTTACTTCTCTTTTTGCTTTTCTCTCAGGACAATATTTTTCGTCCAAATCTCATATTGCAAATTTCGGAATATTAAAGGAGATACAGAATTGTATTCATTTCTGTTATAGAGAATCAACTTAGAATAAAGGGGCTAATTATGCAGGTAACAAACAAACAGGTTATGATATTCGCAACATAAATATTCAATAGCCTCATTTCTTTCGATATGCGAAAATTTTAAGATTCCCAAGTTTCTCTCATAAAAACTTGGATAAAGGAAAGAGGTTATAGTTTATCGTATCATTTAGATACAACTTAGGCACAAAATATACAAATTAGAAGGATAATATATACAACATATTATCCTAATATTTGTATCTTCTGTGCCTATATGGTAAAATGCCTAAATACTGTATATATATAGCTATCAGATTATAACGCCTTGCGTTCTGTTTCTGTAGGCGCAATCTCGTCAGGAATACTAAATTCCCGGTTGGCAAAGAGATCCGCCAAACCTGATATTTGTTTCAGCCGTAGCAGCTCGTCACGGTCCATTCCGATATTTTTCATAATCCACTGGTCGGACATACCTGCTTTGTCGAGTTCCGCAACGATATTACACATCAATTCGATATTATGCATTCCACGGGCACGATTGTGCCGTATCGTCGAGCTCATACGGTTCGACAAGTCTTTGTCTATCACCACAATCGGTAGCAATCCGTTTTCGCGTTTATAGATTCGCTGGGAAGTCTTCAGTACCGTATAACGGTGATAACCATCCACCAGAATATAGTTATCTTCTTCTTTATTATAATAACACACACATGGCATCGTAAAGCCATCTTCCCAGATAGACAGTTCAAGCAATTTCATTTCGGGCGGTGCAACGACATTCGGATTATAGTCGTTTGCATGTACTTTCTCTATAGGTACCGCCTTTACCTCGTAAACAGGGCTTTTATCTACACTCATGACACTATGATTCTATATTGTTCCATAATTTGACTTCTCTTACTCATCTCTTCCTTCGTTGGCGAGAATCCCATATACTTGCAAGCATGGTCGTTCTTGATGATACAGATGCACATTCGCTTATAGGTAGGTATCTCCCTAAACTCCGGTATATCAATATCATCCTGGTATTCCATGCGTACCGGTTTCTTCAGCGTTTTATAATTACTGTTATCCATGACGATAATCGGCACTTTGGCATCAATCAATTTCTTGATAGTGGCTTCACTCAGACAGCCCCCCTTCGTCCGCCAGAAGTTTACGCTCACCGACAGCTTCCGAAGATAATTCTTCCTCGCCCGCTCCGGCAAAGTGGACAGCAGGAAATACATAAACTCACGCCATGTATATCCTTCGGGAAGTTTCACAGATTGCCACCCCATGGCATGAGTACCGCCGTACATTCCGGTAAAGTTGACACCATTCACCCGCCCTATCATCTTGCCCCATGTATTGGGGTCGAGCACCCGGTAGAGCTGAAGACTCTCCTGTGCTTCATTGATAAATGGGCTTGCCACACGCTGCCGTTCCAGATTCACACCTGCACGATAGTAAAGATCATACAACGTATTATAATCCCATTGGAATTTTCCGTTGGCAGTCCATACATCCGTCGTCTTCCAGTCATAGATAGGATAGGCATTATAAATGTCGTTCCCCACCTTCGATGTCCACTTGTACTTATGATACATTTGAAACTTGCGGCTCATGTAGATACACCGCCACCGGTTGAAACTTTCCTGCGTACGGATTCCGATCAGACAGCAAGTTCGCACTGCGTCATTCTTATTGTGTATCCATTGCGCAAAACGCATCTGGAATTCATAATCCCACATCGTTGTGTTATAAAATGGAAAGTCATCCTTGGTCATTGCCTTTTTGGGCATGGAGCGCACCCATATATTCTTCTTACTATCTTCCCAAGGACGCCAGAATGATTGGTACATAGACGTACATGTAGCTACGCGGAACGGGATACACACCCGGTATACATCCAGAATATCCTTATTGGCTTCCAATATCCGGTCTACATAATCAATGGTCATCTTATACTGAATCTCGTAATCCATATGAAAGACGCCGAGACGTATCTTCAAATTGTTCTTCCGGATATAGTCGATACACATACTCAACAATACCCCGCTATCCTTACCTCCGGAAAAAGATACATAGATATTATCAAACTCGTTAAATATAACTTTCAGTCGCTCTTGTGCCAGTTCATATACATTCTTCGTTCCTGCTATTTTCTTGTTCCCCATAAATCATTTGTACATTTTAACATATCGCGTCCACTTCTTATCCATGGACACAAATTCAAACTTCTCAAACGTTTCTTTGTCTTGTATCAGTGTGACGGAGTTAAGCAGCCAGTTCTCGGGAGCGAACTCCTTAGTGATGGCAGGCAACAGATACGACAGGATTTCCTCCCGCTCCGTATTTTCTGCATTCACATAATAATTATTGATTACAGCCTTCTTCCGGCTTTTTTGCTCTACCGGAATGAAGCCCACCACTTCTTTATCTCTCAACGCAATAAACCACACATACTCTTCGTTTGTCTTGAAAGGGTAATTATTGTTGGCACGTATTACTTCAGGATCCATAACCATCGGTGCCAAAAGCCGATACAAGTGTTTGTCTTTTCCTTTTAATTGTATTATCTGTATCATATCATTCAAAAATGGACATACAAAAATAAGGAAAAAATATCAATTCATTCATTTCTATTCCTAAAACATTTGTTTTTCATGTTATTATCTTTATATTTAATATTCTAAATGCCCCGCATTCACCATTACTCTTTCACGTTTAAAGTAGGTCAGCACAGTGGCAAAACTGAGATACTCCCGCCCGGGAATACGTGACCGGCTTCGGAACTTATAACGGGAAAACAGAATTTTACATACCAGTTTATAGTGAAAAAACAGCCCTAAACGATGCTGTAGATAATCAAACATCCTGCAGAAATATGCAAAAGCCTCCTTCACCTTGTCATTGGGAACAACCCGTGGCGCACGATTCGTATTCTCCATACGTTCCATCTCACTGAGAGCATATTCCAATTGTTCTATTTCCTCTTCTGTGTTTTGCATTGTACACTTCATCTGTTCTAATTTCTCTTCCTGGTGAATGTGTTGCTCACGTTTACGTTGTAAATGTTCCTTTAACACTTCTTTTTCTTCCAATATTCCAAATTTTAGTTATACATAAATACTTCGGTATTCCTGTCAGGCAGTCGTTTAAACCGCCATATGAAATCTATTTCCGAGTGCAAATATAGAGAAGATTGTTTAAATAATTAGATTTTTAATTAAAAATATTCAGACTTATAACACTTTTAAATTACCAGTATCAAAAAGTCTGTTTTTCTAGCCTGCGAAACAAGCTATATTTTTGCGGAGAATTAAACATCGTGAACAATGAATGGGGAAAAGATATAATGTATTTTAATACATTCTTATTTTATTATATATATTAATGGACTAAAGGGTGGCCAAAGTGCATCGTGGCAAATGCCGTTTCTCCTTTGTTACAAGGTGTTTGAGAAAGAACGAAAGTGGCCGGTACGAGAGGTTCGAAAAATGTACATGCCAAACAGCCGGAATGCTTTCATATTCTATTTATTAATTTAAATAAATAATGAGTAAATCAACAGCAGGAATGCTAAAAAAGGGATATCTCCTCTTCCCTAAAGTATTATTCGAGGAGCAGATAAAAGCGACTAAAGGCGATCACGAGTCATGACCGCCTTTACTTTTTATTTAGAATGTTCAAGAAAAAGGTTTCAGGACATGAGGAGCTATCAAATGCCATTTTTGCGGCCGAATAAAAAAATGCGACTAAATATTTTGCCAAAATTTGGTCTAATATTCCTTTTTATTAATTAAAAAGGAAACTGTTTTCTAGACCTTTATTGTATTTCAGTCTCTTTTCCATATATTTGCGCCCGCATTTATCATTTGGTATTAACCGCCTCATTCAAAAACTAGCTAAATAAAATAGAACCGATGGATATAATAAACGCAGTAATTACAGGAGTTGGGGGATATGTGCCCGATTACATCTTGACTAATGATGAGATTTCTAAGATGGTTGATACCACCGACGAATGGATTATGGGACGCATCGGAATCAAGGAAAGGCATATACTGAAAGGGGAAGGACTCGGAACTTCATACATAGCACGCAAAGCTGTAAAACAATTGATTCAGCGTACAAAAACTAATCCGGAAGATGTCGACCTGGTAATTGTTGCTACTACTACACCCGATTACCGTCTTCCTTCAACTGCTTCTATTCTATGTGAAAGGCTAGGATTAAAAAATGCTTTCGCATTTGATATACAAGCCGTGTGCAGCGGTTTCTTATATGCATTGGAAACGGGAGCGAATTTCATTCGTTCGGGAAATTACAAGAAGATAATTGTTGTAGGAGCTGAAAAAATGTCGTCGATCGTAAATTATTCAGACCGTGCAACTTGCCCGATTTTCGGTGATGGCGGAGCAGCCGTCATGCTGGAACCTACAACGGAAGATATAGGTATCATGGATGCTGTATTAAGGACAGATGGCAAAGGATTGCCTTTCTTACATATAAAAGCCGGTGGTTCTGTATGCCCCCCTTCTTATTATACATTGGATAATCAAATGCACTATATCTATCAGGAAGGACGTACCGTATATAAGTATGCGGTAGCCAATATGGCTAGTGCCTGTGAATCTGTTATCGAAAGAAATCATTTAAATAAAGAGGATATCGACTGGGTGATTCCCCACCAAGCCAACCAACGTATTATCACTGCCGTAACCCAACGCCTGGAAATTCCAACAGAAAAAGTGATGGTTAACATTGAACGTTATGGGAACACTAGCGCCGGTACGCTCCCACTCTGCATCTGGGATTTTGAGGATAAGCTGAAGAAAGGGGATAATCTGATTCTAACTGCCTTCGGAGCCGGATTTGCCTGGGGAGCTATTTATTTGAAGTGGGGATACGACAGGAAGAAGGAATAAAGATAAAGTGCCTTATTTTCTATTACAGCCCGCTCAACGATAACTATCTCATCGTTGCAGGCTATACCATCTCGACCAACTCCGACTGTCGTCTTCAAATGCAAGGAAAAACGATTGTACATTGCTTTGTAAAAATCGGTATAGATACTGGGCAAAGTCTCTATTTCCCATTGGGTAAATGAAGAAAAAATCCTTGGTAAAGAGCTAAGCAATGCCATTTCTATATTGTTCTGGGGTCATCCCGGCATATTTCCTAAAAAAACGATTAAAAGTAGTAGGGGTTGTGAAACCAAGAGATAAAGCAATCTTATTTACATGCAGATTAGAAGCCTTCAATTGGGCTTTTGCGTCCAGAATTATTAGTCTTGCAATTATCTCCTGAGCTGTTTTTCCACACGCCCTATTGATTGTCGCACAAAAATGCGAGAGACTGAGCCCGATAGCTTTGGCATAAAAAGTAACTAGATGTTCGGTCATATAATTCTGAAAAGCCAACTGGACAAATTCACCTAAAATTTCTTGATCACGTGTGACATTAGCAATCTTATCCATATTATTGGTTCGATATATTTCCAGAATAACTTGTAGGAACAACTCTGCTATAGAATGTAGTATAGGAGGAGTCAAAGCTATTTCCGCATCTGCGCTTCCAATACGCTGTGTCAAGGAAAACGTATCCCGATATATTGCAGCTTTCTTCGCTTGCAAAGAGACTATAGGACAATTTCTCAACAATACAAAATAATCTGAGATTTTCTTCCAGAACTGGATATGACTTATAAATTGTGATGAAAAGCCAAAGAAGCATACCCTCGCATCATCAGAAGCCTGATGAATCTGTATAAAACTATCAGGCAATAAAGTGACAAAATCATTCGGACCTATTGAATACTCTTTCAAATTTATAGTAACCGTGATCTTTCCTGTAATACATAGTGCAAATATAGCAGCTTTTATTTTACATGGAAATCTTCCATATAAATTAAGTATGGATACGCCGATATTCTCATCTATAAGAAAATCTACCGGCAAGTCAAATTTGGGAAGTGCTTGTTCTGTTCCTGTCATAATAGTGCTGTGCTAGATTATTGTGCAAAAGTACAAGTTTATTCCAGATTCCAATGTAAAATCGACAAATATGTACATTAAATCGAAAAATATGTACTTGACAGAATGACTTATATTACAGAACTTTGCATCGAAATTCAATCATTAACCATAAATGAAACAAAAAATGAATAAGAAATGTATGATTAGACTTCTTTTCGTTATCTGCCTGGCAAGCTCTATAGTAGCTTGCAGCGATGATAATGAAAAAACAGGTGGTTCCCCGGAAGAGATAACAACAGATTACTCAAACAAGTTATCCGCAGGTGAAAATGCGAATCTATCATTGACCTATAGTGGAAAAGAACTTATTGGGAAAAATGTCAGATTTGAAACCAATGATGCTAAAACAGCTAAAATAACACTGGTAAGTATATTGCCCCATGAAGCAGAAGCACTCATCGAAAATATAGCACTTACAGATAATGGGAATAATGGCTATATCTTTAAAGGAAATAATACTAGTGCTTTAGGTACGACATACGATTATAGTGGTACAGTACAAAAAGGCAATATGTCTTTGGATATTACCAATGTTAAAATACCAGCAAATTCGTTGGGTACACTTGCAATAGTGTTGAACCATGATTCAGAAGCTACTACTGAAACTGTTGATGGTAAAAGGCATCGATATACAACTTATCATCAGGCGCTATACTTAAATACCGACAATGCCGGGATAAACAGTATAGAGTTAGTATTAGCCAATGCAATATTAGGCCCACTCCTTAAAGGAGTCATCAAAAATATTACTTTCAACGGGGACGGAAATCTAACTGCCATGTACGCTCCCCTTCCCGAAGATTTTGATTTCCAAAAAGATATTATACAAAACGGAGGTATTAACAGAACCGACAATGACTGGCAGACATCACCCCTAAATTTAGTCAGCTATATAGTTTTAAATAGCAAGGAATTGTATCTGACACCTAACATAGATATGATAACCCGTCAGGTTCAGCAGGATGCGACAAGCCGTTCAACAGGTGGAACAAGTGAAATGACCGAAGCATTAGCCCAATTAAACAAATGGATGAGTACCGGCATAAAATTGACTCTAAAAGAAAATCCGAGAAAAGACTTCTATATATACAAGGAATCCGATTCAATGACACAACATCGGAAATATGAAGGAGATTATGTCGTATATATCGACAAAGAAGAAATTAAGCCATTTGTTCCGTTGATCAAGACTTTAATGCCCATATTACTCACTCCAGAAGTGATTGAACAGATAAATCAGGCTACAGGCGGAATGATTGATATTGAAAATATGATAAATTCGATACTGGAAGCTGTTGAAGAAGCTGAAACTCTAGAGATTGGCCTATTCTTAAATAAAAACTAATTTTAAAATTCTGAGGAATGATGAAAAGATTTTATTGCTTTTCTTCATCCTATCCGGTATGACAGGTATGAGCGTTTAAAGTAACCAGCAACGGTGCTAGAATTGATCTTGATATGAACTAATGATTGATTCATATCAGGATTATTCATATATCACCCCATGTAATTGTCTTTTAACTCCTTTATTTTACCAGACTCATGTAGCTTTATCAATACTACCGATATTTTGTCGATTAATTCGCTATTATCTTTGAAGGTGGCAAAAGCATATTTGTCCGGATGAAAGAGAGAGCCCACTACACTTATCTTTTCCTGTGGGTTTTTATGCACCCAGTATTCTAAAACGGGAGCATCACTGACTACTGCATGTACCTCATTCTTTTGCAATGCTTCAATTGCAAATAGAATATTATCGTAAGGAAACGTCTTGATTCCGATGCTTCTCAGAAAAGCTTCTTCCACTCCTCCTGTTTCTACACCGACAATCTTTCCGGACAAGTCCGATAGTGCATTAATTTCAGATGTAAGTGAGATTTTTGTCATGCTACTGGTTATGGTAGAAGTTATATAAGCTACTAATCCTATTCCGAATATCATCCAAATTACAGCTAACAAGTGCCCCACCCAACCTAAGAATTTATATTCAAGAGTTCCTCCTCGTAAAGTTTCCATCAAGTTATAGAGGCTTAAAAAGAGCCCGTCTCTCCATCTTTTAGGATATTCAGGATCTTTTCTCCGGTAGAGTATGGTTTGTAGAATTGTCAGTACGGTGATAATTAGAAAGATACATACGTAGGAGTGTAACTGCCCGTTTTGCTTCATTTCTTTCCATATACTGCCTTTTTGGTCATCGTTTACCATAATCCGTAATCCGGCATCGTACCACGGATAAGAAAATCTAATAACCTGTGCTCTATCATAGGTGACGGTCAGGTTGGTAACCGCAATATCTATTTCTTTGGCTTGGATTGCAGATAGTAATTTTTCCAAACTATTGTAGTTCACATATTGGGAAACGACATTGAGTTCACTTTCAACCTCTTTCCAGAGGTCAATAGCCATTCCAGAATATGTATTGTTTTCTTCTGCCATCACGAAAGGAGGACTGATGAATACTCCCACTTTCATTTTGCGCAAGGTAACTTGCTCCTCGGCATGAATGGTGAGTGCCTGAAAGGTCAATAAAAAGATACAGAATATTAATTTTATTTTATTCATAAGCAGCTCTGTTTGAGTATATTTAACTGGAATGGAGTTGCAATATATAATGAAAATCTTGATTGAACAAGAAAAAACCGATAAAAAGTTTTACGTATTAATTGGATATTACCACGAGCTCTCTTCAAGCCTTACTTAAAGTTCGCTCGCAGGGCCATGAAAGATATTTTTAATATAACCTAAGTTCTCCCAAGTATTTGATACCACCTCAAGGAAAAATCTATTTCTTATGGTAAAATCCATCGTAATAAGCCTCGTAAAATCTCCGAAAGTGAGGTTGCCACTATCCTTGTACTCTTTCATCCTGGTGGGTTTCCTAAAATTATATCGACCTCAGGTTAATTATAAAATATTTGATTATCCGAAAGAGGGTCTTGTAGAGAAGGCAAGACCGGAAGAAAAGATATGTAAAAGTCCTTAGAACCAGATTATTGCCCTCTCTCCTCTTTCGGATATGTTTTTTAGCGGCGGAAACTGTTAAGAATACCGTCTTTTGTATCCATATCTATCTTTTTAGAATGGAATCCAATGCAATTCAGATAGCGATCTGCACGTCCAAAGAGTGCACAGATGGAATAGCCCTCTTCAGCTTTATACTCAAAATAATCCTTACCGGGAGTCGGTTGTCCGGCAGATATAACATTACCTTTGTTAGTAGTGAAAGCCAGTGTTCCGATAAGGAGTTCATTTCCAAACTTAGCATATGTACCGGCAACTTTTACAATGTACTCGTCTTTCCCAAGCATAACCTCGTTTTTACTTCCTCCTGAACCACCGTGTGCTGTGGTATATCCGTTATACACAAAAGTGAGATTATCGATAATCGCTCCTTTGCGGATAATAATACTTTGCGGATTTGAGAAGCCTTTTTCACTGCAAAGGTCAATGTCATCAAACTCTTTGCCATAACGTGGATCACCAAATAAATCTGATTTCTTGAGTGTGTTCAATATTGATTTAATATCCATAATTTATTATTTTTTTTCCTACTCTTTGACCGGCTTTTCGGAACCCGCCGTTTTTTTTTATGTTTTGAAGAATTACTTCATGTAGAGCAACTAGTTATATAATTCAGGTTTAGTTACGTTTGTTATAATCAAACGCTTCTGGTTCCTCTTTATTGAGAATAATGTCTAAAACTGCTCCTTCAGTCCAATCCGATTTAATTTTCGGTTTATTTAATTTCCCGTCTAACTTAAAAAAATCGACTACATAAGATATATAATGTGCATTTATCCACGGGTGAAAGTTCTTCTGCGAATCGTTTTCTTGTTTAATTGTTAGTGACTTCGGATAATCCTTAATCGAAATGCCTTTAGATTTTACACTATCTAATACTATTTCAATAGGCTTTCCCAATCCGATAAAATCAGATGCACTGATTGGCAAATCACTTATGTTTTTCAATTCGATGTTGAAATCTGGTGCAATTTTTACTCTATTTTTTTCGAAAATTTGATCTACACCACCGCCAAGGTAGCTTTTACTGTAAATATAGCCAACCCCCTTACGAGATATGTAATTAGCATCTGGCTTATTCGCAGCAAACGCAATTTGCATAGAAGCGCCTCCAATTTCAAGAATGCCATACGGATCACTGATGCAATTCATGGGCTTTTCAGATGATGAATTATTCACTTCCAACTTACCGTTTTTAAAATTTGTCGCTATCCATGCATAAAGCCCTTCGTACCGTCCAGAAATGGTCATCGCTTTTTCTAAATGAAAGCCGTTCAATTTTTCATTTTTTGCAATTTGGTATATTCTTGCGTAAATTGAGTCTGCCTTACCTTTAGATACCATCCGCATTCCGGCAGTAGCCAATATATACAGTGGTATCTTTTCCGTAGTAGGACTCTGATTATAATTGCTTGTCATTGTGGTCAAAAAGACTTTAACACTGTCACTGTGATTGGGAACACTGGATAATGCTCTTCCTTTAGACTTGGTTTCTTGTCCGACGGTCGGATACAAGACATCAATCTTCTTACCTTTATTGGCAATTTCATATACATACAATCTTGATCCAGAACTACCAGCGTCAATAATTGCAATTTTTTGCGCTAACAATATACCTGGTATACATATCAGGAGCATGAATGTTATAGCAAAAGCTTTAGCTTGAATTTTTAATAATTTACTCATATATCATTACTCAATTATCCTACTCTATCCTCGGCTTTTCGGAACCCGCCGTTTAAAATATCTCTTGTAAGCTTACACCGACAAAGTTGGCAGATTTCATCGTTATCTCTTAATTTATTATTGGAATTGCACATCTGTCCATACGACTGGTACATTTATCCGTGTGAATGGTATTCGTAGGGACAAATATGTCAATCACATGGACAAGCCTGTCATTCCAATAAAAAATTTATCAGGATGAAAGCCGGTTTTTATCTTTGCTACATAAGCTTAGCTTGTGGAAAGAAGATAGCTTTTGTCTTCTGGACAAGGGAAAACCAAGCAAATAGAAAAAAAATGTTTTATAAATTAAGAAGAATATATGGCTACGAAGATTTTAAGTGTGGATGATGAACTGGACCTGGAGGTTCTGCTGACCCAGTACTTCAGAAGACAAATCCGTAAGGGAGAATATGAATTCATTTTTACGCACAACGGGTTGGAAGCTTTGCAAAAGATGCTGGAAACACCGGATTTCGACATTATCCTGAGCGACATCAATATGCCGGAAATGGACGGTTTGACATTACTTACTAAAATAAATGAGCTGAAAAATCCAGCCATGAAGTGTATCATGGTGTCGGCGTATGGGGATATGGATAATATCCGCTCGGCAATGAACAAGGGGGCATTCGACTTCGCAACCAAGCCGATAGACTTGGAAGATTTGGAACGCAGCATCCGAAAAGCGATTGAAGAAATTGCTTTTATCCGAAAATCGGAAAAGGAACATTCACAATTGGAATCCATTAAAAACGACCTGGCAATCGCTGGAGAAATACAACGTGCCATTTTACCCTTGTTTCCTCCATTTCCGGAACTTATGGAGACTGTAGACCTGTTCGCAACCATGATTCCAGCAAAAGACGTAGGTGGAGATTTCTATGACTTGTTCCAAATAGATGAGAACCGTTTCGGCTTCGTGATTGCAGATGTGTCAGGGAAAGGCATACCGGCTTCACTTTTCATGGCGGTAAGCCGCACACTTTTACGGGCAACAGGCTTACGCGATGTATCTTCAACAGAATGTATAAACTATGTGAACAAACTGCTCTGTAAAGAGAGCCTGGACGCAATGTTTGTCACGGCTTTTTATGGTATTTATGATTGCCGCAACGGCATAATCGATTATACAAATGCCGGGCATACATCTCCGTATATCATACGTCATGACGGTCATGTGGAAGTAATCGAGATGGAAACGAACTTCGTTATGGGTGTTTTCGATGATTTCCATTATGTGGGCGGTCGGCTAATATTGGAAAATGACGACGTATTGGTACTTTATACCGATGGAGTGACGGAGGCTTTCAATCTTCATAGGGAACAGTTTTCGGATTCCGGTCTGGTACGTGTGCTGAGAACTTTGTCCGCTGCCACTTCCGAAGCAAAAGGACTGGTGGGGGAAATCGTGGAGAGTGTATATGCCCATGCCGGTGAACAACCACAATCAGATGACATCACTTTGTTAGTCATCAGGCGAATGAATTAATCCTTTTTTTCAAACCAACTAAGATTCTATATGGAAAAAATTGAAATTTATGAAACAGGAACGGTACTGGACACTGTAACCAGCGCCAAGGAACAGCAGGGAATTATGGCACTGCTCGAAAAAAACAAGAATATTGCATTGGACCTGAGCCACTGTACCTATGTATCCAGCGCGGGATTGCGTGTCATGTTGTATACATTTAAAATCGCCAAGGCTAAAGGCGGGCGCATAGACCTTGTGGGCGTTTCAGACGGGATACGTGATGTGATGTCAATGACCGGATTTGATAAATTCTTCAAATTTTACCAAACCGTTGAAGAGTGCGTGAATCAATAAGGAAAGGAGTATGAGCCATACGTTGTTTCAACCAGTTACCGGAAGGGCTGATGAGATTATAGATTTCATCATGTACACGAAAGAAGTGATGGCACATCCTTCTATCGGATATGCTGTCCGCCTTGCTTGTGAGGAGGTGGTTGTGAATATCATCAGTTACGCTTACCCTGCAGGAGCCAACGGTTATATTGAATTGGATGTGACCGATACCGACAAGGAACTGCGGATTGAGATATGTGATGGCGGCAGGCCGTTCAATCCTATAGAGAGGCAGGCTCCCGACATAGCGCAATGCCTTGAGGAGCGCGACATAGGCGGATTGGGCATTTTTCTGATCCTTCAAATGATGGACAGAGTCACGTACCGGTATGAAGAAGGAAAGAACAAGTTGGTTTTGACGAAGAATATCAGCGGGGGAAAGAGCCATGACTGACTTACGGAAAATAATGTTTGCAGGTATGTCCCTCTGCTTCGCCGGCGTATTAGCCACAGGGTTGGTGTTGCGGGAATCTGACATCCGCAAGTCGGTTTCCAAACTGGAGATACAGTTGGAAGAAGCCCGCAAGCGTGAGGAAAAAGCAGTGATAGTACGAAGTGTGAGCAAACAGATGGAAGAAATAGCCTATCAACAAAAAAGTATATCCGACCGACAAAGGAAAGAAGCGGAAGTACAGGCAGAAGAGAACTTCCGGATGAAATTACGTGTAGAGAAGGAATGGAAGCGGGCGGTAAAAGCGCAGGAAGAAGCGGTGAAAGCCTACCGGTTGGCAGACCGGCAAAAAGCCCTTGCCGAAGAACGGCAACTTCAGGCGGAGTACGCTAAAAGAGTGGCCGATACATTGACCTATCTTACATTGGGACGTTCGTTAGGATCACTTTCCATCACACAGTATAATGCCGGAAACTATGAAGTGGCGTCCTTGCTGGCATATTCTTCCTGGAACTTTGTGAAGAGATACCATGGCGACACTTTCCTGCCATCCGTATTCAATGCGTTATCGCTCTCTTCCGGGCAGCCTTCTGTCTGGCAGAAGCATCGAGGAGGGATTACTTCCATTGTCGTGCCGGACGGTGACAATGGGACCGAGCTTTATACCGTCAGCAAATACGGTGAAATTGTGACATGGAAGAAAGACCTAAGTGGCATCTACCAACCGGAAGTCCTGTTGTCTGATTCACAATATGATTTCCGTGCAGCTTGTGCAGATGCGAACAAGCTTTACGCCTTATCATACGATGGCAGGGTTCTAAGTGTTTCCAAAGAGAAATCGGTTCACGTTTTTACTACAGAAAGTAAAGGATATACAGGCATGTTATTGTGGGATGACCAACCGCTTTTGCTTTCTGCCGCCGGCAATATTTTTTATCTGGAGGGTAAAAAGAGGTTTAGCAACCTGGCCGATGTTACCTGTATCGCAAACAACACTCACAGGCTATTTGCCGGTTGTAAAAGCGGAGATATATTCCTGATAGATGCTGCCGGAAACTCCAAAATATTAGGGAACTATTACCGTGTAGCAGTGACAGCACTTTGCCATCATCCCGAAAGAGAATTGCTTGCTGTCGGTTATGCCGACGGAACATTACTTATAATCGGAGTAAACGGGAACACTATCCAGCGGCTGGTAGCCCACCGGGCTGCCATATCAGGTATATGCATCCTGGAAGACAAGCTTTATTCATGTAGCTATGACCGGACATTGCGCCTGTGGAACCTGACAACAGAACGTCAGGAAGCAGTGACTGTGCTGGAGAGTTCTTCGTGGTTACAGGCTATGGCATCCAGCTTTGACGGAACTGTCCTGTTTGGCGGAGACGGTAACGGAGCTTTTTATCAGATGTCAGTTTCACCCGACAACATGGCTACTCAAATCCGAAACAAATTGTCCCGCAACTTCACTCCGGAAGAATGGGCGTATTATATGGGAAGCCAGATACCTTTTGAGACTTATGCCCCGGAACTTACACATTGAAATAATTCGGAATAATATGAGAAGAAACATCTGTATGACACTGATACTGTTCTACGCCATATATATGGAGAATATGTACGCAGCAGAAGGAGTACCTTTCTTCAGAAACTACACTTCGACGGAATATGGTGCACATAACCGTAACTTCGATGTGGCCAAAGGTAGAAACGGCATCGTCTATATTGCAAACTTCGAAGGTTTGCTATACTTTGACAACTCATCCTGGCATATCGTTTATACTCCGGGATATTCCCGCATCACCCGTCTGTTTTCCGACTCCCGGGGAGAAATATGGGCGGGAGGATACAACTTCGTGGCAAAGGTTACGATGGACGAACGCTGCCGTACGGTACTGAAGCCGGCCGTTACAGACACCGGAAAACTTAAGATCGGTGAGGTAGCAGAACTATTTGAAGAAAAAGGAAAGGTACTCTTCCGTACACAGGAAGGTGAATGCTATCAAATAGAGGACAAACTTGTCTGCCGTGTATCGGATGCCTGTATCGGAAGTTTGTGGGAGAAGCCATATTCCATTGTCCGGATACAAGGAATGGGAGAAGTGGAGATCAACCAGTCCATACGTTTGAGTTGCGGATGGCAAGTGCTGGCAAGCCGGAGTGACGGCCTGATAGTCCTGGACGGTAACGGTCATAAACTCTATGTCCTGACAGAAACGAACGGGTTGTGCAGCAACAGTATCAACCGCATTGCAGAAGACGGGCATGGTGCCCTCTGGGGAGTGACCGACAACGGTATCTTCTGCGTGTCCTTGCCTTCGATGTTCAGCCACTACACTTTCATGGAGGGACTGAAGGGAGAAGTTACCACTATGCAACGCTATGACGGCAGTCTGTATATAGGGACTTTACAAGGGCTTTTCCTGGCCAGAAAAGAAACGGTAAAACGCATACCGGCTGTGAAACAAGCGTGCTGGCAGTTGCTGACATCCGCCGATGGGATACTGTATGCCGCCACCAGCGATGGGTTGTTTGAAAAAAATGGGGAAACGATGCGGCAGCTTACTCACAACTATACCCAAGCCCTTGCAGAGGATAACAAAGGGAATCTATATTTAGCGGAAGCAGATGGCATCAGCCTGTTTTCCCGCCAAAATGGAACAATAAGCCATACCCGGATAGCTGATATAGGAAAGGTGATGACGCTGGAATACAAGCGGCAATCCGGAGTAACGGCCCGCGACCTTTCAGGAAACCTTTATCTGAAGAAAGAAGACGATGAAAACTTCATTCCCACTGGTTTCCGATCCATAGACACCCCCCTGGGCTGTTTCAAGGACTCCGTCTTGTGGCATACCAATGCCGAAGGGAAAGCTCTCTGTGCCCTGGATATGCGGACAAACAAACAATCCGGTGGACTGAACGAACGTCTGGCCATACTACGTGACAAAACCATACGCACCATTTACACAGAAAACGACTCGCTGATATGGGTAGGCGGAGACTTCGGGGTCATCCGGATAGGTATTACGGATAGCGATGCCTCATACCAGTGTTTGCCGCAGGTGTATATACGTGCCGTTCATATTGACAAAGATTCGCTGTTCTTCGGCGACAACTATATTCAAGCAGAACGGGAGGCAAACGGGCGCAACATTACCGTCTCCAAGTTCGGTAGTGCGACAAAGGAAGTCCGTTTCAATTTCTCATCAGATGCCCTGTCAACCTTGGGGAAGGCAGAATACCAATACCGATTGGAAGGATATGACGATGAATGGTCGTCGTGGAGTGATATCCCGGAAAAGACCTTTACCAATTTGTTTTACGGTTTCTACACTTTTAAGGTTCGAGCAAAGGATGCTTTCGACCGATGCAGTGAGATACGATCCTATCAGTTCATCATCCTATACCCATTTTACCTGAAGTGGTATAGCCTGCTTCTATACTTCTTCTTGCTGATATTTATGGTTTTTTTATGTATCAAGTGGCGTTTAAGGAAGCTGGTAAAAGAAAAGGAAAGGCTGGAAGGCATTGTAGCTGCCCGTACGGCTGACCTCCGCCACGCCCAGGCCGACCTGCTCAGGCAGGAGAAAATGGCTACTGTCGGCAAACTGACGAAAGGACTGATAGACCGTATCCTTAACCCGCTAAACTACATCAATAACTTCTCGCATCTATCGACCGGCCTGATAGGTGAAGTGCGGAAAAACCTCTACGTATCCAAGACAAATATGATTGAAGAGGATTTTGCTGACTCTGTAGACATACTGGACATGCTCACTTCCAATCTTAAAAAAATAGAACAGCACGGAAGAAATACCGCCCGCGTACTAAAGGCTATGGAAGAGATATTGAAAGACCGTAACCGGACAAAGAGCCGGATTGAACTCACCGCCCTCTGCCGGAAGTCGATAGAGATGCTCCGGACATATTATAAGGAAGACATAGTTAGAATGGATATCTCCATCCAAACCCGACTGCCGGAAACGATTGTTCCGATCCGTGGAAATGAAGAGCAGCTGGGAAAGACGTTGATGAGCCTGCTGAACAACAGTATGTATGCCATTACCCGGAAATACGGGAAACAACCCTATCCGGCAGAAATCAGCATAGCCATGGAGACAGAAGAAAGTATGGCGACTATCTGCTTGCGTGACAACGGAGTGGGCATTGAAGAATCGATTTTGGAGCAGGTTTTCGACCCCTTTTTCACCACCAAGACCACCGGAGAGGCAGCAGGAGTTGGCCTGTATCTGAGCCGGGAAATCATAACCGAGCATGACGGAAGCATCACCGTTACGTCATGCAAAGACGAATATACGGAATTTATCATCAAGTTACCCATAATAAAAAAAACGATCTAGCCATGGATGATTCATCAAGATTAAATAAACAAATAAAGGAGATGCGCGAGCAACTGCGGATACAGGATAAGCTGTCATCCCTGGGAATGCTGAGTGCGGGCATAGCACACGAAATACAGAATCCACTAAACTTCGTAATCAATTTCAGCAAGCTGTCGGACAACCTGCTGGTAGACCTGAAAGATTTTTTGGCAAGAGACTCCGTCCGCTTGCCGGAAAACGAGAAAGAAGAGGCGAATGCCATTCTCAGCGACCTGAGCGAGAATCTGCACAAGATAACCGAACACGGCAACCGTGCCATCGGGATTATCCGGGGTATCCTTCTATATTCGCGTGGAAAAGAGGACGAATATGTGCCGACGGATGCCGCACGGCTCACCAAAGAGTATGTATGGCTCGCCTATCATGCCATGCGTGCCAACTTTAAGAACTTCAATATCTCCATCCGCGAAAAATATGAAGACAAGCTGCCAATAGTAAAACTGATACCGCAGGACTTCAGTCGCGTAGTACTGAACATCATGAATAATGCCTGTTACGCAATATGGAGAAAAGCTCAGGAGTCCTCTAACAGTTACCAACCCGCCATACAAGTGAAGCTCGGACAAGAGAGAGGTATGCTGGTACTTACCATTGAAGATAACGGGGAAGGAATGAGCCGGGAAGTGCAACAAAAGTTATTCGAAGCATTCTTTACCACCAAACCTATCGGACAGGGAACCGGGCTGGGCATGTCCATTGTGAAGGATATCATCGAGCATAAGCATCACGGCAGTATTCATTTTATTTCTGAAGAGAAGAAATACACCCGTTTCACCATCCATATCCCAATAGATTTATGAAACTAATTAGCTGTACATTGTTCTTCTGCCTGCTTTCCTTCAACCTGCCTGCACAGGATACCGATTCGGGAAGAGACAGTTATCTGTCTGCTGAAAACGCTTATCGGGACGGGCAATTCGAAAAGGCCATTCATTTGCTGGAGCAAGGTATGGGGAGTTACGACAATTTATACATTCCCAATGCCTGCCGTTTGCTGGCATTGTGCTACATGGCTGTAGACCGGAACGAGAAGGCGGAAGAGAGTGTCTGGAAGTTATTACAGTATTCACCTTACTATGTGGTGTCTCTTCAAGATCCCCAACGGTTTGCCGATCTTATCCGTAAATGCCGTGAAGGCAGGAAAACCCTCGTGACCGCTTCGCAGCAAGTGGAGACGCTGGAGGAAGCTCCCGTACCGGTAACATTGATAACGGAAGATATGATAAAGGTTGTCGGCGCCCGCACGTTGAATGACGTGCTGATAGCATATGTGCCAGGCATGACTCTTATCGAGTCAAATGAAGAGATGAATGTTGCCATGCGTGGCATTTATTCTTCCGGACAGGAGAAAATACTGGTCATGCTCAATGGACACCGCTTAAACAGTTATTCAACCAATACTTCATGTCCGGATTACAGCATAGCCCTTGAAAAGGTGAAGCAGATCGAAGTGCTGCGCGGACCTGCATCATCATTATACGGTGGTGTGGCATTGACAGCTGTAATTAATATCATCACCAAATCAGGCAGTGATTTGAATGGATCGGAATTAAACATCGGAGCAGGCAATTACGGACAGTTCAGAGGAGATTTCCTTTTTGGCAAACATTTCGTCGATTGGGATATTGCAATATGGGCTTCCATTTATAATTCAGCAGGAGAAAAAGTCACAATTCCGGTTGACAAGCAACAAAAGGTAATACCCGTGTCTGATAAAATCATCATCGGCGGATATAACCGAAAACCGTCATACGATATAGGATTGGACTTGAGTTGGAATGCTTTCCGGTTATTATACAATACACACTTCAAGAAATGTGTGGCTCCGTATTCGATGAGCTACTACTTTGCTCCGTATTCTTACGAAAACTACCGGACATTTAAAGGTAATTTGCCTGGATTTGCTAATACTTCCCACCATTTGGAAATATCCCTTGAGAAACAATGGAATCAATTTCAACTAAAAGCGGCTGTTCATATTGACGCAGCTGACCAAAGTCGTTACCAGGTAGCAGGCGATACCATTCCGGAATCAGCATACAATACACTTTACCCCGTAGGTACAAATGATACGATCATCGCAAACATAGGAGCTTTTCAATACCATAACTGGCAGGAAACGAATTATGGCGCTTTACTGCAAGGTAGTTTTACATATAAATGGGGGAATAGAAATACCGGTACAATCAGCAGTGGCATACAATGGAGCAGATTTCATTTGAGTGACTCCTACTATATAGAAGGAGATCTATTCAATAGGGTATTGGTTACTTATGACAATTCAAAGAATCTAAATAAAGGCTATGAAACAAGTGCAAACGCTTATCTGCAACTCAAGCATCAATGGCGGGACTTGCTTATCCTGAACTTAGGAATGCGTTACGATTATAAAAGGCGGAGAAATAAACGGATTATCAATGAAATTTCTCCGCGTGTGGCACTCATTTTACTCCAATCAAAATGGAATTTAAAATTAAGCTATGCGAAATCGTTTGTAGACGCGCCTTATTTCTATCGGAATAACACTCTTGATACCACAACGGGCGGCGAATCCCTATTGTCTGAATACCTCCATTCGTGGCAACTTACATTCATCAGCAACCATTTCTCGCCACAAATAGAATTTGATACAAACTTGTTTTATAATCGGGTCACCGGCTTTATCGTTCCCAATGGCACGGTCTACACGAATGCCGGCAAACTGGAGAACCTAGGTCTGGAACTGACCGCAGCTTATGTTCACAAGAAATTTACAGGTCGTTTCAATCTGACCTGGCAGTATGTATCAAGTTTTGATAAATATAATGTCAAAGGCTCTTCGGTATATAACGTCCCTCCCGTTAGTGCTAATCTGATAGCTTCTTATGAGTTTTTTAAAGGCTTTCGGATCAACTCGCATTTGAATATCCTGTCCAGACAAGCATCTTTGTACGAAATGCTTGCATCTGACGGTGACATACACCATCAGGACATTGTTATCCCCGCCCGGGCCATTTGGAATGGCAGCCTGAATTATCAATACCGTAACTATGAGACTAATTTTCAAATTTATAATATTCTAAACAAGACATATAAACAAGGTGGCACCAGCATAGCTCCTATCATTCAGCAAGGACTTTGGTATATGCTTAACATTAGTTGCAAATTTTAAATATAATAATTATGGCGAAGAATGTGATAAAGGATACAATCACTCATAATGTATTGCAATATCCTGATAAGGTATCGGTAAAAACAAGTGAAAAACAGTCATCATATAAAGAACTGGACGAGCTATCAAATCAGATAGCAAGCCACTTACTGCATAAGATTAAAATAGAATTCGGCTTTGGGGAGCCAAACAATCAAGAGGTGCGTATCGGGATTTGTATTCCAAGAGACTCTTATCTTGTTCCTGCCATCTGGGCAATATGTAAGCTGGGATATACTTACGTCCCCCTTGAACCGGAAATGCCGGATGAACGCTTAAAATTTATCATTAGTGATTGCCGGATAGCAGCTATACTGACCGAAACAAAGTTTATACACCGATTTGCAGATGTCAGTATTCTTAATTTGTCGGAAATGGATTCCGCAGTCTATGAAGACGGAAATTATATAGACAACCATGCCAATCCATTCCCCCAAACGGCATATATCATATATACGTCAGGCACTACAGGTACTCCCAAAGGCGTACCAGTTTCTTATGGCAATCTTTTAAATTTGTTGAGAAACGTGTCAGAACCTACTATCTTTAATATTTCAGTGAACAGCCGTATAATCAGTTTTGCAAGCATCAATTTCGACGCATCGATAATCGAAATATATGCATCGCTGTTCAACGGGAGTACACTGGTTATAGCTGATGAGCGGGAAAGGCGCGATATCAGACTATTGTCCGGTCTGATCAGAGAAGAGAAAATCACTTTTGTCACTCTTCCTCCGTCATTGGCCGTTTTAATGCAAGATATGACATTTCCAGCTTTGGACACCCTCGTCATAGCCGGTGAGAAGATGCTTGCCTCTATCGCAGAAAAAGTGTCCGCTCAACATTATCGTTTAATTAATGCTTACGGGCCGACAGAAAATACAGTAATGAGTACGATGCGTGAAGTAAGCAGGAAAATAAATATCCAAAATATCGGTAAACCGATACCTGGTGTTGTCGGGCATGTCGTCCATCCTGATTTTCGCCCCGTTGTAACGGGCGAAACCGGCGAGTTGTGTATAGGAGGAGCACAGCTGGCTTCCGGCTATTTGAATCGTCCGGAACTTAACCGAAAAAGTTTTGTTCCCAATCCGTTTTCTGATAAGGAGAAAGCTCCGGTACTTTATAAAACAGGAGATATTGTACGATTGATGCCTGACGGAAGTTATGATTTTATAGGCAGAAAAGACTCTCAGGTAAAATTTAACGGCTACCGCATTGAACCGGATGAGATAGCCTGCCGGATAGAGCAATGTGAGGAAGTTATGCAGGCATATGTTCGCATTGAAACCAAAGAAAAAGGTGATCTTATGGTTGCTTATATCAAACTGGCCGGAAGTCTTAACGATAAGACAATAGAGAAGATTAAAAAAGATGTGAGGAATTTTCTACCGCACTATATGATGCCTTCGTTCTGGATACCGATTACAGAGTTCCCACTCAATATTAATGGTAAGATTGACATAACAAGTTTGCCCGGAATCTTCCTTAAACAGGATCAAATTCAAAAAAAAGCAAGAAAAGAGGAAGAAGACACGGCAGCACACGTTATTGCCCATTTGTCAGGCCTTGATGATATAGATATTGACAGTGACTTGTTTGACGATTTAGGAATGACTTCGATTCAGATTATGCAGATACCTATGGAACTGGAAATATTTGGTTTATATGTTTCGGTGAAGGATATTTATCAGCAGCGTACCCTGCGAAAAATTATACATAATTGTTCAAAAAAGTTGGATTATTGGTATAATGAGCCACTTCCCGGCAAACCTGTGTTGGTAGTAGTAAGTGGATATACCAGTTTTTCGTTTCTATATGGGAAAGTAGCCGAAGCAATTGCCGACCTCTATTCAATTTATGTCCTTGAATCCTATCACGAATATTCCGAAGAAGTAACCCGTTCATGTGAAACTCTTATCCTGGATTATATCCAAACCTTGCTACCTATTGTCAAAGAATATCGGATTGCAGCCATTACAGGCTTTTGCCTGGGAGGAGAATTGGGGTTATATCTGGCACATGAGCTCCACAAACGTTTCTCTTTATTGCCTTCTGTTATAGTTCTCGATGGAGAAGTGTGTCGCAGTAAAGCGAGAGAGGAATACATACCATTGTATATGGATATTCTTCCGGACAGGATAAATGTCCGTCGTTGTAATCGTGATATAGACCTGGCTACGTCATTTCCCGATTTTCGGTATGAAGGGCGGGTCACTTCTATCCTTGCCAATCATTTTACTTCAGATTTAAGCCCGCTTTCAAAGAAAATACTTCCTACAAAAAAACAAAAAGAATGCGCACGGCTTTTTTATGACCGAAACCCGGAAATGTGGAAAAAATATTATCCTGATTGTGAACTGCTGTATGTCGAGGCAGACCACTGGACATTCTTACATACCAAAGAGAATACAGACCCGATAATTGCGTACTGCCGTTCCTTGTATAAACAATTTTATAAATGAGTGGCCTGATGAAGATTGATGACTTCACCCTGTCGGGGAAAGAATTGGCAAAGATAGCCGGATTATCTCTGCTATTGCCATTACCTATAAACTGGGTATTAGTGAAATTGAATCCTCTGATGCTGATTGACGGGGCCGGTGACGTAGCCACCTGGATTAATTACGGCGGCGGCTACATAGGTGGTATCATAGGGGGAATCATTTCCATCCTGATACTAAATCGCACGTTGCAGCAAACCGGAGCACTGCATCGTGATTTGAAGGTTTTGCAACTGAATACCATCTTGTACACCCGGCAGCAGGAATGGTTGAAGGGATTCAGAGAACAGCTTGCCGACAATCTGAAATCGATTGACCTGTATGCGCTGAACACCGTCGTATCCTGCCTTTCGCTGAAGGACTATGCCTATGCCAAAGAATTGCTGGCAGGCATCAACAAACAACTAGAATACCAAGTCGTTATGTCTTCCTTCTGCTTTCCTTCATCCCAACTGTCGGAAGAAGAAAAGACCTATCTGGATACCAGTCGGCAGATGCAATTGGAATACGGTTCGCTTATCAAAGACCTCTTATACTACATTCCTCTGGCCGAATCCATGTGCAACGGACATATGTTGAGTTACGAGAAAGTAATAGATTATACTATGACGCAGTATGATTACCTGCAAGAGCAGGATGCATCGCAATATACAATGGCACGGAACCTATGCTCACAAGTGCTGGAAATCTCACCGGAGGCTGACGTCCACCAAGAGCTGCAACGGATGGCAGACATCCGGCTGACAATGCGAACCAACTTGTACCAGCTAAAAGCAAGGCTGGCGGAAGAAACCCATAAACTAATAGATTATGAAGAGGACAAAATAAGGAAAATCCTCACAGCAGATACTTGAGAATTATCATTGAAGAGGGCACTTGCGTATCTCTAACTAAGGAAGGGCGGTAAAATAAATTAAGTGCCGGTATTATCTGGTATTCAAGAAGAAGATCATGAATTCCCTTTATACCACGTATTTCTTCGCATGGACAAACAGTACATTCTCATGGACAAACACAATAAACGGATAAAAAAATTTCTAAATCTTCCAATCTCCTTATTTTTGCTATAGCTTAAAAAACGAAGGACAGAAGTTTAAACATGAACAGACATGAGTAAGAAGAATCTTTTATCGGTTTTTATAATCATTTTGGCATTTTCCGGTTGCGACAGACAAATGGAAATACCAGAAGGTTATTGGGTTAGCAACCGAGGTAGGCCACCCGTACTTATCACAAGCGAAGGGAATAATAAGTATGTGGCGACAGTATATCACATTTGTCCCGATAGTTCTCTTTGCCCCATCAATTATCCGATTATCCGTAATTCCGCCGGGATATACATTCAAGCGGAAGGACGCATCCTCATATCCTATTCCCGAGAAAAAGATATCCTGTTTCTTTCTCCAGGAGGAAAGTATCGCCGCCAAACAAAAGCAGGGATAAAATGAGCGTTATCCCACATGACATGCCACACCATAAAAATCTATACAATATGAAACACTCAAATCAAAACAAGGAGGTGACTGAATCAAACGGGAATGTTTGTTTCGACCTGGCGCAATGTCATGTAACAGATGCTTTTTTCGTGATGGCAAATGGCTTTTATGAAAAAATCACGTACGCGGATATCCTATGGCTTGAATCTTATCACAACTATCTGGATATCCATCTGAAAGGGGAGCATAAGATATGTGTGATCCATCCTCTGTCCAAAATGGAGGAATTTCTTCCTAAGAATTTCTTTATCCGCATCCATCGTTCAGTGATTATTAACATTAATGCTGTAGAGCGTTTCACTGGCAACGTGCTTTATGTAGGCAAAAAACGTCTGGATGTCAGCCGTTCATACCGGGACCGTGTATTCTCGTGTTTCGATATATTGGAGCGTAAAAGAAGCTCTGAAAAGACGGAATAGCCATACTCATGGACAAGTCGTGATTTGGGATAAATAATTCATCTATTCCGCCAAAGAGGCTTATCATTGCAAACGTAAGCTTACCAAAAAACAATTTTATTAACATTTAAAAATGGAGGTTATTATGCCAAAAATTGACACAGCCCCTTCGCAAGTCGCTACAAGTGCGCTACAAGCGATCCCTTTTGGTTCTATTATCGGCGGTCCGTTGAATGCTTGTATTGAAGCACAGGCAATGGCTGCACAGACAACCTGGAAATTTATCCAGGAAGTAGGGTTAAACACTGACCCGGAAACAGGTGAGAAATCGGCTGTGAGCGTTTCGTTCCAGTTCTTACAGGGCGGGCGTATGGTGCAGTTGAATGTACCTTTATTGACGATTGTCCCGATTCCGTACATTGCTATCCAGACTATTGACATCAATTTTAAAGCCAATATCTCGGCATCCTCGTCATCCGTGCAGGAAGACAGTAGCCATTCCGAAATGGGAGCGAGTGCAGAGATTACGGCAGGTCTGAAAGTCGGACCTTTCCATCTGGATGCCAAGATGAATGCGAATTATTCGAGTAAAAAGGACTCGAAGGCGACGCAAGAATCTAAATATAGTGTGGAGTACACGATGGATGTAACGGTAAAGGCAGGACAAGACAGTATGCCGGCCGGTCTTGCCAAAGTGCTCGAATTATTGGGGAATGCACTCGATGTTTCCGATCCGAAAGGAACTTTGGATGTAAATTCTACAATTTTAACACTGGCTGACGGTAAAACTCAGTTGATCGCTACTTATAAGAACTGTGATGGTCTGTACACTCCTGAAGCCATTAAGATAGAAGGAGTGGAAGGTAAGGTTAGCGGTGACAGCATGGTATTCGAACTTATCGATGCGAAAGAATATACCGTAATGGCAGGTGAAAACGCTGCTATCATCAAAGTTGTAGCAGAAAAGAATTCTCCGGCTTCGAAAGAATAAGGAAAGAGAAAAATAGGAAAAAAGTAGAAACCTGTTAAATCAATCATTTATGGCTCAGTTAAGTTCAGTAATCGGTTCCATATTGAGGGACATTATCCTCGCCCAGCACGAAGCCAACCTTTATTCGCTAGCCCTCAACGAGAGCTACGGGAAAGACGGGAAAGTAAAGGATTTCCAGCTACCAAACGTGGTTGTCAGCGATATGGAACTGGAGTTAAAATACGGTGTAATCAGTGCATCGGAAAGTCAACAGCAGTTTAATATCAAATACACCCAATTCCGGCAGTTTTTAAAAGAACTCTGCGAGGAAACGGCAAAGGTAGTAATCAGCAGTGTGGTATCTACGATAATCACTTCGGATATAGAACGGGACGAGAATGACAAACAGTTCTTCTTCCGTTTGAGGAAGGAAGCGGACCTTCAGAAGGAATTTACCTCTTTTCTGAGCCGTAATATGATAAATATGTTCCGCTCTAACCTGTTTGAGGCCATCGATTCGACAAGCGGGGGAGTGAAGACAGATGTGATCGTTACGAAATTAATGGACGTAGTGCATAAGAAATTCCTGTACGATACGGAACTCAATGACCTTTTCGCTGGCAAGGACGGAGAAAGCCTACGTGAAGATGCCGGCCGAAATGCACGGAAAGCTATTGAAGGACTGGTGGAAAAACTCTCAAAAGACACCAATTTCAGGAAACAGAAAACGTTTCCCGCTTTGGAAGTGGCTGTCACAGCGGATGAACTGGCACAGATGCCTGAAGAAGCCATTCACTCGTTCAAATTGAAATTCAGCCCTTCGAATGTCACCATCACCCAAATAGAGGAAGACCATTGGTTGGACGATTTCGTGATGCAATAAAAAGAAGCGATTATGGATAAAAAACAAATAAAAAGAACAAGCAGCCAGGTGATGGAGCTACAGCAGCTCATCGCCGGCCCCCTGATAGCCACTATTGAAGCCGACTCGCTATCCGCCCAGAAATACCTTGATTACCTGATGCGGATCGCTTTCGAGTCATATAATCCTGTAACGGGCGAAACCGGAGAACTAAGGATGCTCACCTTTACTTACAACGAACAGGATGTGAACGGAAGCCGCCGGCAGACGGTACGCATTCCGATCCTTACGTTGGTGCCTTTGCCCCTGTTACAGATTCAGGAAGCCGATTTCGATTTCGATATCAAGATATTGGATGCGCTTTCCCAGACTACGGAAGAAAAATTCTCCCTCGAAGAAGGGAAAGGCGTACCCACCACACAGGAAGATAACGGATTGAAACTACGTGTCTCGCTAGCTCCCAAGCAAGGTGAACAAAGCGGTACCTCGAATGTGCAACAAAGCCTGTCAGCCAATATGAAAATAAAGGTAAAGATGCGCCAGGCGGATGTGCCTGCCGGACTTTCAAATCTGCTCCACCTGACGGCCAACAACATTCAAGTGGAAGATGCATTGGCAGAAGAGATCGGGGAAGGGGGTGAAAAATGAGTACCGGGGAAAAAACGTCAGATGATCGCAAAACCGGATTGAATTGCCCGCAATGCAACGGTTTTATAGAAACTTCAATTTTCCAGTTGCTCACCGGAAGTTCGCTTACATGCCCTCATTGCCATTTGCGGCTAATGATAGACCGTGGCAAGTCCAGGCAAGCACTTGATGCTCTGCGTAAGGTGCAGATAGCGCAAGATAATCTGGAAAAGAAAAGTAAGTTTAACCGATAAACAGAAGCAAATATGGCAGGCAGTCTCTTAGCAAAGGCAGTGGGTTGGTTACGGAAACTATTCAGAGGAGAAAAGGCTGAAAATCCCATTTCCTCTATTTACCGGGAAAATGAAACTTCAATACCGCCTGCAATACCGGAGTTTTATCTGCAGGGACATCGTTTCCTACTCCAAGACGGGCATCCGGTAGGGCGTCAACGTAGTCGGCGGCATTCTGGAATCCGGTGTCTTCCGGTCAGGAATTTTGCAGAAGCCTATTGTTTTTTCATCCGGCTGTGCGACCAGCGCCGGATAGTTTTGAGACGGGCGGGAGGATATTTGCATTATGAGTTGCTATCTAAAAAGAAAACAGTTATCTTCGACCTGACGGATAGAATCATCGGAAAACCGCCCGGAACGATAGCGGTATTGAAAGTCAATGCGGCAGTAGTAGGGATTGAAGTAACGGAAATCGAATTTGTAGAACTAAAAAAGAAAACAGGAAAATGAGAACAATCAAAATTCAAGACACGGGCGAAGATGTCCGCTGCCTCCATCAGTTATTGAGGGAACGCGACTACATCCTTGAGCAGACTGGAACATTCGACGAAGCGACCCGGCAGGCGGTAACCGCCTTTCAAACGAAACATCAATTAGATGCTGATGGCATTGTGGGCTACCGAAGTTGGGAAGCCTTGTTCTTTGCCGGACATACTGCCGAAGAACGCCTTTCAGAAGAGGATTTCACTCTTGTAGCCCGGTTACTGGATGTGGAAACGGCTGCTTTGAAAGCCGTGCAGGAAGTGGAAACGGGCGGACGAGGTGGTTTCTTTGCCCCGGGAAAACCCGCCATTCTTTTCGAAGGGCATATTTTCTGGAACCAATTAAAAAAGCGCGGGATTGACCCGGTGCAACATTTGGAAGGAAATGAAAATATCCTATATCCGAAGTGGGAAAAAGGACACTACAAGGGTGGTCTTGGAGAATACGAACGACTGGAGAAGGCTCGCATCATTCATTATGAAGCCGCTGACGCTTCGGCAAGTTGGGGCATGTTTCAGGTGATGGGATTCAACCATGCAGCCTGTGATGAAAAGAGTGTATCCAGCTTTGTCCAGGCCATGACTGAGAGCGAACAGCGCCAGCTTATCCTCGCCGGTCGTTTCATTAAAAAATCAGGAATGTTGCCAGCCCTGCAAACCAGGAACTGGGCTGAATTCGCTAAACGGTATAATGGTCCGGCTTATGCCCAGAACAAATATGATGAAAAATTAGCTGTCGCTTATCAAAAATACAAATAGAAGCGATTTGTTGTTACTAATTATGCTTCTCAATATATTCCGATGATGTTCACAACTGGCTATAGACTCCAGACTATCCCATAGCATAACTAAAGGGATATATTGAGAAGCGACAAGGAAATCAAATTCAAGACAGTTAATAGTTCTTTGACACGTCATAAAAACGTTTATTGAAAGTCTTACTTTTCAAAAACTTTCAGCAACGACAGTCTATCCTCCTCATTTTTTACCCTAAGATAGCTCCTGTAACTGCTGAATCCCGCCATCAACACCAAATCTATATTGTCTTTCTCCGAGTTTAAGGACGACAAGCGTAGCCGGTCGAGATGATACAGCCTGCAACGGTTAATCAGACGGCAGAAATTCATGTCATATTCTTTATTGATAAAGCCTGAAATATAGCTCCGGTTGGTATGTAACCCGGCGGCAAGGTCTGTAATCCGCAGGTTGGGATTGAGATAAGGTTTCTTTTCACGCAGGTAGTGCTCGAATTGTTTACGGCTGATAAAGGAAACTTTGGCAGCCGTATCCTCTTTTACATCTTCCGGTTGGATGATGAGGTAATTGTCGTTGAGAAGGTTGTAGCAAAGAATCAGGTAGTTTATAAAATACGGCAGCGTTCCCACCCATGCAAAATAGCTGAACGAAATAGTGGGTATGCGGAATAACAATCCCGCCAGAGGAACCGGAACGGTAATCAAAATAAGCACCTGTATGACCGCCAGCCAGGCGAGGGATGCATTATAGGCATTCGAGGAATAGTTCACGATGAACTTCCTGTAACAGCGTATGTTCCGCAGGTTCAAAAAAGGATAAAGCGTATTGTAAACTATAAAAACGGCGGTTGTCAATACATACATTATCCTGAACCACAAATTGGATTCACCGGCGCTTACTTCTGAAAATATCACCGCCCGCTGCTGTTCCACCGGAACAATCATGTCGCTTATTATCGAAATGAGGGTGAAGAGAAGCGGAATTACCAGATGCAGGCGGTTGAGTTTGCGACGCTCACCGGTGCCGGTTATGATGGAAACAAACCTGTATATCATTACCTGGTCGAGCATAAGCGTGAACAGGAACACAGTATAGTAGGACGCAAAGAGGCGGGGACTGACAGAATAAAACACCATGCCCAACCATCCGAGAGAAGTAATAAGATAGGTTAATGCCAGGAAGAGGCGCAGCCTCTTCTCCTGCACGTTATGCCTGCGTGCAACCGCATCCATCAACATCATAATCATGCACGTCAAAGCGCATACGATAGGAGCTGAAAAGGCGAAAGCGTCTATCTGGTCAATGTTTATCATTCCGTATCTCCTTTCTTTATGTCTGCTTCGTTCTTTTGTTCAGCGTCTTCCCTTTCAGCGGCGGCAGCACGCGAATAATTGCGGAAATCCTTAAATCCTGCCTTGTCAAGCAGGGAACTGATACTTTTCCCCTGTCCGTCAGGTTGTGAACGGAGCTTTTCAAGTTCCTTGAGCCGCAGGCGGTTCAGGTATCGGTTGAAGTTCACGCCGTATGTCCGGTTTATAAATGCCGAAAGTGTGGTGCGGTTTATATCGAGCGCTTCCACCAGGTCGGCAATCTTGTAATCCGGATTCAGGTAGGGCTTCTCATTGCGGATGAAACTCTCGAACCTGCGCCGGTTGAGTTTGCCGGAATGTTGCTTGCGCGGAGCCTTAGCCTTCTCTTTGGTTTCCACAGCCTGCTCTTCTATTTTTTGCACATGCTTCTTTGTTGCTTTGGGTTGCTTGGGTGTTTTTTCAGTAATTATATAAGGTACGTAATCCCGGCGCATGACGTGGTATGCGAGCAAGACATGCTGCATGGCAATGCTTAATGCCACTATCAGTGTCCATATGGAAGAATAAAACTCTGTGCGTTTCATAAGGAAGGTGGGCAATACAGACGAAAATAGCGAAGCCAGGGATATTCCGATAAGGAACAAGACCCAATTCGCAGGCCTGTGTACAATCGCCTTATTTCCTGTGGCTTTTTTATAATAAACGGCTAACACCCCGATGGCAAACAGATAATAGGTAAGTCCGAAAACGACCCGGAACAAGGGTTTTAATGTATAAAAGCGGGCAAAAGCCTCATATCCGGCAGGAACTATTTCCGCTCTTCCCCTGACAATTTCCAACTGCACATCAAAAGGTACGGATAATGACCATATTAACGTAACCATCACCAGTATGCCGGGCAATACATAATGGAGCAGGGAGAAATTCTCCGGTTGTCCGAGCCGGGTAAGGAAACGGATAATCCGAAAAAAGAAGATGGCTGGTAAAATAAAGGATAAGAGGCATACGATATTCAACCAGGTGAACAACACAGGACTGAACGCGTAACAAATTGTTACAAGCCAGCCGATACCCGAAATGGAAAAATAAAAGAGGACAATCCTTTTTAATCGCCTTTCTTCCCGTTTCAGGCAGTCCTGAAGCGAGAAAGCTACCAATATTCCGCTGGCAATAGCCGAAAAGAATGGAATAAGGGGTATTATCGCGGTTACGTATGTTGATGAAATATCCATTTTCCAAATATATGGTATTTTTATCATAAATCCTCATTTTCAAGGTGAAAAACGTAAAAATATACCTTTTGGTAAGCCTTTTACGATTTGTCCTAACAAAAAAGGGCTTTAGGACAAATCGTAAAAAGCAGATTTTGTTGAATTGTCACCTGCCCTATTTGATATTCACTTACTTTTGTGTATGGTGATAAGAAATAAAGCTCGCCAAGAGTGTTTGAATGTGATAATAATTCTATTAAAATATAAAACTTAATATACAAACTCATGAAACATTTACACAAAATTCTATCAGTACTCTTGCTTTGGGGAGTTTCGTTATGCGGAATTTCCCATGCACGGGCGTCTGAAACTGCCGGGACGGATACGGTTGTCAGCTTCCGTTTTCTTCCGGGTGAAAACATGTTTGCCCGTGCAGGCAACGAGACGGAACTGGAACGGCTCTATGTGCTGATTGACTGTCACAAGGTGGAGATAGCAGCGGGCAGGATGCCCGTATATGTGGACGGCTATTGTGCTTCGCATCCAACCGCCAAAGAGAACCTGAACACGGCATTTATCCGTGCCAACCGGGTAAAGTCGGAACTTATCACCCGGAAAGGACTGAAGGAAAGGGATTTCGTGACCGCCAATTACGCGCGTGCGTACCATAATAATAAGGATATGGTGGTGGTGACACTCCGTATTCCTTCAGCTAAGGCTACGACGAAGACAACGCTCGCCAAAGAAGAAGTAGAACGGGAAGAACCCCGGCAAAAGCAAGTAACCGTGGAACCGGAAACGAAGCCCGGATCGCAACAGGCAACCGTAAAGAAAGACCCCGTCGCCGAGAAGCAACCTGAAGCCAACAGGAATGTGGAACAACAGCCTGCACCCGTCACGGAGCGATTGACGTCAGTACCGGAGCAACCCTACCGTTTTGCCGTCCGCACCAATGTGTTGTATGACGCCTTCCTGCTTCCCACGCTCGGCGTGGAATGGCGGGTGAACCGTGACCTGGGCGTGAAGCTGGACGGCAGCCTCTCGTGGTGGGGCGGTGAGCACGGCAGAGTACAGAAGATGTGGCTCGTCAACCCCGAAGTGCGCTGGTACCTTTTGGATAAAAAGCGTTTTTATGTAGGCGTATCGGGCAGCTATGGGGAGTATAATATATATAAGTATATGTTGGGCGGTATTGTTTCAAAGGATACCGGCTATCAGGGAAAGCTGTGGAATGCGGGACTGACCGCAGGCTACCGGCTCTATCTGTCCCGCGACTTCTCCATTGACTTCAACCTCGGTCTGGGCTATACCCGTTCCGAATACGACAGCTTCGGCATGACCGACGGCGTGCGTGTCTATAAGGAACGGAACAAGAGCAAGCACTTCTGGGGACCCACGCAGGCGGGAATCAGCCTCGTGTGGACTATCGGCAGCAAATAAGTAGAACTATAAAAACGCGATATATGAAAATTACAATTACATTACTTTGCATCTGTGCGACCCTGTTCCTTGCAGGTTGCGATGTAAAAGACCCGATTTACAACACGCCGCATCCCGACAAAGGAGCCATCGTGATAACCGCTGACTGGACACAGCGGGGCGAAGGTATAGCCACTCCCGCGAAATACATCACGGAAGCGGCGGGAACCTCTTTCACCCTGCATGAACCGGTTGCAGCGCTGGCCGGGTTGTTCGTGCCGGGACAGACGGAGCTGCTCGGTTACAACCCTGCAGAACACGTTACGGTTAAGGACGGTGTGGCAACAGTGGACAACGACCCGGACAATGCCGGGCTGCAACACCCTGACCCGGGCGTATTGCTGGGTGGTACGGTGACAGCGGATGTCGTGGCGGACGATACGGTAAGCGTCGTGTTGCCCATGCGGCAACTCTTCCGGAAGATAGCGTTCGATCTGACTATTAACGGTGGAGACAGCAGGCGCATTGTCGGTATCGAAGCCCGGCTGGAAGGAGTGGCACCGTCCGTCGATCTGCGCACGGGCGAAGTGACGGGCAGCGCGGCTGCCGTGTCGGTTCCTTTTGTCCTGTCGGCAGAAAAACTGACCGGCACCGTGTGGGTTCCGGGGATGATTCCGGGCGCGGTGCAGCGTATGGTCGTGGCACTCACCTTCATGGATGGCATGAAAGACACGGTGGAAACCGATTTCAGCGAAATGTTCAAGGATTTCAATACCGACAAGCTCCATCCCATGCGCCTTACCGGTGATGTATATGCGCCGGTAAATTCCGAAACGGGCGGCACGATTATCGGCTGGACGGAAACAAGCGGCGGTGACGTAGATGCCGGAATGGAATAATCGATAAACAATCATAAATCATAAACTAAAAAACAAATAGCAGATGAAACAATTCACACCAACCCGGCTTTTCGCTGTCACGTTCGTGGTAGCAGCCATGCTCGCCGCAGGATGCAGCGAGGAGAACAATGACCCCTCCGGCAACGCGTCGAACGCAGCCATTGTCACCGCCTCGATCGGCAAGACAGACAACGTGGTGTCCTCCCGCGCCGTAAACACGGTATGGGATGTCGATGACTGTATCGGCATTTCCACCTCTTCCGTGAATGGGAAGACAAACTATGTCAATATCCGCTACAAGACCAACGGCAGTGTGTTCAGCCCCGTACCCGGTGCGGCGGGCGAAGACAACACCATCTACTTTCAGGACAAGTCCCCCACGACCTTCACCGCTTACTACCCCTACGAGGGTGCGAACGGCACCAAGCCCGGCAGCGACGGCATCATCACGAAAAACCTCACCGTCGCCGACCAGAGCCCGGAGAACCTGCCCGCCATCGACTACCTCTGGGCGCAGCAGACAGCCCAAAGCAGCAACCCGAAGGTCGATTTCCGGTTTTCACACCGCATGAGCCGCCTCATCCTGAACTTCAAGGCGGGTGTCGGAACAGCGCTCCCGAACGGGCTGACCTACACCCTCACCCAACTGGCAACGGAGGGAACCTTCGACACCTCCACCGGTGAAGCCAAAGCCACAGGCACGGTGTCCAAACTCGAAAACCTGCCCACCTCCACCATCGGGAGACGGATCACAGGCATCGCCATCCTCTGGCCGCAGGCGGTAAGTTCCATGCACCTGCAACTGAAGCTGGGCGATAACACCTTCGGCGCCGCGCTCACTTTCCCGGCCGGCACGGCAGGCGAAGCCCTTGCCCCCTCCACCTCCTATACCTTTAATGTGACCGTGGAGCGCACCCACATCACAGTTGGCCAAGCCGATATTGATGACTGGACGAGCGGCGGCAGCAAGGACATCACCCTGCAGGAAGCCCGCACCCTGACCTTCGACCCCAACGGCGGCAGCGGCACGATAGCGGGCGACAAAGTCTTTGAAGGCGCCACGACATCCCTGCCCGGCGGCAACGGTCTGACACCCCCAAGCGGCAAAACCTTTGTGGGATGGAACACCCTGCCCGAAGGCGGCGGCGAGTTTTATGCTGCGGGCAGCACGCTGACGATGCCTGCCGGAGACCTCACCCTCTATGCCCAGTGGTCGGGTGACGGCTCCGGGGAAGACAATCCGATTCTTATCACGGATGCGCAGGGGATGAAGGACATCGGGGCGAGTGACGACAGTCGGAAGAAGCATTACCGCCTCTGCAACGACCTGGTGCTCGATGATTGGGAGGCTATCTATTACGACAAGGGAAACGGTCAAGATGGGGATTTCTGGGGAACATTCGATGGCGGAGGTCATACCGTTACTCTCAATGGGGTGAAGCCCATACGGGCACAATTCATCAACGCCAGCGGTTACTTTATGTCTCTCTTTGCCGAGATTCAAGGAGAAGTGCGCCGCCTGCGGGTGGACGGGCAGATAACGGTGGACGGCACGGATGAAAACGCAGCTTACTACGCGGGAGGAATCTGCGGGTATAACAACGGCGGCACCGTTACCGATTGCATCTCCGACGTCACGGTGACGGCAACGGGAAAGATGGATATACTTTATGCCGGAAGCATCGCGGGATATAATTTGGGTTCCATCTCCAATTGTTATGCCACCGGAAAGATAGAAAGTACGGCTATTGCCCAATACGTCTCTTTGGGAGGCATTGCAGGAGCTAAGGGAGGCATTGCAGGAAGTAACAGCAGCCGTATAGCCAACTGCGCCGCACTCAACAGCAATATTTCAGGCAAGGATGGGCAGACGAATACCTACATCTGCCGTATTGCATACAACACTTCCGCTAACATAGTCAACAACTATGCCTCGGCAACATCGGCCGCTTTCACAGATAAAGGACTCAATAAACCGAACGGCGCGGATTGCGATGCCAAGCCCGCCGCCTCGTGGTGGAAGGAATCGGGTAGATGGGCGAATAGCTACACAATTGGCAGCTACACTACCACCCTCTACCCTTGGAATTTCACCACCACCTGGGAAGTCACCGACGGCAACCTGCCCGTGCTCCGTCGCAAGTAGCCGCGCCCGCCATTCATCAAGAACAAGAAATAAAAGCATAAGAGAACATGAAGATACACAACCATACTCTCCCGAAAGCCATCCGGCGGCACAGCATCCGCCGGTGGCTTGCCACGGCGATAACGATGACGGCAATGCTGACGGCGACACTGGCAACCCTCACGGGGTGCAGCGCGGACAACGATCCGGAAACAGCTACCGGCGGTGACGGCACCTCCGTCACCTTCGGCGCCACCATCGCCGCACGCGAAGGGCACGACACCGCCCCCGCCAGCCGTGCCATCCCCGACGGAACCTTCGCGGAAGGCGACCGGATTCTCGTCCACATGGACGGCAAGCGGAAAGCCTTCGTTTACAGCACAGCCCAAGGCTTTGTGCACGACTCCGCCGATCCCGGCACGAACGTCGATCACACACCTCCCGTATGGAAAAGCGGGGAAGCCGAAAAAAGTGTCCTTGCTTACGGTCCCACAGCCTGTATCTCTTCTGCAGGGGACGGGGCGTTCTTATACGAAGTCTATGTAAGTGTAGCACAGAATGATGACCGTGAGTATAAGTATAGCGATTATGTCTATACCGCACAGACACTCTACCGCAGCAATCCCAAACTTAGTTTCCGCCACGGCATGGCGCGCGTCGTCCTCCGGTTGCGTTCCGGCGGCTCCCTCACGGATGAGGACGTGGCAGGCGCCTCCGTGCTGCTGGGCGACAAGAACCTTTTTACAAGAGCGGACATCGATCCGCAGACCGGGACACTGACAGCCCATAAGCCTAAACCTAATGGCTTGCAACCGCAAACCATCACGCCCCACCGTTGTGCCGACACCCCCGCGGGCTACGCCGTGGCTTATGAAGCCCTGCTGCCCCCGCAGGACGTAAGCGGGAAAGAGTTCATCCAAGTCCGGCTCTCCGATGGCACTGAACTGGGCTATATAGCGGAAAGCGGCAGCATGCTGGAAGGCGGACACGAATATATCTATAATGTGACCGTGGATGCTGCCCAACAAGTGCCGGCAAAAAATATATCTTATAGCATAACACGACACGTACATCGTCCGACATCACAAACGACGGAGTGATATGCGGGAAGATGAAAGGAAGATGAAAGGAAGAAATAGAAAGGAGGCACAACAGCAGAAAAAGAAACTCAATAAAAACACTCCTATGCCGGACGGGAGTAAGTGCCCGGCAAAATTTTTGACTTATTTCACAGACAACAAAATCCCGTTCATATAGGTTAAAGCGGACCAAACCGTATTTTATCACATGTGAACGGGATTGAAACCATACAAACAGACCAAACGCTGACGCAGAGGTTATGGTTATCTCTGAATTAGAACTCTGTGTCCTCGGTGGTGAAATAGTTTATTTCAGTACGATATTTAATCTTTACAGGAAACAACTACATTTTCCCACTGGATATTTATTCTCAATTTTTTCATCTCCCCCATCACCTTTTTCCTGTTTCTCCGATGAATAAAGGGTTTGCGGGTAAAGAACAACAACTTCACCTGTATGCGGTTAGTTTCAAAAATTGTTTCTCCCAGTGAAACTATCCGTTTCTCGGTGTGAAACACT
>PPYF01349407.1_pt1 | contig 39079 bp, 55 predicted proteins | sample 1559871 | NCBI WGS metagenome assembly PPYF01 (sample SAMN08240021, study PRJNA423297) | Human gut metagenome, whole genome shotgun sequencing project.
GCTCTGAAATCCCGACTGCCTTGGCAATGTCATAACGGGAAACGGCGTTTTCCCTTCCGGTGGGAACGAATGAAATAATGTTCAAGCTGTTTCACTTCCTTGTATTATAAAGTAGTAGTTATTAAAGCCCCTCTCCAAGGGCTGTATGCTACACTGTAAGAGATGCTGTGGATTGGTTGCATACTTCTACCACAAGATGGTTCAAGAAAGGTTCCAACCACAGCTCCTTACAATTTTGTTGATTAGTTAAATACCGCCAGACGGTTGATGTGGAACAAGGCTACAAAAGTAAGGCGCACTGTGGATACAGCATCACATTTTTTCATCGGAGGTATTTGTTATGGTGGTTTCTGTTGGTATCGATGTCTCGAAGGATAAGCACGATTGTTTCATCGTTAACTCTGAGAGTGAAATCCTGGCGGATGTCTTCACTATCCCCAACAACATGGATGGGTTTCACTATCTGTTGCAACGAATCCAGGATTGCACCAACACGCAGGACAAAATAAAAGTAGGGCTTGAGGCGACTGGACATTACAGCTACAACCTGCTCGGGTTTCTTCTTGACAATGGTCTGTCCACCTATGTCCTGAATCCCTTACGCACAAACCTTTACCGAAAGAGTCTCAGTCTGAGAAAGACCAAAACCGACCGAGTGGATGCACGAACGATTGCTTCTATGCTGTTATCCGATGCGGGCCTCAAACCCTATACAGATACAGCATACCACAATGAGGAATTAAAGTCACTTACCAGATATCGTTTTGATAAGGTAAAGGAGCGTTCCAAGCTGAAAAGCTCTATCTCCAGACTGGTCTGCATCCTATTCCCGGAGCTGGAAAAGCTGGTTCCTTCTCTGCATCTTGCTTCTGTCTACGCTCTGCTGGAGGAGTTTCCCGGTGCCAAGCAAGTCGCTGCAGCCCATTTTACAAGGCTGAAAGCACTTCTTGAAACCGCCTCCAAAGGCCACTATAAACGGGATATGGCTCTTGAAATACGAGATGCCGCCAGAAACTCTATTGGCTCCCAGATGCCCGCCAAGTCCCTTGAATTACAGCACACCATCCGGCTCATCCGTGAATTGGATAATGAAATTACTGAAATTGAAGAGCAAATACAAGCCATTATGGATGAACTACATTCTCCTATTACCTCTATCCCCGGTATGGGATTTCGCATGGCTGCCATGATTCTTGCTGAAGTTGGTGACTTCACCCGTTTTGATTCCCCGGACAAGTTATTGGCCTATGCCGGGATGTCTCCCTCTATTTACCAGTCCGGGCAGCTCAAGAATTGCTATCCTCACATGGAGAAGCGTGGCTCTCGATATCTGCGCTATGCCCTTTACAATGCGACCAAGTATGTTTGCCAATGGGATCCAACTTTTTCCGATTACCTCGCTAAGAAACGAGCAGAGGGCAAACACTACAACGTCGCTCTTTCTCACGCTGCCAAGAAGTTAGTACGTCTCATATTTGCGATGGAGAAATCCCGAACGACATACCGTTTGGCAGCTTAATCTTTGTTTAATCATTGTTAGACGGGGTCATCTCGGACCCCTGCTTTGCTATACCTTTTTTGAGCCATCTGTTTTTTCACCACCACTCATTTTAGGGGTTGACACTTAATAGTTAATCTTTCTTTACAGGATGCTGTCCAAATACCAATTCATCTGGTACCAAATCTCAACCGATCTCATATCGTACTTGCAGTGCTCAATCGTGAATAGGCCGCCCTCGCCGTCCTGTTTGTATTTACGGTCCATAAAGCGAAATATAACATCGTCCGTATACTTCGGATCGAATCTGGAATCGCTCATGGAACCCAACCCAAGATTTACAATCATATTCCAAAACCATTGGCCCATTCGATTGCCAACGTCGGGATTGTTCATAATGTTTTCTTCACAACGAAACGCCAAAGCAATCAGCATCTCCAGCACACTACAAGGCCGATTGTCCAGAAAAGAGGCAATCATAGGACCCTCGTATGATTTTTCATATCCAAAACGATAACGGAGGTCCATCCCGTCTTCAGCTCTGTTGCCGTCCATTGGAATCACATATTGAAAATCAATATTATGAAGATGATTCAGCAGCTTTTGATAGGACAGACCTCTGGAATACCGTTCGTTGCATACGAGCTGACACATCCATTCAAAATATTCGTTGTTCAGCTCTTTCTCTGTCATTTAATCCTCCATCTGACCGGGGTATCTGCCTGTGACATCCGAGTAGGAACGGTTGTCCCTCAGAATCTCATAATCGCATTTCAAGCGGTCATTGCGGACAAACACAGAATCGTCCTCATACTCGCCGAAATGATCTGCAAAATCAGCGCCCACGGTCTCATCAATATCGTCGACAATCTCGTCGTTTTCATCCGCCAGAACCCCGTCCGAATAATAAGTCAGACTGAGCTTGGTGTATTCGTCGAAATCACCAAATTCCTCTGGCGAGATAACATAAGGCTTTTCAACCATATTTACCTTCTCCTCTTTCACGTTTTTATTGTTTGTCGCGGCATAATTCGTATAGCCTTCCTCTGCAAGCTTAGTAGCATAGTTAATCAGATCCGGTTTCAATTTAGCCTGGTTAGCCTTGATTTTATTGTCTTTGTCAAGGTTTTCCTCTTTGCGAATCACCGTTTCCGGCTTCTTTTCAGCAAAGACCGCCTTCACCGAATCGATTTCCTCCTGGGCAATTTGCTCATATCGCTTTTTAAGGCAAAGCCATGTTGCGGCCGACCCGATAGTCAGACCGGCCATAAACATAGCGAAGTTAATCTTGCTCATAGTAATCCTCCTCGTTTTTTATCGTAACAACAGTTACGGCGAGACCTCCGAACAGCAATGCAGCGCTCAGGAGAATCCCGCCGGTAATATGTCTTTTTCGCTTGCTGTCCAATATGGAGTCAAGCAGGTTTATGAAATCATCAAACATATCCACGTTTAATTACTCCCTTCCGCCAGACAAAATGGCAATACCACCGATTAAGCACAAACCGGCCATGGTAGAAAACACATAAGAAAATAATGCTTTCATGATAAACGCTCCTTTTTACACCAATTACGTATCAAACTCAAGAATCAAAATCGCAATTACCTTCGTCGAGAGTATCACTGTCCCGCACATATTCTAATGTGCCAAGAGGAATCTCGCCAATGTGCTCTTTTGCATAAGTAATAGCCTCCTCAAATGTTAAATTATCCGGAACATCAATGTGGCTATTGTAAACTGCCAAACATTGTATCGTCACATTCAGCCGTTTCATATAAACGATCCTTTCAATCGTAGCTTGAAAAATAATGACAGCATTCCTGGAACATCGGAACACCATAATCGCTGTATCCGCCTGCGGTGAAAAACACACATTCATAATTCGTCCGTTCCAGCAGCTCTTCCTTTACAAGCTCTACAAGTTCTTCTTTCACATAACAGCGGTCGACTCTCCCGTTCCACATGGATGTGAACTGATTCGGCTGAAATATAACATCGGTTACATTATCCGGAAAGTGCGAATCGTCGACTCGGTTTAGAATTGTGTCAATTACCAACCTCTGTCCAAGTTCCGTTTCACCTTCCGCTTCAGCCATTGTTACCAGCGCGATAAGTTCGATTTCTTCCTGCGAAATAGGGTACGACCATTCTTCTTCAACCTGTTCCGGTTCCTCGGCAGGCGGTGAAGGTTCCGGCACGGTTTCAATAGGGGGTATAGATATCGTCGAAGACGCATCGTTATATGTATCCTCGACGGGTTTTTCTTTTACCGGGGCTGCGGCTATCCTCGCTATAATAATGAAGCAAAGGATAAGGCTCAGAAGAAACACCGCGCCCTTTAGTATAGTTCGCATTTTTTAACTCCTCTCTTATAAAGCGACCACCTCCAGTATCGATCTGAAAGCGTTAAAGTTACATCTTCTCCCAAATATTTCCCTCTACGTTGAAATCGAGAAGAAGAACCGGCTCGTGTCTGCCGTCTTCGGTCTCCCGCTCGACTTCTACAATTCTGAAATTGACATATCCGTCCGGGCCATCGGCAGTCCAGCCTACAATCTGACCGGCAGGTGTACGGGGGAGATCCAGATCGTCCAGAACCTCGTTCAAGAACAGATGTCCACGGATTTGAAGCTTATCGTTGGCAAACGCCTGCTGCGCCTTCAGGAACATGCGGTTGTAATCTTGATTAGTCTCGTAATTACGGCTCTTCGAGTCAAAGTAAACGGCATAATCGCTCTGAAGATTGGGGTCAACCACCTGGACCGTTTTCTTTACCTTCTTTTCCTTTCCGTTTTCAGGATCGACCTCAACCTCTTCAAACTTCTTCGCTTTGATGTTGTACTTCAGCTCCTGATCCACCTGTTCGCCAAACCGCTCAACCACTCGGTTGCGGTACTCTTTAAAGCTCTTGTCAATAACCGCATAAGCCGCGCCGAGCGCTACATTTCTCTTGCGAAGAATATTGTTGGATGCAAGGATGCTGGTAATGGACAGAGTTCCAAGAATAACGGCAGGAGCATACAGCTTGGCAAATTTAATTCCGGTTTGCACATAAATGATAGTGAGATCCTTCTTGGAATCCTCAGCGGAATAAGATTCACCCGCTTCGGTAATGCCGGTTTCCGTTGCGGTATGGACCTTATCGATATCGTTTTTGGTATCCTCCACAATCTTGTTTACTTTAGTTGTTGCTTTGCAAGCAATGATGGCGCTCACAACCGTCCCCGCGATCCCAGCTACAACAAGAATTTCAGGGCTGTGCTTTTTGAGCTTCATAACGGATTTATTAGCAATACCGCTGATGCTCTTTACGATTTCGGTCTTATTTTTCATAGTTTTTATTCTCCTTTTCGAGTTTTCTGAGATGGTCGATAAGATGCTGTGTATACCACATAATCTTTTCGAGATCCTGAATGCCGTTCTTTTGTTTCCAACGGCAGGCGTATTTGATGATGTTGCCGGTATCGGTTGCTTCGATGCCTTTAAGGTCAAATGTAAAAGCCTCTATCACATCAATAACTTCTAAACCGGTTTCGGATTGATAATGTGCCGGGTGTGACACCATTTTGTCAGGGGATTCATACATTACTCTTCGTCCTCCTCGAAGGTTTCACAGTGAGGGATATAGATTCTCTTTCGTTCCTGAACCGCAATCTGGCAGCCGCAGGAAGGGCAGTCAAAAGTGTCGTACAATTTTTCCTCAGGTTCCGAGCCAAAGGCTACTGCTAACCCACTTTTTCCGTTGTCACGAGAAATATAATGGCGTTCCTCAACAGCGTTGAATTTGCATCCACAGATTTTACACTCAAGCATGTTCTTTCTCCTTTCAGTTCAACGGGATGGCTCTTGGTAGTTTCAAAATATAACCGTCTCGAACCCTTACAGCAGTTGCTCCGGCAATATTTGTCCAGCCGTAACGGTTCATTGTGTAGTTGTCGTTCGCAACATTAGCCAAATCGTAAAAATCTGACACGCTTACCATACCGTACTGGCTGATGATGTCATTCATGGAATCCAGCACCGCTTCCGCATCACCGCGAGTGTCGAATAAAATATCATCGTAGTCAAAACTTGTTCGTCTGACAGCGGAGCCGGCGCGAGTACGTTCGCTTTCCCGTTCGTAATAATTCCGATACGATACTTTGGAAGCAGAACCATTTTTTCTTGTTCTTCCTGCCTCGCCGTAAAGAATCATATCGATTCCGGTAGTAACAATATCAGAAATAGCCTTTTTGATTGCCGGCACAATGACCTCCAACAAAATATAAGACTTTACGTTGTTGGCGTCCTCAGCAATGAAGACATCGGCGAATTTCTGCATTTCACCTTTTTTTTGGGTTTTCGCTTTTCCGCTGATGACCGCCTCCACTTTTTTCTCAGACTGCTCTTGACGAGACTTATCTGAATTGGTTTTATATTCCTCCACTTAGGTTTCTCCTTTCTTATGCCGGGATCAATTTGCCAGGCAGAGTGATTTTGGTATTTGGCGTCATACCGTTTTCCTTCTTATATCGGTAAGCAAGATTGCTCTTGGCTTTTGCTTCTGACGGGGCGTAGGTGGACGCTTTCCAGCGATTTTGCACGCAGTTTTCAAATTGCATGACTGGTCCGTCGTAGTAATACGCTTTCATTCTCGTACCCTCCTTTTTGGTAAAAAGAAAAAAAGGGAAAGCACCTTGTTTAAGGCACTCTCCCTTGTCCGAATTTCACAAAATACAAATTTCAGTTTTCTTCTGTGGAAACGTCTGCTTACTCAACAATAATTGTCTTCTCTTCAGCAGCCATTTTTTTCAGCTCGATCTGGGTTTTGATATTCGCAATCACCGGTTTTGCTACGTACTTATAGACTACAAAGCCTACAATCACGCTTAAACCGATACCTGCTGCAATCTTAACACCCTTGCTCATGCCTGTGTTTTCAATGACTTCCTCAGTAGTTTCGATAACCTCGTTGTTCATAATTGCATTGTTTTCCATTTTATGTTCTCCTTTCAAATTCTGAAAATGTGGAACTTCTTCCATTAAAGTAATTGTATTTTTCGCGCGGCGATTTAACGATAATCATAAACTGGCGCAACTTGGTAGTCGATAACCAAGCAGGGGGTATCATTTACATCAAGATGAGAACTGAATTCCAACTCGATATAACCCTTGTCGATATTCCACCCAAGATCGTCCCCTAGTTTAGTCCCATCAAGACCGAGTTCATAATAAAACTCGTTAAGTGTTACATACATATCGTCCCGCATTTGCCGGTTCAATTCGTTTACGGCTCGGTTAATAGTGTCTCTGTCCGACTTAAAATATCTTCCCGAGATAGCGTCATAGCAGATGGTGTTTCCGCCCTTTTCAGTCAGAATCACTTCTCGAACAGGGTTCTTCACGATTTTTTCTTTCGCCATCGATTCCCGTATTGTCTGCTCCTTCTTATCGCCAATCGCCTCTACGACCTTTTCCTGATATTCTTTTAAAGTCGATTCAGAAAGTGTATAGGCGGTTGCAAGCGCTGCGTTCCGACGCAGATTTGTCGAACTGGCACCAATAAGACAGAAAACAGAAACCGAACCAACGATTGCGGCCGGAATATAACAAGGCCATGCTGTCTTTACGATTTCCTTTCCGCTTAGCTGGTCTGTTTCAAGTTCATCTTTTTTCTCTTCGATAAGAATCAGCGCTTTCGGTGTTGCCCTCACCGCCATGACTGTGGTTGTAATCATTCCAGCAATGCCGATACCTGTAAGTATCTCCGGACTATGCTTTTTCATCGCCGTCCGTACACTCTTGGCAATGCTGGCTAAACTGTGTTTTCCCATTTGAGTTCTCCTTTCTTACTTTAAAAACAATACTCTAGGAAGGCTAATTTTATATCCGTCCATAGAATTGATAACTTTTGCGTCTTTAAGATCTACCCATCCATATTTGGTGTTTGTATACACATTGCCTGATACACCGGCCAGATCGTAATAATCAGCAATCGAAACACATCCGTAATTGACGATAATTTCTTTCATCGAACTAAGAACAGCCAAAGCGTCTGTTTCAGTTCCAAAAAGCACATCTTCCAAAACAAAACCCGACTTATTATGTGTGTTTTTGTTTTCGCGATAGTAGCTGTAAGATATTTTTGAATTATTCTTTTGGGGATAAAATTCTTCTCCATAAAGAATCGTTTCAATTTTATCGGCTACAATGTCAGTAAGTGCTTTTCTGATTCGTTTGGAATGTAACATTTTGTAAAATGCAAACACGTTTCCTCCGATAAATCCACCGATCGCTCCAAGACTCAAAATAGTAACGTTTTTACCCTTCATGCTTTTCTCCTTTCATTTAAACAAATAACAAAATCAATTCTTCGGCTGTTTCGACCGCCATTTGAAATATCAAACTGCGATGCTCGTCCTCGCCGTAACAAGCATACATAGCCATTTCGCAGATGAAACTTTCGATAATACAGATAGGCATTTCAAAGGGCTTATCCATAATTCGATTGATAATTTCATAAGCGGCCCATTGTGAATACGACCGTTTTTCAAATTCGTCTTTAGGCCATGAGAACGACGGACTGAATAAATGCCGGTCTACATATTCCTTGATAATCGAAACAGCCGTCTCCGAATCGTACACGATAGCTTGCCGAGCAAAGAGAAAGAGTCCCAGTCAGGACTCTTCCTCTTCGTCATTAAGTGCGGCGAGCTTTTCGTTAATGCGTTCATCAATTTTCTCTTCCATTTTCTTTTCGTTCACCCAATCGGTTAGTAGCGTTGCTCCCATACCTACTGCGGTGGCGACAAGACCAAGAATTTTTACCATTTTAGCGTTAAACATAAAGCGCTATCTCCTTTTCATAATACGACTTGTAAATTTTGCGGATTTAAAGATCTTCCATCCATTCGGCGGTCGGTTCGAAAACCATGTCAATGACGAAGATTTCCATCCCGTCTTCCAGCGTTATTTTATGGTGGTTGAAATCAATCCAGTAAATATCGCCGTTGCAGGATGACCAGCACACCGTTTCTCCCAGTTCGGTTTTTTCAAGCCCAAGGAACTCATAGAAGTCGTTCAACGGGATTACACCTTGGAACATGAAATTACGATTCAAATGGTATTCCGCCTCTATGACCTTGGCGATGGTTGTCTCAAAATACCTCTGGGAAAAGCTGTCGTAGAAAGTACGAATTATCTCGGGTTCCATGCCTTCACCAAAGTCGAGACTAGAACTGCTGATAAAGCTTGGCGATGAAATATAAACGTCATTACACTTTTCGCTCACGATGGAGTCCACAATCGCGTTATGCGCCTCTTCTCCGTAAAGCTCTTTCAGCTTGTCCTTATATTCCTTATAGGACTGGTTGATAAGAGCGTAGGCGCTTGTCAGGGCAGCCTGTTTTCTGCTATTAAGCGCGTTGGCTCCCATAATACAGGCTATCGTGGAAAGGCCAAAAGCAGCAGTCGGAATATAACATTTCCACGCCGACATAAACGCCTCTTTTTTAGTGTAGACGTATGGATCTCCATCGTGATTTTTTCTGCTGTCCGCTTTGACAAGTTCTATAGCTTTTGGAGTAGCTTTAACAGCCGTAACAACAGTTACGATTACTCCGACGGACGCTACGCACGATAAAGCAACAGGAGAATATTTTTTTAAATATAGTCCCGACTTGTGCAGCGCCCTTTGAATAACAGGGGTTTTGTTCATGTTTTTCTCCTTTCTTTTAGATTGGTATAATTGCTAACGGATTCAGAACGACGATAGAATCGCAATCCCACCCATACAAACCGAAATACATGTCATCAGCTTTTTGCTCATTATATTCGTTTCCATACCAACAAAGCTCGATAGCATCGTAACCTTGTCTAACACATTCTTCAAAATCAATAACGGTACCACAAAAAATCGATATGCTGCTTTTAATGGTGGGAAGACAACGCAAATCTTTCATATTATGGATAACAGCTACTTTTGCATTATCATGTAGTCGAAATTTAAAAGAATTATGCTCATCGCAGTCTCTAAATTCCTCTTGTTCGCACCACGTTTTCCAACCAAAAGTCGAGTTTTGGCGAGAAGCCCAAAGACCTCCATGTGGTTTGCTCCAGTTAGCATCGTTTCTTATCGGAAAGCCTTTTGAAGAATCAAAAACAGTAGAACCATAATGAACGTAAATAATTTCTTCCACGAGATACTCGCCATAATCCTTCACCATTTCGATTGCCGTATAGTAACCACCTAACAAGTCTCACACCTCCTTTCGTTCATCTCATAGCTCTCAGCAAATCCAGGATATCTACAGCCATGTTACCAGCCGATTTAAATATTTGGCTTGTTCTCGGATTTACTTTTGAGTAAGCAAACATTTTCACCATGAATTCGTGGGCGAGTTCACAGAATTCATCGATTGATCCCGATGTTCTCGGATATATTCTTTCGGCGATAAAATCTCTGAGCTCGTCGACAGCCCATTGTGAATAACTGCTTTTCTTGAATTCCTCCGTCCATTTTCCAAACAGAGGAGGCATCCAAGCATCCATGTGATACATGTCATACAAAATTAGTTCAAGCTGATCGATGCTCATTGTCTTCTCCTTTCGTGAAAAAAAATTAAAAGAGAAAGATGTAAGCCAAGCATAAACTTACTATTATGGCAACCTCAACTATCCTAATCAGTTGCTCTCTTTCCCTCATAATAATCGTTGTATTTTTCGCGCGGCAAAAGAAAAGAGCCATTGTTAGCGGCCCTTCTCCTTACAAACCAATGTTCTTTAGGATTTTCATAAGTTCGTCTTTTTCAAGTCCAGCGTCTACATCCAGATGGACATGTGTCTTTCCGTCGATAACCGTTGCGTTTGCTTCGTTCAATTTAAGCTCTACATCGTACCCAAATTTCTTTCGGATTAACAAAGCTATCAACTTTGACAGAATGCCAGTCGTGAATTTCGACCCTATTTTCATTTCATCCATACTCCTTTTACTCCTTTCAAATATCCATTGATTTCCGTAAAAGAAGATGCGATTTTTGCGAACTCAAATCTCCCGTCTGTCAAAGACTGTTTCCCATCGCTCCCGCTTGATAGGCTTCATCTTAAGCGCCCACATAATTTGACGGATAGTAACGGTGGGGTAGAGGCCGTCCGTACAAGTTCCGGAACGGGCGTCAAAGTATTCCCGAAAACCAGGGTACAAATATAAAGCGTCGGTAATCCACGGGTCAACCTCGCTCCACCATGTACTCTTGGTTTTCTCGTCAAACCTCTGCTGTATCACAGCCAATCCTTTTTCACCGATTTTGTATAACGTGCAACTGTTATAAACAGGGTGATCGCAAATATAACGGTTTCCATACATAGACAGATAGATTTCCGGTTTATCAAAATGGTATCTCATATACACCACCAAAAAGAAAAGAGAAAGAGCCCTCGTCAGGACCCTCTCCCTTTTGCTAATAATCTTATTTAATCTTCGTCAAATTCTCTGCAAACTTCTTCTCTGGTAGGATACAGAGCTTCATATTCCTCGTCATCTTCCATTCCGTACCGTTCCAATTCTATGGAATGGCCGCATTCGAGGCATACTAATATATCTTCCCATTCATCCTCGAACTGCATTCTTGCTCCGCATTTACTGCAAATATACCTTCCAGTAAGTAATACGTCCTTTTGCGCGTCGTTAAAAAAGCTCATTGCAAATTACCTCCTTGATACTGTGTGGCAATCTTAAGTATAACCGCCACCCTTGAATTATCAAGAGATAAAAAGCACTTTTACATCTCTCATAATAGCGGATGCGATTTTAACGGAGAAAAACGAAGAGGCCGTGTAATATCCACGAACTCCTCGTTTCGGAACCATTTTACTTCTTGGTTGGTTTAAAACGGCTAAACAAACCTCTGAATGTCGTAGAGGTATAAGTTCCTTTCTCTTCGAACTTGAATCCCTTTCGCATCCAGAATGCGTAGAACATCAACGGCAGCACAAGCTCGGCGGCTGCAATACCAATTTTGACATACCGATCTTTGACATTCTCTTCAATCTGAGCAACCTTAAAACCCTCATCGCTTTTACGATTCTGAGTTTTATCCAGATACTCCATTGAAGTTTTGTCTTCATCAAACTTCACCTTGTAAAGTTTCGCCAAGCTTTCCACTGCTGTAGAGTGTTTTTCGCTTCCTGGTTCGAGAGAAGCTAAGTTTTCGATTTCGTTCTTGATTTCCTCTTCCAACAAATTTTTAATTTCTTCGCCCATTTTGCATTTCTCCTTTCGTTTACTGGGTTCCATAAAAGAAAGTGTTATTTGTGCGGAATGAAGTCTTTAGCCTTGACTCTCAGCACGACATACTTCTTTGAAACTACAGATTCAATCCGTTTAGATAGTTCCAAAAATAAAAAAGGACCATCCGGATCTGAATGGTCGACTCGAAGTGTTCCGACTAAGAAAAGCCGAAATACGATACCTGTAAAAATAGCGCCTACCAAAACGCCGAGAGTAAAGATGATTGCCAAATTCATATGTGTCCTCCCTTTAAAATGTTTTCCAAATTTTCAACCCTGGGAATTTTTCAGATATCAATTTAACATGTTTTTCCGTCACCTGCGTACTGAATTCTAATCTAGGATAAAAAGAAAGAGCCGTTGTTAGCGGCTCAATCTTGATGATTTGTGAAAAATATCAATACGAATTTTTCCACAAGAATCGCACGGTACAACAGAAATTTTAGGTTCACCATCTCGCTCAAATATCCAGCACACATTTTCCTTATACGGATTCCATCTAAGCCCCAAAAGCTCATATATTGTATTAAGATATATGTAGCCTTGATGCTTATATAGTTTCTTAATGTACTCATGCTGAGTTTTCACAAGCAATCTGTTAAACTCAAAATTCTCGTCTACCCATTTTGAACTATTCTTGTCGAATCTAATTGTGATTTGCATACGATCACACTCCTTTCATAAAGGAGCTTGTTATTCTTGCGAACTCTCATAGACGATTTTCTTCCGCAAATCCGACCAGGTTATGTAACGCTCTTTTCGGCACACCGGACAATAAAACTTACTTACCTTACCGCCTATGTCCGTCAGTTCGCTGCTTTCCGCCTCAAGCCTGCTCTGGCAGTTCGGGCAATTGAACCGATAGACCTTCTTAACAGCCACATCTACAATCTTCATGCCATCACCCTCTTTCTTGGCTGAGCAGCCAGAAGAACCGTCTGTACAAGTTGTAATAAGTATCCTTGCAGCATGGGATAGAAAATTTAACCCTCATGTAATCATAGGAATCCCCCTCCGTTACACCTTTCAAAATATAACAGTAAAGTTCTTCGTCTGCTTCTTTGGCCATCCGTTCGACCATGTCCATCCGATTCGAGTAAAACAGCCTTGCCATCGCGCATTTAGCAACCGGATCGCTGATGTTATTTGTCCTGCTCGGCGGTATCAATTTCGGCCAACTGCTCGGAAACCCATCCAGCATGGCATACGATTTCCGCCATATCGGATACTGTAGACAGAAATGCTTCAACTCGTAATACCGGTGTTTTTCAATCCAGTATTGGTTTTTCTCAGATACTTCAGGTCTTATCGTTGTGCTCATACCCGTTCACCTCGCCAGACATAACCCGTTTCCTGCCATAGTAACTTTGGAGAGATGTAAAAGTTGATTCGTCCGTATTTCGAATTCATCTCTTCCAGATTGGTGATAAGTTTTCCGTTCCTGGTTGCTTTACCGATGGGCAGCCACCCCGATATAATGCCGGCTCGAATCCATGAAGCGTCTTTCCCATAAACCCTCGCCGCTACAGCTACCGGTACTGAACCAGATGCAAATATAACTTCATCCATTGGCTTTTGCCTCCTTTCAACTGCTATTCTAGGTTAGAAACAGCTTCTAGTAAAAACAACTTAGGTGGAGACAGCCGCCATCGGATCATCGTCATTTCACAAGGGTAATCTTCAAAGCCAAGCGTTTCGCAGGTAATAAACCCTTCCAAAACACCGATGATGATTTCTGCTTCGTACTGCTTGTATGGAAATATAAAGTCCGGAAGTTCCCGATGCATAGCGCTGCATTTTTGGCATCGGAACCTTCGAATATCTACTTTGTTCTTGACCCCGTATTTCGTCCGTACAATTCTTTTCACGGTGTCGTAATATTTCAACTGTCCGCCGCATTTGGGGCAGGTTGATTTGCTGTCACTAATCATATCTCATCTTTTCCTCCAATCGCAGCAAAAAAGTTTTGTGTAGGAGTTGACAATTCCTATACTTATGATATATGATTACTAATAGCAAATCAATGGAAAGGTGGTCTCTATGCTTATAAAATGTCCGGAGTGCGAATTGCAAGTAAGTGATAAAGCAGTTTCCTGTCCGCATTGCGGATACCCGATACAGTCGAGCACTAAATCAAGAAAGCCTCGAAACAAAAACAACAAGCGACGCCGTTTACCAAACGGGTTTGGACAGATCAGCGAGATTAAAAATCGAAATCTCCGCAATCCTTTCAGGGCGATGGTAAGCGTAGGAAAAGCAGAAAACGGACGGCCGATATGCAAACCTCTGAAGCCGGAATCATATTTTCCTACTTACAATGACGCCTATGCTGCACTCGTGGAATATAACAAGAATCCATATGATCTTGAACCGTCTCTCACTGTCAAAGAGCTGTATGAGAGATGGAAACCGGAATATCTGAAAACTCTGAAGAATAAAGCAAGCGGCAAAGTTGTTGAATTAGCCTGGGGGTATTGTTCGTTCGTATACAATATGAGAGTAATTGATGTTCGAGCACGCCATATAAAAGGCTGTATGGAAGAAGGGGTATCTGTAGTACGAGGAAAAGAACAAACGCCAAGCGCATCAATGAAGAACAAGATCAAGTCTTTATTTAATTTAATGCTCGATTACGCTCTGGAGTATGAATTGGTAGATCGCAATTATTCAAGAACGTTCAATCTCACCGAGGAAACTATCAAAGAAATCGTAACGGTAAAGAAAGAGCACATACCGTTTACACAAGAAGAGATGGATTTGCTCTGGCAGCATGTAAATGATAAAATGTATGTGGATGTTATCTTGATTCAGTGTTATTCTGGATGGAGACCTCAGGAAATTGGTTTGTTGGAATTGAACGACGTGGATCTTGAAAATGGTACATTCAGCGGAGGAATGAAAACTGATGTTGGCACCAATCGTGTGGTACCTATTCACTCAAAAATAAGATACTTAGTAGAACGGCACTATAAAGAAGCGCAGAAAGTGGGAAGTATATACCTGTTTAATTGTGCGAACCCTAGTAGCCGTGTTAAGAATACAGCCTTAACCTACAGCAGATACCTAAAAGCATTTGAAATGATTCGGGATGAACTGAAACTTAATCCGGAGCATAGACCTCACGACGGACGCAAGCACTTCGTCACAATGGCTAAAAAATATGGCGTTGACGAATATGCTATCAAATATATAGTCGGTCACAAGATTTCTGACATAACCGAAAAGGTTTATACACAGAGAGAATCTGAATGGCTGAAAGACGAAATAGAAAAAATAAAATAACTTGTAATTTTTGCCTATAACAAAGAAAAACCTCCTCGTGGCTTTGGATGTCTTAATTGGTGTCCTGCCACGAGAAGGTTATTTTTTGTATAGGAATAATCATGCAGGAATAATATAGGAATAATAGATGAATTACCTATATTTTTTAGCTTTTTCTCATATCTAACTGCCTTTAAATCCTCGTATTTATTGAGTATTAGAGGCTGATAAATTTAGAAATGTTTCCATTGTGGAAATAAAAAATACCGTAATTACCGGATTTTTCAGTCGAAGTATAGGAATAATGCAGAAGTAACCTACATTTTACCTTTGCAAAATACCCTTTACTGTCCGTAAAAAAATACCTTCTCGATGACCTTTCTGTCTTTCGAAAACTCCTTGGCGTATCTTGCAAGTTCATTTTTGTTGGTATCGGTAAGTACCGCTTTCACCAGTAAGTACAGTGGTATTTATCGTAAAGTCATCTAAAAGGTCTTTGTCAGTTGATAGTTACGTCATCAAGAAAAAGCCCGGATTACTCCGGGGCTCTCTTTCTATCTATTCTGTTTTGCTCTTGCCTTCCGCCGCACGCTTGACCGCCGCAAACGCGCCGTTGCTCGCCATGCTCACCAGCGCCGCATTCAGCGGCAGGATTGCCCAGGATGTCCACTCTGTAAAGTCTCCGATTGCCGCCGTCGCCGCGCACAGAAGCACCAGCGCCAATAGGTAGCTGAGCCATTGTGTCGGCAGCTTCGGGATTAGATTCTTGAGAAACTGGGTCAAAATCCCCGTTGCCGCGGTTGCTCCCGCGAATGTCGCCAGCATTTGCCAGCTGAAAAACTCATCCATGCTGATAGCCTCCGTTTCTTTTCTCGTATTCCTCCTGCAAAAGGCGGTATTTGGCCTTTATTGCCCCGTTTCCGCCCTCCTGCACATATTTCTCACCCGCGATTAACCGCTCCTCTAGGGGGATTTCCTCGCTCATAATGGTGAGCTTTAAGGTGTTCATATAATCATTGTGGGAATACCCCTCCAACCGGTCAATCTTTTCATTCATCCGCCGGAGGTATGCCGCCCCCTTGAGCGCCACTGCAAGCAGCGTCCCAATAATAGACAAATAGGAGCAAATATCCGAAATACCCTTAAGCCATTCCATTTGCGCCTCCCTTATACGGCCTGCACGCCGCTCAGGGGGACCCAGGAATAAATCTCCTTCAGCAGTACCCGGTCGCTCTTGACCTGCTGGACCGTGTAGGTGTTCCCTTTAACATAGGAGGGAATCGCCACGCCGTTGGTGTATTGGCTGCCGGTTACCTTCACCTTGCCGCCCGCTTCGATCTTTTTCGGTTCGGAAGGGGCGGGCGCGGCGCCCGTGCTGCCGGCTGCCGACAGATACTTTGTATTTACCGGGCTGCATATGGAGCTTGTCCCGCTTTCGTTCTTGTCAATCACAGCCCGATCCCCGCTGACTTGAGACACATACCAGCTTTGATTCTTTACCCAGGACGGGATTGCCGCGCCGTTGTAATAGACCGCGCCGGGGGCAATTTTCACAAGGTCGCCTTTTTGAATGGAGACGCCGGCCTCCGCCTGTCCAGAACCGCCCAGGCGCTTGTTGACCTCTTCGGCTATGTAGGGGAATTTGCTCTTGAGATAGGGGCCGGGGCAGGAGGTGGCGGAAAACCAGCAATGCATGGTTAGGTTGCCGGCGGTGTCCCCTGTATAGTTCAGCCTATCGATCCCGTTTCGTTGGCAAATGTCCGCACAGAGGTCAATGAGCTTAGCCAGAGCCTTATCGCTTACATGCCAGTCGCCGCCGGTTTCATCGTTGGCCACCTCGATTGTCACCGCCTGATGGTCGTTTGACGGGCTGGAGCTGCACCAGGAGCGGTTTTTCTCTTCCACATACATGCCCACTCTTCCGTCGCTTCCAATCCCATAGTTGGAGGAAGCCTGACGGGCGGAGCTGGAAAAAATCTTCCCGCAGGTCTCAACAGAGAGGTTGCCCGCCATGTGGTGGATGGTGATCTTTTTTATGCTGGCGTTCCGCGGATTATTGCTGTTAGGGGATATACAGGTATAGTTCACCAATGCGCTGTTACTCATGCTCTTCACCCTTTCCGTTGCTCAGCTCTTTGGCTGTTTCGGCGCTGATTTCCTCGCCTGGCCCAAGCTCGATTTCCAAAATGCTTTCGTTCATGTTTCATGCCTCCGTTTCAATGATTTCCGGTTCCTCCGGGAATACCGTGGGTTCTTCTCCCCATACCGCCATAACGGCGCTCAAGTAGGGCTCCGCAATCTCCTCCTGGACCTGCTTTCGCCCGTTCGCGCTGTTCGCATACGACCGCCGGAAAATATCCCCGATGGGGTAGCTTGTCCCTTCCAGCTCGATATACTTTTGCCTCATTACATTGACCTTATCCCGGTCAAGGTCCTGCAAAGTGATTTCTTCGTACATTTTTCCTGCACCTCCTTTCTCTATGTCGCTTTCTTGTACCAGCCGCAAAAATTAATACCGCCATCGGTAGAAGAGTTAACCATCCACCATTCCTGCGCGGCTCCGTCGTCCTTCTGAAAATAAACGGAGCTGCCGCCGTCGTCATCGATATATCCGACATCCCAATTATTGCTGACGCAGCCATACAGCTCTGTCACGGTAATGGGGTACCTGCTTTCGGTTGATACCGCAAAGGGCAGCCCCTGTATTCCGGCATAAGATCTGCTGCCGGAACTCCCGTCACCAGCAGCAGTAATCCTTACACGTAGATAACAGGTAATATAGACCCAATCGCCGAGCGTCCAATATTTACAGCCGCGATTTTCGGTAATTGTATAGCTTACCGCCGGGCCGCTCCTTGCTATCAACACCGGCGTCCACGTGCCTTCCTCTTGTCTCAGGTTGAGAAGGGCGGCGATCTGTTGTATGCTGTTCTTATTTCCCCAAGCAACACTGAGTAACATTTTCCAATTGCCCCAGGGATACGCGGGATTCCAAAGCATATCACGGACGCGGTAATATATCGTATATGTCGAATTCTCGCCTGTATGGCCCGGGATAATGTATTGATATACGATTTCTCCGCCAGATGAAGCCTCATCTACTACCAGCTTAAATCTTCCTCTATAAGGGCAATTTTTCAAGCTTTCCGCGCCTGTACACCAGTAACTCCCCGGCGTTATATAATCATTTAAATCCTGGCCTGTTTGCAGCCTGTCACTGGTAGGGATAGGCCCCAGGTTCAACACCTGAAGGGAATTGGCTGCCGGGATTTGCGGCACGGGAACCTTAGCGCCGGAATCGAGCGTGGCTACGCCGTTGGCTGCGCCTTTTTCATACTGATAAACAGGCTCCTTGGCAGGCGGGTCCTGGCTGCCCTGAGGAATATATACCAGTCGGGCGTTGGTATTTCTGGAACGTCCGTAAACAAAAGCCAGATTCATATAAAAGGGCCCGGCGGCGTTACTCCGATGCCACTCGCCTGATACTACAGGGAAACGCCAGCCTGTGTCCGAGCTGGAAAAATAATCGCCCACAGGGAAGTTTAAGTTACCCTTCAGCTCACTGGCAACAAACAGCCAGTCAAACTCCGGAGAATATCCGAAGGCGGAAATAAATCCTGCTCCATATACCGGATAAAGTCCCGTTTCCTGATAGGGCAAGTCCCCTGTGTTCTCCTTGAAACCATGATCGGCAACAAACAGCTGTCCACTTTGGCTGGCAGTGAACGGGTCCGGGTTTAAAACATTCATTCCGTCAACCATTTCCATGATATTTCCCCAGAGATTCTCTTCTCCCCGGTAGGACACCATTTGAATATTATTGCTGTTGGTTGCTGTTCCAGAGGCATTTCCCAGGCTCGCCGTCGCACCAGTGTTTTCGGCCAGATTGGAGACTCCGTCATCCGTTTTAGATACTGCTCCCTGGCCAATAGCGCGCTGCATATGAAAGGAAGCATATTCAATGACCATAAGGAGTTGAGACACTGAAAGTGTAGCCGCATAGGCCATTTCCCAGCCGGGCCCCCTGTTTTCCGCCAGTTTTCTTGCATTGGAGCGGGAAAGGTTCTGCACCCCCACGCCGGAGGCTGGTTTTGCGCCTGCAATACTGGAAAGCATGTCGGTATTGAAGTCTCCTACCTGGGCATCGTCCTTGATATATGCGCTCGCCGATGCGTCCCATAGGCACCCCTCGTAAGCCGACAGGTAAACGGCTTGTTTTTCTTTTCCGTTGCTGATGAAAGCAGGATGGAGCCGGAACCCTGCCCGGGGAGTATCGGAAACATAATACCTCGCTTTGCGCAGGTGGCAGCCTCTCCCGTTTTCAACCGGCTCCAATACCAGCGGCACGACCCTGTAGTAAAAACGGGGCTGTTCCACCATAACCTGTACCGGGTAACCCACCGGGTATTCCGTCCCGTCAACCGTAACGGCTTTTGTTAGCTTCCCGGTTTCCGTGTAACCGGCGTCGCCGTAATAGGCGGTAACGGCCCCCTCGTTGGTTACGTTGCACCGGCGACGCCCGCCAAAAGCGCCTATACTGTCAAAATCAGCGCCGGGATTTTTTCCGGCTGCGCCCGCCAGGCGGGTAAAAGTATTTGCGGCAAAATCCGCCTCTAAGCCGTAAATATCTGTGTCCGTGTAGCCGACGTAGCCTTCCAGGTCATCAATATGATTCCACAAATTTCCCGCAGCGTCTTCACTTAACTGGTCCTTCATCTGATCGTACCAAGCGAGGAAATCTGCTTTTTCGTTCTCAATCCACTGATCAAGAAAGTTTTGTTCTGTCCGCAGGTCGGCTTTCATTTGGTCAAACCAAGCAACGAAATCATTTTCTTCGTCTTCGATCCACTGGTCAACCTCATCTTTTCTCGCCGCAACAAACTGGTCTAATTCACTCTGCCATTGCCCCAGCAGGTCGTTCAAACTGATTGTTTGCAGCATAGCGGTAATGAATGGAGTTTCATTCGAACCAACCATATTAGTAATGTCCGCCTGTGTGATCATGGTGCTGCCTTTCTTTCTGTAAATATAACAAAACGGATACTGATGAACTTTATCTTCGTTCGTCAGTGTAGGACGAACTGGTTTACTGGATGGAACACCTTTTACGAATTTAATGCTGTTCTTACGAACCGATTCCATTGCATTTACTTCAAGTACAATGGCATCAATACGGTCCAAAAGCACCTCGGACTCCGGAGCTTCCAACGGAAGAATGGCGTCGTTTATCGTCCAAGTATGATTAAACCAAGCTTTACCGATTCCAACATTGACCGTGATTCCCGCAGCTGCTTTTACAATAAAAGCTGTGCCGATAGAAGCGAAAACGCCGTCGATAATCAAGCCGTCAAAAATGCTTGACATCTGTTCCGCGTTATACTTTCGGTCGCCGTTTAACGAGTTGTAAAACCCGTAAGTTACGCTCATGCAGATTGTCCCTCCTTTTCTGAAATTGACTTAAAGGTCGGATATATCAATAGTTCATCTTTGCTATTTGAGATAATCAGTTCTGAAATATACGCTGTTCCCTTGTTTCCGTATTCATTGGCGATTTGAACAATATCACCGATGAAGAAATCTTCTCCATACTTAAATAGCCTGGTGGCTTCAACTTCGCCTTCAAAAGCAGTCGTAGCAATATGACCGGCAAGATCTTTCGTGCCTCTGCTCTTGAGCTGCTCCGTATATTCCGCGTCCGATAATATTCTATCTTCCGTATCTGACGAAATATCTCGGGCATCCGTGAATAGTTCCCGCCGATTCAGCCCTGTACCCGAACCCACAATTGCAGTTTTCCGAGCAGAACCTTCGCCTTCTCCGGCCACTAGTGCAACCGTTTTCAAGTTTGCCTTAGAAGAGAAGTAGTTGCTATTGATGAGATTTTCAAATTTAGTAGAGAACACAACATACGGGTTTTCCGTCTGGCCATAGGAACGGTCTGCGCCGGCATAAAGACTGAACACAAACTGATTCTCTTCATTTAATAGAATTTTGAAACCGATGTTATTTTCCTCGCACAGTGACTTGATAACCGTGTACAGATCATCGCCGGTATACTGTGTGTTAATCGTCAACCCTGTAATCTTATTATCCGTAGAGGCTTGAAAGATAAAATTATCAATTTTTCGTTCTGATATAGAAGGGGAGATGATAGATTCATTAAGCATCGTATGAACGGCATTTTGAAGATTTCCTGTAAAAACTTTCTGTCCCCAGATAATGCGCCGTTCTAATATCGATTCCAGCGACCGTCCCGTAACAATCATGTGATTGCCTTCCTCCACATCGGAGTTAATTTTAATGTTTTCAATAATCATACAGTGCTCCGAATCCCGTAGCCACAAATAATAATCTTCTTTCAAGAATTCCAGCAGCTTGGAGTCAATAGTGAAGTAGATTTCGAAGTCTCCATACGCGTTATAGCGGTCTGTCCATATCATTGATTCGTAAGTATCTATGACGGCGACAGACTCGTAATCGGTGTTTAAAACCAGTATTTCCATGTCTTATACCCCTTCATAAATAACCTTATTTTCTATTCTGAACTGTAGATTAGTAATGCCACTCTCTGCGGTAAACGCAAAAATATTGTCGCCCTTTGATAAAATAAACCAGTCGGCGTTTTTATCCAGACAGTTCAGAATGTTGTAAGACACACCGCTTCGCACCAGAGTAATGCTCTTTTCCCCTTTCGAAGTATTGATGATAATATCGTCTTTGGCGATAATGCCTTGCCCCGTCAACGATTCTATCTTCGATGTATCGATCGCCATAACTTCTCTGGTTTCGGTATTATAAATGTTAATATTCGTCGCAGGTCCAATAGCGTGAATATAAATAGTAATGCCGATCTCCGCATCCCCGTGATAAGTAATAATTCCCTCTGCCTTATTCTGAATTTTACCGAAAACAATCAACGGCTCGCTCAAAGATTCGTTGGAGAACGGGAACTCAAACATCGGGTCAATGGAATACAAATCGGTTATGTTATTGCCATCTTCTCCTGCGGAATAAAAATAAGGATCTGGGCAGATAATCGAAATCTGCGTACTTTCTTGTGAGCTGAAAATATCCGGCTCGTTCGACTCCACATAACCTGTCGTTTTCACATACCGGTTATCAGTTTCAATAACGAGTTCCAGATTTTTCTTCAACGGAAAATACTTATACGATTTCTGCCGCAAATCCTCAATAGTTTCCTGATATACTGTGTTAATAAATACGATATAAAGAACAATATTCCGCTGGTTCAGCCGGGCTGAGTTAAATAAAGAGCCGTCATTGGTAGAGACTTCTGTCGTATTCACATTAGCCTTTGTAGGACCAAGACCACTTACAGACTTGATGAGGAAACCCGAAACTTCAGGCTTCCCCAGTTCAAACGTAATTCTATCACCCAAAAAATTAGTGACAGTAAATGATTTAATCATGCTTCCACCAATCCTTTCAACGTAGAGAACTGATTCTTCGTCTGACGATAGATTTCAATTCTCGACAAAGCTTTAGGTGAATAGTTATTCTGAGTAAACTGATAGGTGTTCCCAGCAGGCAGGCCTGCAACTCCATTTTGAATTTCACTGCCAGTGCTTTCACTCATGCTGGAACTAATATGAAGCGCATGACTTCGGCTGAGAATTGCAGACAGCCTGCCAGCGTTGGATTGTACTTCGGACAAATCCAATACCGGGCGAATCGTCGGTTGTACATCCATACTGCTGTCAACGGCATCCCGCGCCTTAGCTATGGCATCGTTCAGACCCTTTCGAGCCGAATCAGCCATCGAAGCGCCGGATTTGTATGCTTTGTCGGCATAGTTATCGATTTCATTCACAAATCCCTGACCGAAGAAGCCGCCGATTCTTCCACCAACTTTGGATGGCGAATTGATATCAAGCTCTCGCTCTGCCGCTCTTGCTGATGCTCTGGCCATAGCCGCCGCTCTTGCTTCTGCGCGATACGTGTATGACGAAATACCGTTCGCAACCCCCTCCACAAGGTACCTGCCGACGTTATAGAAATCGTTGTATTTATTGCGGATAGATGTCAATGCACCACTTATAATCCGTATAAATGCAGAACGGACATTGGTGTCGCCGGAACGAACACCCGAAGTAAAATTAGTCATCATTGCCTGACCAATAGCCGTAAAATGCTGCTGTTTTCCTCTGATAACTGTAAGAATCGCCTCCACAACAGAAGAGAAGGTAGACGTTAAAGTGCCTTTTTGTGCGTTTGCTGCGCTGACAAACGCGGCGATCATATTACTAGCCGTTGATTTTACTCTCGAAGTAGCATTGGTAAAAGCATTGATAAATCCATCCACACCAGTATTTCCGATATTGGTCAGATTTTGAGCAAATCGAGACATTCCACTCGTGTCGACATTCTTAATGCCATTTGCAAGATCTACCAGCTTACGAAATTCGGTGATAACTCTGGAAAGTTTCGCGGTATCTACTCTCGATATGCTGTCGTAGTAATTGGCAAAAGACTGACCAAAAGAAACCAGTTTCTGACCGAAACTCGCAATATCGTTATCGCCGGTAAACCAGCTTACAATTCCACCGCTATTCGGAAGGTTGTTTGATAATTCGACCAAAGCTTTCGCTGCATTTGCCGAGTTGACGACAACTTTCGCATCCAAACCCGTGACAGATAACGAATAGCTCTTCATTGCCCGTCCAAATGGAACTAGTTGTTCCCCGAACAAATCAAGGTCGTTACTTCCGGTAAAGAAATCTACTGCTCCTCCACTGTTGGGTACCGTATTAGCCAACTCTACCAGGGCTTTGCCCGCAGTAACAGAATTGACGATGACATCTGTCTGCAATCCCGTAACAGCAAGAGAGAATTCTTTCATCGCCCGACCAAACGGAACCAGTTGTTCCCCGAACATATCCATATCATTCTCTCCGGCAAAGAAGCCTGCAACGCCGCCGCTGTTTGGAATCGTTGTCGCCATTTCAGCCATCGCTTTTCCAGCCGTTGCTGCATTTGTAACTACAGCCGTATCCAAACCTGTTACCTCGGCGGCAAAAGCTTTCATTGCCCGGCCAAATGGAATCAACTGTTCCCCAAAAGCGTTCATGTCATTTTCGCCGGTAAAGAATCCGACAACACCCCCACTGTTCGGAAGAGTAGCGGCCATTTCAGCCAAAGTCTTACCGGCAATAGCAGCATTGGATACCGTTTCACCGTCGAGGCCGCTGACTTCAGCCGAGAAAGCTCTCATAGCAGAACCGAACGGCACTAATTCTTCAGCAAAGCCAGTTAGAGAAGAACCACCAGTAAACCACGAAGTCAATCCCTCGAGAATGTTAGCAGCAGTAAGAATCAGGATCGTTTCAGCCAGAGCTTTCACGCCATCCATCATCGAAGGGTCAATAGCTGCTGCGCCCTGCACGAATGGTTGAACGTTTGTCATAAAGCCCGACAAATCAGTGGCAATCTGTGGGAACTGACTTGACACGCCGCTCATAAATCCACCGACGATACCGCCGATAAATTTGCCGATTGCCGTACCAATCCCTTGCAACAAATTGCCGCCTTCATTGATAAGCCATTCAAGCCCCGGAATTTGTGCCAGCGCGCCGATTGCAGCAAGAACCAGAGCAAGTTCAGCAATAATAACACCCATACCCAGTACGCCAACCATAGCGCCAGGTACCAGAGAAGCAACTGCGGCCAATGCCATCATAATAGCAGATAGTAGGCCAATTCCTACAATGCCTTTCAGCAATACATCCGTGTCGATTCCGCTGAGCGCATCCACCACACCGGAAAAGAACGCCATAAGTACATCAATCGCGGCTTTAATCAGTCCAGGGAGATTTCGGGCAATTCCCTCCAGAACACCGATCAGGAACTGGAACAGAGAATCGACAATTTGAGGCGTGTACTGAACCAACGCCTCAAGGACGCCGGCAAGAAGCTTCAACGCCCCATCCGCAATGGTCGGCACGCACTCGACAAGAACGTCGACCAACGTTAGCACAAGTTCTTTAATTGCTTCTCCGATAGGCCCCACACTATTCGCGATAACTTCGCAGAAAGCGACGATTGCTTCACCGATCTTTGTAGCGATGGCAGGAATAAGTTCAGCAATTCCCGTGATAATAATGGTTAGTGATGCTACAACAGCAGTAGCTCCCGCCGTACCAGCCGCAGCGAGAGTTGAGAAACCAACAGCCATAGCAGAAAGGCCGACTCCAGCAGCCAACAATCCGGCGCCAATTCCAAGAACAGCCACACCAAATAAAGCGATAGCCCCACTAAGCACAAGAATGGTTGGCGCAAGTGGTGTAAGAACCGCACCAGCGACACCGATAACTGCAAAAGCACCAGCAAGAGCGATGAGACCTTTAGCAATAGCTTCCCAACTCATGGCACCAAGAATACTGAGAACTGGAGTAACCACAGCCAAAGCAGCGGCCGCCACAAGCATCGCAGCAGAACCGGCTAAGGTGCCGGTCATCGCATTAAGACCTATAGCCATAATGCCCATTGCACCGCCAAGAGAGACGAGCCCTTTAGCAATTTCTTCCCATGATTGGCCTCCCAGCTTATCAAGAACAGTGGCCATAATCGCCATTGCGGCAGAGACAGCGATAAGACCAGTTCCTATTCCTGGCATATTTTTGGGCATTAACTTAACGGCAACTGTGACTGCTAACAGCGCTCCGGCCATTCCAGTCAACCCTTTGACAAGCTCGCCCCAAGCCAAAGTTGCGAAATTGCTTACCGCAGAAGCAAATATCTTCATTGCCGCGCCTATTGCAATCAAAGCAACACCAGTAGAAATGACATGCTTCGCATTGCCTGTGAGTTTAGTGAACACCGCTACTTCCGCAAGGACAATGCCAATAGAAGTAAGCCCTCTGCCTATTTCGTCCCACTTCATCGTGGAAAAGTCATAACAGGCTGAAGCAAGAATCTTAATTGCCGCCGCCAATATCACAATCCCGGTTGCTGTGGTGATGGATTTCCCGCTGAATTTGGCGGTATTCATAAATAGAGATACTTCTGCCAGCAATATGCCTACGCCAACCAGACCTTTTGCAAGCTGCTCCCAGCTTAACTGCCCCAAATCTTCGCAAGAAGACGCCAGCACTTTAATCGCTGCGGCAAATATTACCATTTGAGTGGCGCCCTTAATAATAGTAGGCCCGCCTTTGCTCATAGTCTTAGCAGCAGCAATCATGACAGTAGTCAATCCCGCTACACCAGTCAAGCCAATGGCCAACTGTTTTGCGTCCAAATCGCCAATCTTCTTGAGTGCACTCGCCAGAATAAGGACAGCAGTGGCAATCGCCAGTATAGAAGTGGTAGTTTTAAGAACGCCAGTCAATTCACCGCTGATTCTCCCAAAGATAGCCATAGAAGCCATTAAGTCAGCGAATAAAACTGTAATAGCGCCAAGAGATGCTGTAAGTTTCTCGCTGTCGATAAGAGAAATTGCCACGATAGAGACAGCAAGTATCGCAATCGCAGAGGATATTTTCAAAAGCGTGCCTGCTTTCAACTGAGTCTGATAAGCTTCAAAACAGCCTCTTACACTGTCGAGAATACCAATAAAAGAATCCTTGATGCTCCCAATCGCATCGATCTGTTCTTTGAAAGAGGTCACAAATTTAGTAATACCAACTGCTATTGCACCGAAAGAAATCCCGTTAAGTAAATCGATGATACCACTGAAATTCGCTTCTCCGAGGTTTTGCGCCAAAGAACTTCCCAGCTTACCCAGAGCATCCAAAATACCACCGGCGATAGATTTGACAGCGTTCCATACCGCTTGAAGCAGCTGCAAGAACGGGCAATTTTCGAGAGCTTCACCCATTGCCTCAAAAGCAACAGTAACGACACTCTTCATACCGCTAGCGGCATCGCCCACTTGAGACATTCTGGTTTGCACTCTCTCTAAAAGAGAATGGAATAATTCGAATCCTGGGAAATCGATCTTATCCACAATGTTTTTAACCAAATCTTTAATACCTGTGGCAACTGTTTTAATAACACTAACAATCGTGCCAAGTACCTTATTAAAGATGTCGGTCTTTTTGATAAACTCGTTGAGCTTGACCAGCCACTCTCCGAAAGAGCCCGTTACGCTAAGAATACCGGAACCAAGCGTTCCGACACCGCCCATCAAAGAGCCAACGGCATTAAACACCGCAGACACTGCCTGATGAACGATATCTAATACCGCAAACAAACCTTTAAATGTATTTTTAAGATTTGTTGATGTAGTTTCGCTAAGGGTCATCCGCTCCGTTAAGTTCCGAAATCCTTCTGTAAAAGCGTATAACTGCTCCGAAGTTATCGGCGGGAAAATTTCACGAAATGCCTCTTTGATGGGGGTTATAACGCTCATCAACCCTTTGGCTGCATTCCAAAGAGCCTGAATTAGGTTTTCTCGGCCGGACGGTTTGAGAATCTTTTCTGTAAATTCATCCATAGAAACCGATCCGTCTTTAAGACCTGCATCCAGTTTCTGAATTTGCTCAACCATTTCAGAGGTATATCCGGCAGCTTTTAATTCTTCCTGCGACATACCGCTCATTTTGTCTTTTAGATTATGGACGGCTTCGGAAAGCGCATCGGAGGTTATGACGCCCTCTTTAAGTCCTTTTTTCAAAGCGTCTCCGAAGTTTTCAGAGTCAGCGACCATCTTATCAAAAGCGTCTCCGCTTTTTCGGGCCACTTCTTCGATTGCTTCGATGTACCCAGCTTCATCGGCAATTCCCTGATCCAGCAGCTGCTTCCATCCAGAACTCAATCCGCCGCTCAGCACTGCATTTCGTGCCTCGGCAGTTTTGCCGATGATACCTCCAATCGTGTTAGATACTTCAGTCAACAGTTCCTTCGCTTCCTCGAAGTCGCCAATCAGAATTTCCCAAGTCTGGGTCCAACCGGATTGCGCGCTTTCTTTCAGCGTATCCCACAGTTGTGTGAAGGTTTTAACTTTCGTTGCAGCATCTTCAGCTGTCTTTGCCATCTGTGCAATTTCTTTAGCTTGAGCCTCGGTGTAACCTTGCGCAATTAGGTCAGCTTCAGTGTACGCACCGGCAAACTGTTTCAAGGTTTCAGTAAGAACCTCTGTTGTGAGCCATCCGGTTTTCGTTAAAGATTCACGGAATGAACCGTACATATTAACTGCATTCTTCGCACCTGTGCCAAGAAGCTCAGAAGTACGAATCAAAGCGTCCTGGAATACTTTACCGCCCATACCGGCATTAACAACTGAGTTCCAGTCCATAAGTTGCACTTTTCCGGCCGCCAATGCCTGAGAAAGCTGGTACATTGCCGTAGAAGCCTGTTGAGATGTTGAACCGGAAACCGCAGCCAAGTTAGCGATACCTTTGATGGAATCCACCGATGTTTGAAGATCGATACCCGCAGCCGTAAATGTGCCAATGTTCCGAGTCATCTCGGTAAAATTGTATATCGTCTTATCAGCATAGGTATTTAATTCATCTAAAGCCCTGTTTACTTGCTGAAGATCCGTTCCAGCGTGTGATGTATTCGCTAAGATGGTCTGAACAGCCCCGATTTGGGTTTCATACTCGGCAAAACCGGTTTTAATCGGGTCAATGGTTAATGCAGAAATCATCTGCTTGCCCGTGTTGATTGCGGAGTTAGTTATGTTTGCGAGGGCGGTTACTGCCATGACTTCCAAAGCAGAGAATCTCATCCGAACCGATTCTACGGCGTTGCTGAGACCATTCATGTTGATTTTCTTGGAAGCATTGTCGATCTCTTCGAACCCTTTAGCCGCTCCGGACATGTTCAAACTACTTTTCAGCTTATCTAAAGTGGAAAGACTGGCCTGAACATTACTTTCGAACTTCTTGTTGTCAAACCGCATTTCTACGACTCTTTCGTCAATCGTAGTGCTCATAGCTTAGTAACCTCCTTCCATGCTTCTTTTGCAATTTTGTCAAAAATAGGCTGGATAGCAGGATTGATGTAGTCTCTCCCGCGTACCCAGCCGCCATTTCGAGTGCCATGGCCATACTGAAGAATGAGGGCAATGGGGACTCCATTTTGAATATTGGAATTGTAAAAGGTAATCGTTGCCGAACCTTTTCGGTTTTCAATCTTGTAATACCATGAATTTGCCGTCAAACCGGAATCGACTGGCGTAGCAGACGCAAGGGCGGCAACTCCCTCTCGGCCATACTTGTCAAGTTCTCCGATTCGAACGGCCTCCTTTGCCCTCTCCAAGAAGCGGGTCGTTTTGGAGAAGTCACCCTTTTGTCTGAACTTAATCATGTAAAACTCCTTTTACAAAAGTTGCAGGTCAGCCAGCGATATGACGAGAATAATAGCTACTGCCTTTTGGGGTAAAAGTATCTATCCATTTATGTAATACTTCTTTTTTGGAGATTTCATATCTTTACCCCCTCGTATTCAGTTGTTTTCGCCTTGCGGCATTGAGCGCAGCATTTCGTTTCATGATTTCACGCTTACTCATTCGTTTCGGTGAAGAACTTTTTACATTACATACTCGAATAAGAGTTAAAAGCTTATTCAAATGCCACTTTTGAAAATCTACCGGAATGTTGTAGGCAATCATCCAGTAATAAATAAGCTCCGAAGTAACTACTTCCCGACCATTCCGACCTTGACAATCATCAGCGAAACAAGTAGCTGTCATCGGAGCCTCAATGTATTCGTTGATTTGTTTGTAATTTTCAGCAGTTAGATGGTTATACACCTCTGGGTTCACATTCTGGGTAAGCGTCATGCATTTTACATAGTCCAGAATTTCTTCATCGGTTTTGTCCTGTTTTCCGAGAAAAGCTTTGCGCCATTTAGACTCCCATTTTGAAAGGGAAACCAGAGAATGCTCCAACTGCAATGTCTGCTCTTTTAATACTGTCGTGTAAAGAAATTCATTGGTAGCCTCGTTGAACTCCTCTCGCTCAACAGCAGGTATTGTAATTCGAAGCATAATCCGTCCCTCCAATTACATTCAGTTTTTTGCGGGCACAATCACAGGAGCAGCTTCTTTCTTTGCCGAATTGACCGACATAATCGCGTTCACAAACTCTGCCGCGGCTTTGTCGTCCGTAACAAGTTCCTCAAAGAGCACTTCATAAGCCGGAGTTTCCATAAAAGAACGGGAAATCTCCTCCGATTTCATAAATCGTTTACCATCTTCGCTCTTTTCGCCGTAAGCTTTAGTAATCAGATCCTCGAAAAAGTCCATAATCAGAGCACCGTTAAGATTGGCGGCAAGACTCTTGAGTTGAACATCATAACCGCCCTTAACGCTGGTCTGCATTTTCACAATTTCGGGTTTGGACAAGTTAAAGTAAAAATCCTCGGTTCTATCAACGCCATTCAGGTCAGTATAAGTGATCGTTTTCTTCAACATAATAATTTTCTCCTTTCAAAAGAAAAAAAGGAGTCGCCAGCTTTCCTGAATACGACTCCGCAAAAAACATTCAGATATTATTATCCAACAGAATCGCCCATAAGGGTTACAATCTCATCAGGAAGAGGAAGGCGAGGATCAACTCCGTCTTTGGCTTCCGGTGTGGTCGGATCTTTTCCGTAGAGAATTTCTTCCAGCGCAGCCAGTTTTTCAGCATCAACCTTGGTGGAGTCGATGACAACAGTGGCCGTAGGTTTAAATCCGGTAACATTGACCGGGGTAGTGCTGATCTCCCAGGATAAAGTAATCGCTTCCGGGCTGTCGTTGACAGTGGTATAACCTTTCTCAGAAGGGGCCGCCAGCGCGCCGTAAATCAGATGCAGCTTATAGCCGTGGTCATTGCTGTCCACATCATTGCCGACAATGGTTCGGTAACTAAGACCAAACACCTTACGAGCCTGCTGGCCAATAGCCACGCCGGTAGCAATAGAAGCAGAACCATCGCACTCCTCGAACTCGGGCGGATACGTATACGCTTCAATGGTCGCGCCGAATTCCTCAGCGGACATCAGGTTCAGATATTTGATGTTGTCGGCGTAAACCGGAGAAGCCTCCGCACCGGAAGGGCTTTCCGTAACAGCAGTCAGGCCATTCCATGCAACGCCCTTATTGTAAACGCCGCCAGTCTGCACAGGATAGAGAACACCACGGTCTACGCCGGTTTCATACAGACGCTCGCCGGTTTTATCCCAAACAAGTTTCATAGTTATGTTCCTCCTTAAAAATAGATAATAAACACGTAATGGTTTAAGTTATCGCTGGTATAATGCCGTTCAAATCGGCAGGTTGGCAGAGCAGCCACCTTGTCCACGAACACATTGTCCGGGTTTTTATCGATAACCGTAATCAAGTATTTTTTGAGTGATAGATAAACCCCGTCGTCTGCAAACGTGTTCTCGATATCTTCGAGAGCGTAAACGATGGCGGGGTAATTCATCTTGACTGACTCGGGAGGTTGGTAATACACATTTCGGCTTCCCAGAAGATCTTCCAGCAAAGCCTGTAGATCTAGTCTATTCGCCATTATATCCCCCTCCTATAGTCAGTATTAGTCTAGGGTACTGAACTTCGACACTTTCTATCTTCCATTTAGCACCCATAAACCCAACGTACTTCATCAAGTGAAAATTTTCGCGAGCAAATGGATCGGCCAAAATACTAATCTCATTCGAAACGTTGATGTTGTCGTTGAGTTTGTCGGCTGTCTGAAGTCTGCGGGTATTTCTGACAAGTTCGCCGAAATACATGCGCTCGGAGATACGGTCCTCCCATACGCCTGGGGTCGTTTCTTCAGTAACAGCATAGCCGATTGGTCCATAAAACTTCGCCATTTTGAATTTTCACCCCTTTAGTCAGCGGAATACTCCTTGGAATACAGAGTAGTCGCCGCAGAAGCAGACGCGGAAACAGCAGTCGCAAAGGTTACGGATACGCTGCCGCCAGACTCTTCCTTGAAGAACAGCGGCATGTAACACGTGCTGTTATAGCTGATGATTACGCCCTTCTTGCACAGATTGAGAAGGGTATCTTTATCAACTTTATTTGCTTTCGAACACTTGCTGTCCGTGTACAGGTAATTATCAGCCGTCTTACCATAGAGAATAACTTTTTTCACATACTTCTCTTCAGCGTCAGCGTAAACAACAGTCATGTTATTCATTGATTAGTCCTCCTTGCTATTTTTATGTTGTTGATTTTAACCGGCAGTGCTCAGCTCAAGAGCGATAGCGGAATAAGGCTTGATAAGGGCGCCGGAGCAGCGGGTCTCAATCAGATACTTCTGCTGGTTGTAGTCGATATCGAAATCGTCGAACATGTTCACAGCACCGCCGCGATCTGCGCCGACATTGTAATCCGCCAGATTAACGATAATGCCCATCAGAGCGCCGCCGTTCTTGCCGTTTACACCCTCCATAACCGGAACGGTCACAATCTCCTTAACGCGGAGCTTCTTTGCAAGCTGAGCGACATCAGTGTAGAGATCGCGGCCGGTGGTATCAGTCAGAAGCAGGCAGTCGGTAAGAATGTCTTCAGTGGTGTACAGAGTAGGCTGACCAGAACCCTTATAGTTCTTGCGGGCCTTGATAGCAGTGCGAATAAACTCGCGAGCCTTGTCGTCCTCGGTAGCGGAAGACTGAACGCTGACGGTAGCCTGAATGGTATACAGCTCCTCGTCCTTGAGAATGGGACGGATGTTCTGCTCATTGATCTTATCATCGCTGGAAGCAAGACGACCGTCGCCAATCAGATAAGCGCAGGCCAGCTCCTCGTCCAGCATCATGCGCATTTCAGACTTCAGCCATGCCACAACGTCGAAATCAGTGATGTCGACAACATCGTCACGATCCATCTTCTGCTTCTTGTAAACGGTAGTCGGAGTAGTGGTGCGCTTCAAAAGGCCAAAGACCTCTTCCTTCTTCAGCTTGCCCTTGAAATACCCCTTTGCGCGGGCGTCGTCCTCAGTGATATCGGCAAAGATGGACTTAATGCGGGAGAATGGAGTATGATGCACACCGCTCATAACCTTCTTTACCCATCCGGTATCACGCTGAATAAATTCGGGGGTGTTGGCCAAAGTCTGGGCGTCAGGGAACAGATAGTCCACATTGTCGATGCCATGGGCAAGCACGCTGTCCTTCAAGCTGCCGTAGCGCTTGATATCGCCAAAGATCGTGGAAATCTCTTCGCTGGATACCTCAGACCCATCGGAATGAACGAGAACATTCTCCTTCTGACGGTCATCCTTATCAAACACGTTATGTTTCATAGTATTAGTTCCTCCTTTAGAATCGTCATCGTTATTGTCTTCAGACTCGGGGTCAGATTCACCCTGGTCGTCCATAGCCTGACCGATCATAGCGTACATAACTTTTTTCTGCTCTTCGGTCATGCTGTTGATTACATCGGCGACAGTTTTCTCCTCATCAGAATCGCTCTTCTTCTCGGGGTCGTCCTTCTTTTCAGGAGTTTCTTTCTTTTCACCGTCGTCTGCCTTGTCTTCCTGCTTATCAGCATCGGAATGCGACAGATAGAGCGGCATACCTGTATAGATGATCGCTTCGTCATCCGAGTCTTCGCCGTGCTTGAGCATAGAATCGATAAAAGCGCCAGGATTTGCACCGGCATGGACCAGACTTACTTCACGAATCTCTCCATGAAGAACGTCGCACCCTCTCTGCTGAAGCTGATTGGCGTAGATAGACAACGCACAAATGTCCCCATGCTTAACAAGAATCTTTCCAATCTCGCCGGATTCGGAATCGTTGAAAAAGCCGTAGGTATAAACACCTTCCGGACGATTTTCCAGCCATGCATGACCAAGCACATTGCGTGGGTCATTGTGCTGATGATTCCATACGAGAGGAACTTTGATTCCATCGTCATGTTTGAACGCGTCTCTACGAATCACTCTTCCGTCAGAGCATTTAAGATCGTTTCTGGTTGCCCATCCGCTGAAATCGCAGGCTTCAGGTTGAAATGCTCTTTCCATTTTGAATTTCCTCCTTGTTTCGTTTTTGTTTTAGAGACCCTACTCTCGAAACTACTCTGTTTCCACATTTTCGTCTTCGACAGGCGGATTGGTTTCCGGCTCTGACTTGCTCGGGGCGCTGAGGTTTTTGTTCCTAAGCTCGTCCGCTCTCGGGTCATCCGAAGGCTTCATGCCGATAACCTGCCGAATTTCATTCGATGTCATAATTTCGTTTCGAGTGAACTTATCAGCAATTTCAGCGATATCGTTGACAGGAACTAGTTTAAACGGGTCTCTAAAGAACGAAATCGACTGGGATTGTGATCGGGCGGTTTTTGTTAGAAACTTTCGTTTCATTTCGTCAACAATAGCTGAAATAATAGGCTCAATCGTTCGGTTATTGTAGTTCAGCATCGTTTTCTCATCCGCCGTACCGTCCAATATGCTTTGAGTGATACCTAACTGGCTGTACAGCATACTCGTTAAATATTCAATCTGCGACATAAGGTTGTTGTTGACGGAACGATTCAACTGCGTAATACGCTCGGTACCGTCGGCATAAGCAATACCGTATTTAGTACCGGACAACTGAGCTTCAATATCTTTTCGCCTGTTTTCGGCCTGTTGGCGCCTTGTTTCCGTCCTGATGACATAGGGCAACTGGATAATTAAATCTAATTTTCCAGAACCGCTCTGTTCATCGATGACGTCAAGTAGGTTAAGTTTTCGAATAAGCCGCTGCATAGTAGAATTGGGCTCATTCACGACTGCGTACAGAGGATTTTCAACAATCGCTACTGTGCTCTTTGGTACCAGTATGTTTTCTTTTGTCCCGGTCCGCTCGTTATAGAGGCGAACCCTAACATGCTGTGGGTACCAATCTAAAATTTTACCGACTCGCATGGTTTGAATGTCATACGAACCGGTAACGGAAGGATCATAAGTTGTATCAACGGGCACAATCGCCACGCAGCCTTCATCAAGCATAGACACGACAATATCCTGAATAAAGGCTCTGGCGGTTTGGTCGATATTTGCTTCTACGGTAAGGCAGGTGTTCAAACCATCCTGAATAACGAATAAGAAGCGTCCATTTTCGTCCAGACGAATATGCTGCACATTTAACGCCGCAACATCCAAAGCAATCCGGTTATACACAGAAGTGATAATGGATCGCTCGTTGCCTCTGGTAAGACGTATACGGTCGGGTCTGGACGAATAGCCAGGTCCAACATCCTGATAGGTTGTATAATCAGTTCCCGTAAATGCGTTCCAAGCATGTTTCAGTCTGGAACCAAAAGACATTCCCATTTGAATCATCACCTCCTTTTTAGTCGAACACATCACGATTGAGCTTATATGCGATATATGCATCCATCATCGCAGCAACAGCATCAATCTTTTGCTCGTATCGTTTCTTGAGCAATTTTCGATTTCCGTTGGTATCCTCAATGGTAATGCAGTTACCCATAGCAAAAGTCATGAGTTCCTCATCGAAGAGAAGCATCCTTTCTTCGGAAAGCTTCTTTAATTCCCCAAGAGGAACCGATTCCGTTTTGGCGCCCTGAATAACTTTTTCAATGCCAAACGGACCATTTTCCTGTTCCCATCTGGCGACAAATTCTTTGGCGTTATACGGATCAAAACCAAGACAGCGAACGTCATAGCCGCACTCTGAAATATGATTGTCGAGGTCTTCGTAAACATCCATCATATCGAGCACAGCGCCCTCTAAAACAATTAAACTGCCTTCGGCCATGAACTGATCGTATTTGATCCTCATAGCTGCGGGCAGTTTCATCAATGTCATAGAAGTTATGTAATTTCGTGTCTTGATGCCAAAGGAACCGTTTGACAACGGGAACAAAAACGTGAAAGCGCAAAAGTCATCGCCCTGCGATAAATCTGCACCGAGAGAACATGGCATTTGCCAGTAGTCTCTCTTTCGGTGAGGAAGCGTTTCTTCATAAGTAAAGTAATAGGTATATCCCTCCATGGGTAATCCAAAACGCTTTGCGAGAATATCGTTTCGTGCGGCAGGAGCTTTCTCAGCTCTTTCCACGTCCAATTGGTAAGTTTCGTAACTCACGGTTTTTCCAAGATTCGGATTGGCCTTAAGCCACATTTCCGGATCTCCGACTTCGTCAATCGAATCGAGTTTGTACCACCATATGGATACATGCGGATTGATGTAATCTCCTTTGAGGATGTCCATCAACTCCATTTTGATTGTATCGCCGCTTCCGTTACGGACTGTACCTTCGGAACTGATTGCTACAATGATATAGTCGTTTACTTTTGAAGCGCCCTGTTCAATTGCGCCGATAACATCCTCTCGAATGTCGCCGGAAAGCCATTCGTCAACCGTTGCCACCTTAATCTGCAAGCCCTGGAGCTTGGCGATGCTCATTGGCCGAACTTCAAGAAGAGAACCGGTAAGAAAATTCTCCACGCCTTTCTTGGTCGATGCCAATTTGGTGCGATTTGCTTTTGAACCTGTGGTGTTCTGTAAAGAACCCTCCGTCAGAAACTGGAACAACGGTCCGCGAGAACGCGTTATTGCAGTACGCAAAGGAGACATAACTTCTTCCGCCTGCTTCATGGTCGGCGCCGTAGTGATTTGATGCGTTGTGGAAGTGTCAACATTGAGAAAATATCCCTGTAGCGTAGAAGCGTACATTGATTTTGCAGCGCCTCTGGCCACGATAAGATACTGTTTATTGATAAGACGCTTCTTAACATTCTTCCGAATGTAGTGTCCGCCGTGGCCGTCTGGATTTGGCTGGTATACGCTTCGTTCGACAAAGTAATACCATCCGAAAATCTGTTCGCCCCATAGTTTGAATGTATCCAGCAAAGAAAGATCGGACCCATCAGTAAGAGTCAGCTCCGCTTCGCAATAGGCAATCCATCCCTCAACCGCCTGGTCGTCATAGTAAACGCCGGGGTTGGCAATAAGGTCGTCGATGCGATTCATTTCCATGGAGATTTCTTTGTTTACCGGGATTTCCCCTCGAAGAACGGCATCACGAAACATGCCGTAATATTTGGGGACGGCAGTGTTTGATAATGCCATAAGCAATCGATCTCCTTTTTATTTCTTGCTAAGGCCACCGACGATTTTCTTAATCTTGTCATAGTTGTTGTAAAGCGTAATCGCTGTGGTGGTAGCAGTTGCTATTCCAGTAGCGGCTTTCATGGTCTTAGAAACAAATTCTTTACCGCGATTAACATCACTGCCGGACAACTGCTTATACTGCCGCTCCATTTGCAGACGATTAAGACGGCTGCGAAGCTCAGCGTCACTCATGGTTTTTACGCTTTTGCCGCTATGAGCCTTTTTATAATCATCATGGCTTGGTTCTTCGGAATCGTTTTCTCTCGCTCTTCTTTTTCCAGCGGCTGTTCGAGATCCGTCTTTATTCTGGAATCTCCTAACGCCCCATTTCATTCCTTTGATACCATGATGAGAAAGCGAAGTATTATCCATTTTGAATTTCTCCTTTCTCTGCTGGTTTCGGGTCGACAGAAACATTGATCCTCCACTCAAGCTCGCTTATCTGTCTGTTGATAGACTCGATAACTGCTGAACTAAGCGGAGGATCAAAAGCCAACCGAACCTTTAGATAAATGTAGTTTTTAACAAACTCAAGACGGAAATCATCTTGCAGAAATTCAGACCATTCGGCGCTGTCATCTTCGATACGGAATCCCTCAGCAGGACCGACACCAAGTTGAGTAAGAACAGAAAATACCGAATTGATATGCATGATGATATCCGGGTCAAAGTGCTCGTATTCTTCTGTAATTCCGAGCAGTTTTTTAATTGATGTCAGTATGCTGTCCATATCGAATTACCTCACTCTCTAACGGCAATGAATTTCTTCATGCAAAAGCCTTCGATACCGGCAACTGTACAGACCGCATACCAATCATCATTGGAATTTACCATGTCGATTTTCAGCTCATCGAGAGCCTTTGCTTCCGCAATTACATCTGAATCGACAGAAGCTTTTTCTCGGATATTCAGCAACAGACAATTAACTACTACGCCAATAAGACCGTCGCAGATATCGTTACCGTCTCCGGAAACCCCGTCTGGATTTTCCATATCGACATCTTCATACATCGTGCTCATAAAATGTACTCCTTTCAATTTTTTTGCCAAGGACAAGTATCGTTGCGGCTCCTTTGAACCGGTTTTAAGATAAGGATACTTTCGTCTCCGTAGTGAATAGCGTTATGTGTTTTTAGCTGCGTGCATATCACATTTTCCAAATCAAAGACGCAAGGATTTCGATTTACGATATCCTCATAAGTAATCGGATTGATGTGGTGTATTAATACCGGTCCAAATATTTCATGGCCGGCAATTCCCAAATCGCACCCATTATCTCGAATGATAACGTCGTCTCTAAAACTCAGCCATTCGCTGGAATGATAAAATTCTTGATTAAGCCACCTTTGAAAACCGAAAGTAGCTTCGCCGATTTTCCTATCCAACTTCAGATAACGGAATCGTTCCTCAAAGGTCGGAAGAGATATCAGTTCCGTATAAGTTCTAACACTCATCTTCATCGCCCCCGGCACCAGAATAATGACGCATAGCGTTAAGAGCATTGGTGTAGAGTTCTTCGACACGTTTTGCGGATTGAAGGCTTTGTGTTTTAGCCTCGATAAGCTCTTTCTGCTTCCCAAGAATTTCTTTTTCTATCTTTTCCTTAGTCGAACCAATTTTCAGATAATGAGTAATAACCTGAGAAGAAGCAGTTCCCTCTCTTAACTGCTTTTCAGCAAGATCAACAGCCAAAGAAACCAACTGATTTTCTCTAGCCTCCGGAGATAAAGCCGGTCTCATCTTTCTTGACGACTCAGAAGAGCTTGCAGCTTTACCTTTTGGCATCCTTACTGCCTCCTCTCTGTTTGTTGCCATGTACTATTTGTTTTGCAAGTACCTGTTTCGCATAGGTTTTGATACAGTATTTGAGAGAACTTACAGAGCTGGCTTCCATCAATCACCGAAAGGAGAAAAACACGAAAGGAAGAAAGAGGATCACATGAAGAAAAACTGCCACCAACCCTGTAAGCTCGCTCAAATACTGCATCGTTTCCTAAAAGCGAACCCAAAAAAGAACCCCCGGGGAT
>PPYF01303893.1_pt1 | contig 39068 bp, 43 predicted proteins | sample 1559871 | NCBI WGS metagenome assembly PPYF01 (sample SAMN08240021, study PRJNA423297) | Human gut metagenome, whole genome shotgun sequencing project.
ACGATCAGCTCGTCGTCAGCGGCAATCTGCAAAAAAGCCCTCCGGGCGCGTTCTCCGCACTCCTTTCCGCCGCGCAGGAGGCGGGCGTCAGCGCCGTCGTGGATACAAGCGGCGCAGCGCTGCGCGAGGCGCTTGCGTTCCGTCCTCTGCTCATCAAGCCCAACGGCGAGGAGCTGTGCGAGCTGTTTGGCAGGCAGGCAAGCACGCCGGAGGCGCTGCTTGCCCTTGCGCGGCAGGCGCAGACACTGGGCGCGCGGAACGTGCTGGTGTCCATGGGCGCGGACGGCGCTCTGCTGCTGGCAGAAAGCGGAGATGTTTACCGTGCAGCGCTCCGCAGCACGCAGCCGGTTATTTCCACCGTCGGCGCGGGCGACAGTGTGACGGCTGGCTTCCTCGCGGGACTGCTGGACACAGGAGACTATTCCCAGGCCCTGCGCCTCGGCGCTGCCTGCGGCAGTGCGACGGCCTACAGCCCGGCTCTGGCAAACAGGGCTATGCTCGAGGCTGTTTTACCGTCAGTCGAGGTCACAGCGCTGTAAAACCTTCGGAAATGAAGAGAACCATGCAGACAATTCAGGATTTATTCTCCAACCGCGTGCTGCTCAGCGGCCTCATTGGCTGGGGCGCGGCACAGGTTTTGAAGACGATCATTTACGCGCTCATGCACCATACGCTGGACCTGACGCGCATTTTCGGCGACGGCGGCATGCCGAGCGGCCATTCGGCCACGGTCTGCGCCGTGGCGACCTCGGCGGGAATTATCTATGGGCTGGACTCGTTCCCATTCGCCATCAGCGTAATTGTCGCGATCATCGTCATGCACGACGCAATGGGAGTCCGGCTCGAAACCGGCAAGCAGGCAAAGCTCCTGAACGAGTTCATCGACCTGTTTGCCAAGCTGGAGCAGCCGCTGTCCGATCAGGAAAAGCTCAAGGAGCTGGTCGGCCACACGCCGCTGCAGGTCTGCATGGGCGGCCTGCTCGGCATTCTGACCGGCGTTCTGTGCAATCTCGGCGGATAAGCGAAGCCGCCTCCCCCAGCACTTCATCCTGTAAATTATAATTTCACCCCGGAAAGGAGTACCCCATGGCACAACTTGGACTCGGTACGCGCTGCGTACAGGCGGGCTACAGCCCGAAAAACGGCGAACCCCGCCAGATCCCCATCATCCAGAGCACCACGTTCAAATACGAGAGCAGCGCCGAAATGGGCCGGCTGTTCGATCTGGAGGCCAGCGGCTATTTCTATTCCCGCCTGCAGAACCCGACGAACGACGCCGTCGCGGCGCGTATCGCCGCGCTTGAGGGCGGCACAGCCGCCATGCTGACAGCCTCCGGGCAGGCCGCCATCTTCTTCGCCGTGTTCAATATCGTCGGTGCGGGCGACCATCTGGTCAGTTCGTCGAGCATTTACGGCGGCAGCTTCAACCTCTTCGCCGTCACCATGAAGCGCATGGGCGTTGAGGTCACGTTCGTCGACCCCGACTGCTCCGCTGAGGAACTGGACGCCGCCTTCCGCCCCAACACAAAGGCCATGTACGGCGAGACGGTCGCAAACCCGGCGCTGACCGTTCTGGATATCGAAAAATTCGCGGCTGCCGCGCACCGGCACGGCGTGCCCCTGATCGTGGACAACACGTTCGCCACGCCCATCAACTGCCGCCCGTTTGAATGGGGCGCGGATATCGTCGTACACTCGACGACCAAGTATATGGACGGGCACGCAGGCGCCATCGGCGGTGCGATCGTCGACTCCGGGAGCTTCGACTGGACGAAACACCCGGACAAATACCCCGGCCTGTGCACGCCCGACGAGAGCTATCATGGCGTGACATATACCGAGCACTTCGGCCTTGCGGGTGCGTATATCACAAAGGCGACCGTCCAGCTCATGCGCGATCTCGGCGCGATCCAGTCCCCGCAGAGCGCGTATTATCTGAATCTCGGCCTCGAAAGCCTGCACGTGCGCATGAAACGACACTGCGAAAACGCGCAGCGGGTCGCGGAGTTTTTACAGCAGCATGAAAACGTCTCGTGGGTGCAGTTCTGCGGCCTGCCGGGCGACAAATATTACGAGCTGGGGCAGAAATACCTGCCGCACGGCTCCTGCGGCGTCGTGAGCTTCGGCGTAAAAGGCGGACGGGCCGCAGCCGAGGCCGTCATGGGACGGCTCAAAATTGCGTCCATCGAGACGCACGTGGCCGACTCTCACACCTGCTGCCTGCACCCGGCTTCCACCACGCACCGGCAGATGAACGCCGAGGAGCTGCTGGCCGCAGGCGTCCGCGAGGATCTGATCCGCTATTCCTGCGGCCTGGAGGACGCGGAGGATCTGATCGCCGATCTCGATCAGGCGCTGCAATAATCTCAGAAAGGAATCCACGCCATGCCCATTATGATCCCGAACGGTCTGCCGGCGGCGAAAACGCTGGCGGACGAGAATATTTTCGTCATGAACGAGACGCGGGCCGTCACGCAGGACATCCGCCCGCTGCAAATTCTCGTTCTGAATCTCATGCCCACCAAAATCGCCACAGAGACGCAGCTGTCGCGGCTGCTCGGCAACACGCCGCTGCAGGTGGAGCTGGAGCTCATCCACACGGACAGCCACGAATCCAAAAACACATCCCGCGAGCATCTTCTGAAATTCTATCAGACGTTCGAGGACGTGCGCGACCGCTGGTTCGACGGGCTGATCATCACCGGCGCGCCCGTGGAACAGATGCCGTTTGAGCAGGTCGAATACTGGCCGGAGCTGTGCCGCATCATGGAATGGAGCCGGACGCACGTCCACAGCACGTTCCACATCTGCTGGGGCGCGCAGGCAGGGCTTTATTATCACTACGGCATCGGGAAGACCGATCTGCCCGAAAAGCTCTTCGGCGTCTATCCGCATGTGGTCGAACGACGCTCGTCCATGCTCATGCGCGGATTCGACGATGTGTTCATGGTGCCCCACTCGCGGCACACGAGCGTCCGCCGCGAGGATATCGAGCGCTGCGGCAAGCTGAAAATCCTCGCCTCGTCCGAGCAGGCCGGGGTCTACGCCATGGCGACCGAGGGCGGCCGGCAGATCTTCATCACCGGTCACTCGGAATACGACGCGCGGACGCTGGAGTCGGAATATCTGCGCGATAAAAACGCCGGGCTTCCCATCCATGTGCCGGAGAACTATTACCCGGACGACGACGACACGAAGCCGCCCATGGTCACATGGCGCAGTCACGCAAACCTCCTGTACCAGAACTGGCTCAACTACTTCGTCTACCAGACCACGCCGTACGACCTCTCGGCCATCCGGCCTGTATAAGCACCAAAAAAGCGGCAAAGGCTCCCCCCCTTGAACAAAGGGGGGAGCCTTTGCGCCTGTCTGCTGCTTCGTCACGCCCGGTTAAAGCTTAAAAATCTGGTGCCCTGGAAGGTGAGGCTTCCCCGGTCGCCCTCGACGAGATAGCCGTAGTCGCGGTCGGGGATGCTGAGCTCCATCCGGTCGCCGCTTTCGACCTGGAACGTCGCGTAGTACCACGTGGACGAATGGCTCATGTGGCTGTTCACGTCGTGGTGGCGCGTGACCTCCATCCGCTTGGAGACGACCGTGGCCTGCACGGTCAGGCGCGGGGACTTATTATTCTTGTGCCACTGGCCGACATTGCGCACAAGCGTCGCAATGATCACGCCCAGAATCAGCACAAACATCACCGTGAACAGCACGGGAAACACCGAATCAAAAAAGCCGAAGCCGATCATGGAGAAATCCTCTCTTTCTGTTTTTGTCTATAGTATCAGACGCAGACTCGCCGCGCAAGTTCCCCAGCCCGAAAAAGAAAAAACTTGTGCAGATTCCCCTTTGATTTTTTTCGCCGTCTGTGCTATGATTTCCCTGTTGTGTAGCAGTCTTGCGTAAGTCCAAACGGACTTGCGCAATTTTTTTATGTCTGGAGGAAAACAAAATGAAAGAAAAACAGAACGCCGCGCTCGGCACAGCCCCGCTCGGCAGGCTGATGCTGAAGTTTGCCCTGCCATGCACCGTCTCGCTGCTGGTCGGGGCGCTTTACAACATTGTCGACCAGATTTTTATCGGCTGGGGCGTCGGGTATCTCGGCAACGGCGCAACGAACGTCGTGTTCCCGCTGACCGTTCTGGCGCTCGGTCTTGCCGTCATGATCGGCGACGGCGCGTGCAGCTATGTGTCGATCTGCTTCGGCAGGAATCAGCCGGAGAACGCAAACCGCGCCGTCGGCAGCGCCGTGACGCTGAGCGTGCTGGTGGGCATCGCAGCCGCGGTGCTCTATGCCGTGTTCCAGATGCCGCTTCTGACGCTGTTCGGCGCGACGGAGGCGAATTTCGGCTATGCGAAGGAATATTTCACCTGCATCACCATCGGCATTCCCATCTATGTCTTCGGACAGGCGATCAACCCCATCATCCGCTCGGACGGCAGCCCGCAGTTCGCCATGTTCTCCATGCTGGCGGGTGCGGCCGCGAACTGCATTCTGGACCCGATCGCGATTTTTGTTCTGCACTGGGGCGTGATGGGCGCGGCTGCCGCAACGGTGGCCGGACAGGTCATCACGGCAGCAATGGGCGTATGGTACCTGCTCCACACAAAGGCGCTGCGCCTGAAAGCGGATGATTTCAAACTGCGCGGGAAAATTCTCGGCGCGTATCTGCCGCTGGGTCTTTGCAGCTTCCTTGCGCAGATCTCGCTGGTCATCGCCATGGCCGCGACGAACAATATGCTGGTCCGATACGGTGCTTCCAGCAAATACGGCGCGGATATCCCGCTGACGGTGCTCGGCATCGTCATGAAGGTCTTTCAGATCATCATCTCCATTACCATCGGCATGGCCGCTGGCTGCATTCCCATCGTGGGATACAATTACGGCGCACAGCAGCTGCGCCGCTGCCGGGGCGTTCTGTGGCGGCTGATGGGCGCGGAATTTCTGCTCGGCGTGCTCGCGCTGCTCATCACGCAGCTCTTCCCGCGCCAGATCATCGGCCTGTTCGGCTCGGAATCGGAGCTGTACAACGAGTTTGCGGTCATGACCTTCCGCGTGTATCTGTGCATGCTGCCGCTTGCAACGGTCAATAAGGCTGCGTTCATCTTCATGCAGGCCATGGGCAGGCCGGTCGAATCGGCGGGACTGTCGTTTTTCCGTGAGGTGCTGCTGGCCGTGCCGCTTGTGATGCTGCTGCCGAGGGCGTTTGGGCTGATGGGCGTTCTGTACTCCATGCCCGTCGCGGATATTCTTACATTCTTCGCCTCCTGCTTCGTCCTCCTGCGTACCGACCGGCAGCTGCGAAAATAACACTTGCATTTTTGTGGCCCCGTGTTATACTAAGTATGAAATTTCATACTCAGTATAACTTTTACAAAAAGGAGAGATCTTCATGGCGATGCAGTTCCCGAAGGGGAAATTCATCAGTCTGGTCAAGGTCGGCGAGAAGGGACAGATCGTCATTCCCAAGGGTGCGCGCGAGCTGTTCGGCATTCAGCCGGGCGACCAGCTTTTGCTCATGGCCGACAAAAAGCGCGGCATTGCGCTGGTCGGCATGGACGATCTGCACGTGCCGGATTCGCTGTTCCGGCTGGCAAAGGAGGCGGACGACGATGGAAATTCTGAGGCTTGACGGCCTTTGCAAGCAATATCCGGCCTTCCGGCTGGACAATGTCTCGTTCTCCATGGAGGCCGGGACGATCATGGGCCTCATCGGCCGCAACGGCGCGGGCAAGACCACGACGCTCAAATCCATGCTCCATCTGGTGCACCCGGACGCCGGGCAGATCACGATCTGCGGACTGGATATGGACACGGACGAGCGCGCCATCCGGTCGCGCATCGGCTTCGTCTCCGGCGGCGCGTCATATTACCAGCGCAAGCGCCTGCGGGAGCTGACGGACGTGACGAAGGACTTCTATCCCGGCTGGGACGGCGAACGCTACGCGCGGCTCGTCCGGCAGTTTTCGCTGGACGAACGCAAGCGCGTGTGCGAGCTGTCCGAGGGCATGAAGGTCAAATACCAGCTGGCTGTTGCGATGTCGCACAAGGCGGAGCTGCTGATTCTCGACGAGCCGACGTCCGGCCTCGACCCCGTCTCGCGCGACGAGCTGCTGGACACGTTCCTGACGCTCTGCGAGCAGGAGGGCGTGTCGATCCTCTTCTCCACGCACATCACGTCCGACCTCGATGCCTGTGCCGACACGATCACCTACATCCAGTCTGGCCGTGTCGCCGTCAGCGGAAAGAAGCAGGCGCTGACCGGCGCGTATCTGTCCGTACAGGGGCCGGACGCCGCCTGCGGCGCGGCACTGCGCGCAAGGCTCATCGGCGCGCGCAGCCACAGAGGCGAGCTGGACGCGCTCATCCGCGCGGAGGATGCAGGACTTGCCGCCGGGCTTGCGGTCAGCCCGGCAAATCTGGAACAGATCATGGTACATCTGAAACGGGAGGCGGAAGCATGAAGCTGCTGATCAAAAAGGAATGGAAGCTGACCGTCACGCCGGTGCCGCTGCTGTTTTTGCTGCTGAGCGCGCTGGTGCTCGTGCCGAGCTATCCGTATTACGTAACGTTTTTCTACAATGCCCTCGGCATTTTCCTCATGCTGCAGGCCGCCCGCGAGAACCGGGACGTGTATTACATGGCGCTGCTGCCGCTCACGAAGCGCGATCTGGTCCGGGCGCGGTTCTCGACCATCGTGACGCTCCAGCTCCTGCAGGCGCTCGTCTGCGTTCCGTTCATGCTCCTCCGCAGGGGCTATGCGGAGATCAATAACCCGGTCGGCATCGAGGCAAATCTGGCCTTTCTGGGCTTCGGCTTCATGCTGATGGGTCTGTTTGATCTGGTGTTTCTGCCGATGCACTACAAAAACGGCTACGATCTCGGCAAACCGTTTGTCATTTCCAGCATCGTGCTGTTCTTCGCCATCGTGCTGCTGGAGGCGCTCGACCACATCGTCCCGTACATGAAAACCGTCTGCGAAAGCTACGCCTCCGCAGACCTCGTCCGCCAGCTGCCCGTTCTGCTCGGCGGCATGGCCGTCTACGCGCTGGAGGTCTGGCTCGCCTACCGGAAATCCGCCGCCCGGTTCGAAAAGGTCGATTTGTAAACCCAGGTATCGTGCGCACGGGGCTGTCTCAAACATCATTTTGAGACAGCCCCGTTTTTGCGTCAGCAGCTGCCGGAACAAACCGTTCCAGCAGATAATCACACTCGTCGCAGCACCATTCAGGTTCGTTTTTCTCCAAACAGCTTCTTCGATCCTCACAGCGTCTGCAAACCTCTGGCAAAGGTGATACTTCTATATACTCCATTTCACACGCTCCATATTTGGCTGTATTAAATTTATTATATTTGGTAATACCAAATATGTCAACACATCCTTTTCGTATAATCAAACCGGAAGCGGGGGGTGTTGGCCTGAAAACGAGGAAACTGGAGCTTGGCACAAAAAATCTTGTCGGTGCACGGGTCACGCAGGCGCGGCTTGCGCGCGGGATGAAGCAGATCGAGCTGCTTGCGCAGCTTCAGCTTTCAGGCGTGGACCTGAGCGTCCCGGCATTATCTCTGCTGGAAGGACAAAAGCGCCCCGTGACAGACAAGGAGCTTTGTGCGCTGGCCGACGCGCTGCACGTGTCGGTTGATTGGCTGTTGGGACGGTAAATCGGGAGCTGTGCGTCTGCCAGCTCCCGATTTTTGTTTCCCGGCGCCCGCATTGTGCGGACAGCCGGGAATTTTTTGATTTCTGCGGCGGACAGACTTCGAAAATCCTGCATTTTTTGTGAAGTCCGCAATTTTTTTGCATATCGTTTATAAATGCTTCACAAATCCTGCGCATAAAGGCGCTATAATCAGCATAATCGAAACAAAGAGGAAGTGAGCTGCATGGGAACAGATCCGTATCAGGTGCTGGGCGTGTCTCCGAACGCATCGGAGGACGAGATCCGGCAGGCATACCGCAGGCTGGCAAAGCAATACCATCCCGATCTGAATCCCGGCGACAAGACGGCTGCGCAGAAAATGAACGAGATCAACGCGGCCTATGACGCAATCAAGAACCCGCAGGCTTACCATCAGCAGCAGGCGCAGCAGCAAGCCCAGCAGCAGGCCCGGCAGCAATACAGCCAGGCCGGTTATCAGGAGTACAATCCCTTCGAGGATCTCTTCCGTTCCTGGGGCGCGCAGAGCCAGTCGGACGACTGGCAGCAGGAAAGCCGGAACGGCTGGCAGACCTGGTATACCTACCGTCCCTCCGGCGAAGAACAGCAGGAGGACAACGACAGCCCCGGCGGCTACCGCTGGACGTATCACCGCACCCGCCGCCGCGGGAATTTTCTCGTACGGCTGCTCGGCATTTATCTGCTGATCCAGATCGTCGCCATGCTGTTCGGCAGCTGCGGCTATCGCGGCGCGTATTATGACCCGTACTACTACCGCAATTACAGCTACAGCGATTCCGGAACCTATTCCGGTCAGAGCCAGTCGCAGACCGGCTCCGACACAGGCTCCGGCAGTTGGTATTGAGCGCACCTATCTCACAGGAGGAACTCCGTATGTCCAGAACGATCGGTATTGATCTCGGCACCACCAACAGCTGCGTGGCTGTGATGGAGGGCGGCGAGCCTGTTATCATCCCCAACGCCGAGGGCGGACGCACGACGCCGTCTGTCGTCGCGTTTTCCAAGACCGGAGAGCGCATGGTCGGTCAGATCGCAAAGCGGCAGGCCGTCACGAACCATGACCGCACCATTTCTTCCATCAAGCGCCAGATGGGCACCAACTACAAGGTCTCCATCGACGGCCATAAATACACGCCGCAGGAAATTTCCGCGATGATCCTGCAAAAGCTCAAGACGGACGCAGAAGCCTTCCTCGGCGAACCCGTCACCGACGCCGTCATCACTGTCCCGGCCTATTTCACCGACGCGCAGCGGCAGGCGACGAAGGACGCGGGCAAGATCGCGGGGCTGAACGTCCAGCGCATCATCAACGAGCCGACAGCAGCCGCCCTTGCCTACGGCATCGATAAGGAGCAGTCGCAGAAGATCATGGTCTATGATCTCGGCGGCGGCACGTTCGACGTGTCCATTCTCGATATCTCGTCCGGCGTGATCGAGGTGCTGGCCACGGCGGGCAACAACCATCTGGGCGGCGACGATTTTGACCAGTGCATCGTCGACTATCTCGTCTCCGAGTTCAAAAAGCAGACGAAGATCGACCTGACGCGCGACCCTGCCGCCATGCAGCGCGTGCGGGAGGCCGCCGAAAAGGCCAAGATCGAGCTTTCGTCCATGACGCAGACGACCGTGGAGCAGCCGTATATCGCCGTCGGCAAGCAGGGGCCGCTGCATATGGAGATCCCGCTTACACGCGCGAAATTCAACGATCTGACCTACCATCTCGTGCAGGCCACGCGCGAGCCGGTCAATCAGGCCATCAACGACTCCGGCGTATCCATTTCGCAGATCAGCAAGGTTCTCATGGTCGGCGGTTCGAGCCGCATCCCGGCGGTGCAGGATCTGGTGCAGTCGATGACAGGCTCTCTGCCGTTCAAGGGCATCAACCCCGACGAGTGCGTCGCCATGGGCGCGTGCTTGCAGGCGGGCGTTCTGTCCGGCAGCGTGAAGGGCCTTCTGCTGCTCGATGTGACGCCGCTGTCGCTCGGCATCGAGACGCTGGGCGGCGTGTGCACGCGCATCATTGAGCGCAACACGACGCTCCCCATCCGCAAGAGCCAGATCTTCACGACGGCCTCCAGCTTCCAGTCGTCCGTCGATATCCACGTTTTGCAGGGCGAACGCCCCATGGCGCACCAGAATAAGGAGCTTGGCCGCTTCCAGCTGACCGGCATCCGCCGCGCCCCCAGAGGCGTTCCGCAGATCGAGGTCACGTTCTCCATCGACGCCAACGGCATCGTGAACGTCTCGGCCAAGGATCTCGACACCGGCAAGGCCCAGCAGATCACCATCACCGCCTCGAGCAACATGAGCCGCGAGGACATTGACCGCGCTGTGCGCGACGCGCAGCGCTATGCTGCCGAGGACGCGAAGCTCAAGGCCGAGGCTACCGCCCGCGACCGCTGCGAGCAGATGATCTTCCAGGCCGGAAACGCGAAAAATGTTTCCAAAGAGGACAAAACGCGTCTGGCTGAGGCCGTCAAGACTGCCCGCCGCGCCGTCAAGTCCAAGGATCCCGCGCAGATGAACGGCGCCGCCGATCAGCTGGAGACGCTTCTGAACGAGGCCGGCGTGCACATCGACCCGAACGCGGAATACCACGGCTCGACCCGCTATGAAAACCCGAACAATGACTTCACCGACAACGCCGTCGACGCGGAGTTCGAGGAAATGAACTGATATCTGCCGTTTAGACCGCAAAATTCCCCCGGTTTTCCGCTTGGAAACCGGGGGATACGTTTCTCCGACAGGGATTGTTTTTTACACACTTCTGTGATACACTGTAAAAGCTGCGCACTGCGCAGCAGATCGGAGAAAAGACATGAGTCAAAAAGGGCATACAAGAAGCACATTTTCCGGGAAGCTCGGCTTTGTTCTGTCAGCGGCGGGCGCGTCCGTTGGCCTTGGGAACATCTGGCGCTTCCCATATCTGGCCGCGAAATACGGCGGCGGGATCTTCCTGCTGGTCTATATCCTGCTGGCCATGACGTTCGGCTATACCATGATCGTCGCCGAGACGTCTCTGGGCCGCATGACGGGCAAAAGCCCGGTCGGCGCGTTCAAGTCGTTCGGAACATCCGGCTGGCTGCGGTTCGGCGGGTGGATCAACGCAATTATTCCGATCCTGATCGTGCCGTATTACTCGGTCATCGGCGGCTGGGTCGTCAAATATCTGGCCGATTACGCACTCGGGCGGAGCAGTGCGCTGGCCGCCGACGGCTATTTTTCCGCGTTTATCTCCAACGGCGTCCCGGCGGAGGTCTGCTTTGTCGTGTTTGCCGCGCTGACGCTGACGATCATCTTCGCTGGCGTGGAAAACGGCATTGAGCGCGTGTCGAAGTTCATGATGCCGGTGCTGGTCGTGCTTTCCGTGATCATCGCGGTCTATTCCGTAACGCGGCCCGGCGCGCTGGAGGGCGTAAAATATTTTCTCGTGCCGAACCTCGCGCATTTCTCGTGGATGACGGTCGTAGCGGCCATGGGGCAGATGTTCTATTCGCTGTCCATCGCCATGGGCATTCTGATCACGTTCGGCTCGTACATGAAAAAGGACATTTCCATCGAAGGCTCGACGCGCAACGTGGAGATTTTCGACACGGCCATCGCCATCATGGCAGGCCTGATGATCATTCCCGCCGTGTTCGCGTTCTCCGGCGGCGACCCCGACGCACTGAAGGCCGGGCCTTCTCTGATGTTCGTCACAATCCCGAAGGTCTTCGATTCCATGGGCCTCGGTACGCCGATCGGCATTCTGTTTTTCCTGCTGGTGCTGTTTGCCGCGCTGACAAGCTCCATTGCGCTGACGGAGAGCGCCGTGTCCACCTTCCAGGACGAGCTTGGCTGGGGCCGGAAAAAGTCGACTGCCATCGTCGGCGTCGTGATGCTGGTGCTCGGCAGCCTGTCGTCGCTCGGCTATGGGCCGCTGGCGGGCGTGCGGATCCTCGGGATGCAGCTGCTGGATTTCTTTGATTTCCTGACAAACTCCGTCATGATGCCCATCGCGGCCATTACCGTCTGCCTGCTCGTCTCGCGGGTCGCCGGTGTGGGCCGCATTGAGCAGGAGATCCTGCTCAGTGAGCCCAGATTCCGCCGGAAGCGGGTCTTCAACGCCATGATCCGTTTCCTCTGCCCGTTCTTCGCCGCGATCATCCTCATCAGCTCCGTCGCAAACGCCTTCGGCTGGATCTCCATGTGACAGCAAGCCGCCCCGCCAGTTGGCGGGGCGGCATTTTCAAAGAAACCGGCGGACCGGGTCATCCGCCTCTATAAAACGTATAAGATCAGCGTCAGAAGTTCTGAGCTGTTTCAAATTACACGGGAAAGATCCAAGAAAACCGAAGGGGTTTTCTTGGTCGCTTCAAGGAGGTCCGGAGGGAAATCGAAATCCCTCCGGGCTCGTTTTCTTTTCCCAGTCTTTTCTTTTGGAGAAGCAAAAGAAAAGACTGAAGGGCAGCCGCAAGTTTCCAATATGAGCTCCTGTTTGCCACGGCTTCTGCATCCATCATGGCTCCAGATTCTCCTCGCAAAACAATGGGGAATCAAAAAATTCCGGCAGGCTGATGGAGAGACCCTGACACAGCTCGTGCAGGACGCGAAGCTTCACAGAATCGTACGCACAGTGCATGATATTGCCGATCGACGATTTTGGGACGCCGCTTTTTGTCGAAAGCTGGTACTGCGTCATAGCCCGCGCCTGCATCAGCTCTGCCAATCGCAGGCTGACTGCCTGATTCAGCTTCACCCCATCACCGCCTCCTGTTTTTCACACTTATTTGATCTCCTGCTCCAACGCGTCGAATTCCGGCGTTGAGAAAAACTCGCCGAGGGTGATTTCAAAGCCGTCGCAGAGCTTTTTGATCGTAACGGCGCCGGGATTTTTGCTCTCGCCGTTCAGAATGCTTTTGATCGTCGCCTGCGGAACCGCAGAGGTCGTCGCAAGCCCGTTCGGCGTGATCCCACGCTGACGGCAAAGCTCCCGGATTCGTCTGGCAATGGCTTCGCGGGTGTCCATAGTGATTCCTCCTAATGGTATATCACTATGGTATCTTTTTTCAAAAAAATAATTAGTGATAGTTCACTAACTAGAAAAAATGTGCTATACTAATTATATTATTTTGGGACAGGAGGTTCTATTATGACCGATTATGCAAAGCTCTATGCCCGCCTCTGCGGGGCGATCGACGAGGTTCTGGACGAGCTGGGAACCATTCCGGAGGCACAGCATGTGCGTGAGAAGCTGCAAGCGGCAATTCTGGATGCGGAAGCGCAGTATCTGGACACAGAAGAAGAGAAAAAGCCCGCGGGAGACGCCTGAGTGCGTCCCTCGCGGGCACAGTTTTATTTGTTACAGTGTCAATTCCTCCGCCTGCTGTGCATCTGCTCCGATCAGCGCGCGGCAGGCGGCTGTCATGGCCGCGGCCTGCTCGGGGCAGCGGCCGATATAGCGGCTGGGCTCAAGTTCTGCCCTGATTTCTTCTGCCGTCATACCGAATTCCGGCCGGGCGGCCAGCTGGGCAACCAGATCCCAGCTTTCGCCGTTTTTCATCTTTGCCGTCTCCTGCATGGACGCCTCGCGGATGATCTCGTGCAGCTGCTGGCGGTCGCCGCCGCGCTTGACGGCAGCCATCATCAGGTTTTCCGTTGCGATAAACGGCAGATAGTCCCGCACGAGCTTTTCCACGATCTTCTCATTCACGTGCAGCCCCTTCGTGACGTTCTGCACAAGACGCAGCACGCCGTCCGTCGCCAGAAACGCCTCCGGCAGACTGATGCGGCGGTTGGCTGAATCGTCGAGCGTGCGTTCGAGCCACTGCGTCATGGCCGTCATGGGCGCGTTCTGTGCGTCGGCGATCACGTAGCGGGCCAGCGAGCAGATGCGCTCACAGCGCATGGGGTTGCGCTTATACGGCATGGCGGACGAGCCGATCTGCTTGTCCTCGAACGGCTCCTCGACCTGCCGGTCGTGCTGCAGAAGCCGGATGTCCGTCGCCATGCGGCAGGCGCTCTGGCAGATGGACGACAGCGCGTTCAGGATGCGGCTGTCCAGCTTTCTGGGATACGTCTGCCCGCAGACAGGATAGCAGCGGGAAAACCCGAACTCAGCAGCAATTTGCCGGTTCATCTCGTCGATCTTCGCCATATCGCCGTCAAACAGCTCGACAAAGCTGGCCTCCGTGCCGGTCGTGCCCCGGCAGCCGAGGAAGCGGAACGCGCGCAGCGTGTCCTGCACCTCCTCAAGGTCGAGCATCAGATCCTGTAACCACAGCGACGCGCGCTTGCCGATGGTCGTCAGCTGCGCGGGCTGGTAATGCGTGTAGGCAAGCGCGGGCATGGCGGCATAGCGGTCAGCAAACTCGCACAGATTCCGCATGGCGGCCTTCAATTCCCTTTCCAGATACCGCAGCGCCTCACGGTATAAAATCAGGTCTGCGTTGTCCGTCACATAGCAGCTCGTCGCACCTAAGTGAATGACGCCCTTCGCGCCGGGCGCGTCGAGGCCGTAGGCGTAGATATGCGCCATGACATCGTGCCGCACCTCTTTTTCCCGTGCGGCGACCACGTCATAATCGATGGGGCTCACGTGCGCGGCCAGCTCGTCCACCTGCGCCTGCGTGATGGGCAGGCCAAGCGTATGCTCGGCTCTTGCCAGCGCGACCCAGAGCCTGCGCCATGTCTCATAGCGCATATCCGGGGAGAACAGGTGCAGCATGGTCTTCGACGCGTAGCGCGAGGCCAGCGGGCTTTCATACGTCGGTTTCATGGCGGCTCCTTTTAGCGGTAAATAATCTCGTCGCGGCCTGCGCCGACGGAGACATAGCTGATATGCACGCCGATGGCCTGCTCGACATACTCAACGTAATCACGCGCGGCCTGCGGCAGATCCTCGTACTTGCGCACACCGGAGATATCGCAGCCCCAGCCGGGAACGGTCGTCAGGACGGGCTTTGCCTCGTCAATGACGGCGGTAAACGGGAAATCGTCGGTCTTTTCGCCGTTGACCTCATACTGCGTGCAGACAGGGATCTCCTTCATATAGGACAGGACATCGAGCTTCGTAAGCGCGACCTCGGTTGCGCCCTGGATGCGGCAGCCGTAGCGCGTCGCGACCAGATCGATGGGGCCGACACGACGCGGACGGCCCGTGGACGCGCCGTATTCGCCGCCGGCCACGCGCAGCTGCTCGGCCTCGTCGCCGAACCATTCCGCCGTGAACGGGCCTTCGCCCACGCAGGTGGAATACGCCTTGACAATGCCGACCGTGCGGTCGACATGGCTGCCGGGGATGCCTGCGCCGACGCAGGCATAGCCCGCATTGGAGGAAGAGGACGAGGTATACGGGAAAATGCCGAAGTCAATGTCGCGCAGCGCGCCGAGCTGGGCCTCGAACATGATGCTCTTGCCGGCCTTTTCAGCCTCATAGAGGTACTTGCTGGTATCGCAGATGTAAGGCGCAAGCTTCGAGCCGAATTCGCGGCACCACGCCAGCATATCCTCAAGCTTATACGCTTCCGCGCCGTAGACATTCTGAATGGTCAGGTTCTTCCACTCCAGAATGCTGGCCAGCCGCTTTTCAAGATACGCCGGGTACAGAAGCTCCCCCATCATGATGGTCTTCTTCTGATATTTGTCGGAATAGACCGGCGCGATGCCGCGCAGAGTGGAGCCGTACTTCTTGTCCTTCAGCCGGGCCTCCTCCAGCCCGTCGAGGGCGCGGTGATACGGGAAGACGATGGTGGCGCGCTCGGAAATTTTGAAATTCTCCGGCGTAATGGGCACGCCCGCGTTCTGCAGCGCTTCAATTTCGCCGCACAGACTCTCCAGATCGATCACGACGCCGTTGCCCAGCACGTTTACAACGCCCGGCAGGCAGATGCCGGAGGGGATGAGATGAAGGGCGAATTTGCCGTACTCATTCACGATGGTGTGGCCCGCGTTGTTGCCGCCCTGATACCGGCAGACGATGTCATAATCTCTTGCAATGAGGTCGACCATCCGGCCCTTGCCCTCGTCGCCCCAGTTGATGCCTACGATTGCGCAGTTGCTCATAATTCAAAACTCCTTATCCGTTTTTTACCGCAGTTTTTGTTTTATTTTTTCATTCCTGGCCGATTATATGCGATTTTTCACGTTTTGTAAATGTCTGTTTTATAATGTTTATAATAAGCGGAAATTATATGCTCAATTAGGTTTATCTATTTTACTTATTGTATTCCTCTGTTTATAATGGAAAAGTTGACAACGCCGGTTTTCCGGCTATTTTGGAGGATTTTATGCTCATCAGAACGCCTGAACAGGACATTGAACGCGTCCTTTTTACCGAAAAAGCCATCGCCGCCCGCGTCGAGCAGCTCGGCGCGGATCTGACCGCAAAGCTTGGAGACAAGCGCCCCGTGCTGGTGTGCGTGCTCAAGGGCGCATCGTTTTTCTACATCGATCTGTGCCGCTGCATGAACTGCGCCATTGACATGGATTTCATCGCTGTCTCCAGCTACGGCGCATCCGCGCAGTCCACCGGCGTCGTCCGCCTCATCAAGGATCTGGACAACAACATTACGGGCCGCCATGTCGTCATCGTCGAGGACATCATCGATTCGGGCCTCACCATGCAGTACCTGCGCCAGCTCTTCGGCGCACGGAACCCCGCATCCATTACGACGATCTCGTTCCTGGACAAGGCGTCGCGCCATCCCGAGAGCTACAAGACCGATATGTGCGGCTTCGAGATCCCGGACGAATTCGTCGTCGGCTACGGCCTCGATTACGCAAATTACTACCGCAATCTCCCCTACATCGGCATTCTGAAGCCGGAGTGCTATAAATAAGCCAAAGCCCCGCCGGGGCAATGTCTGATATGCTCCCTCCATGAGAGACAGCGAAAAACAAACTGTCAAGCATGGAGGGAGCATATCAGCGTTTTGGGCGGCTGCATTGTGCCTTGGGCGTGACTTTGCTATAATGAAATAAATCGGAATTCGGGAGGATCACAAGCATGACTGACAGCAGAGACTTCAAAAAAGAGTACCCTGCGTCCTCGTATTTTTCAAAATGCCGGCAGTTTTTTCCGAGGCAATCATGCTGCGTCATATCTGGTTTGCAGAGGTGATTACGCGGACGCTGTGCGTGCCTGCTTCGGCTTTTAATCTGCCATAAAACGAAACCGCCCACCGGAAATTTCCGGTGGGCGGTTTGTGCTTGTGATGCATTGCTTTATTTCCGGTAACCGGCCCACATGGTGTCTGTGGCCTGACGGATGGCGCATGTCACATCTTCTACCAGTGCTGCGTCCCAGGCGGACGGCTCTGCACGGAGGAAGGAGGTCTTATCCACACGGTTATCAAAAATACCGATCGGCACATGATAGGTATTTCCGTGCGCCTTCACAGTTACGGTGCCCTTCTGCTCGGACGTATTTACAAGATACTCCATATCGTCGCAGCCGTATTCTCCCAGCATGACGGCCAGCGGCACGCCATGGTGCAGGTTCGAGCCGGGATCGTTGGGGTCGGCGCGGTCGGCATTTTTGCGGCGGGACTCCTCCGGTGTGACCCAGATGTAGAGGATTGCGGCGTTTTCCAGAATTTCCGGGCAGAACATCGGAAGCGAATACTGGTATCCGTCGGAGCCTGTCAGCGGCATCGACGCGCCGTCCGGTCCGCCGCGCGCGCACTCAATGATAATGGTCTTGCCGTCAAAGGAGTCGGGATAAGCGTCCTGTTTTTCTTTCAGCATGGCGGCCGCCTCGGCTTCCAGCTTTTCCGCCAGTTTTTTGCGGATTTCTTCCGGGAGCTTTCCGAGCCGCGGCGCAATGCCGACGATCTGACCGGCTCTGTCGTAACGATCAAAAAGCAGCTGCGCGCAGGAATCGGGCTTCTGCACGTTGCGGTTGAGAAGATCGTGATAGTCCTCGTTCAACAGGCAGCAGAGCGTGCCCCAGTCTCTTCCGTCAATGAAGGGCTCCTCGCCCGGATAGAAGAGTCTGGCCTGGCCCATAGCTTCGAGCTCATTGTCGATGCGGCGCATCATATGGACGTAGGGGAAATCATCGAGCTGGAGGTTTTCGCCGATGTGGAACTCCTTTTTGAGCCGTTCGGGCTCGATGTTCGCCATAAAGTTACGGACTTCGGATTTGCCGGACGCGGGAAGCGCCTGCAGCAAGACGACCTTGAATACGTTGTTTTCCATAGTTCATTCCTCCTGTGCCGCGTTATGCGGCTCTGTGTTCAATCGCTGCAAAATTGCAGCCACTTGGTTTTGTCGACGGTAATCTCGCGATGCTGCAGCACATACTGTGTGACGAGATCAGAGATTTCTGTCAAATTTTCCGACACAAGCGGACAGCTCTTGTAGCAGCCGTAGCCGCCGGCGCCGGAGGCGCGGTAATTGTTGAGGCAGAGCGTGAGCGTCTGATCATCAGGCAGCTCTCTGCCCTGGTAGACGATGGACCGCACGCGCCGGCCGACCGGCTGGTAAAGGTCTGCCGTGACGGTAAGCCCGGAAAAATAGTCATAGTTGAAATGCTGGATGATTGGCCGCAGGAATGTGTCGCTGATGCAAAGGCTTCCGTCCGGCGCAAAATCAAAATAGGAAAGGCTCCGTTCCAGCGCGGCCGTCAGAACAGCTCTTGTGACGCGGATGGTCTGGAGCGTGTTGGGAAATGCGTAGGCCGAGACGATGGCACGGACGGTCACATCCTGCGGAAAATCAACCACACGATTGGAAAGGCTCGTGAGAGAAATGTCCGCGCCGGAAGCTTCCAATTGCACCTGATTGATGAGGTTTGCGAGCAGGGAGCCGTTTTTCGCCAGCGTCAGAGGATCTTCCGCCGGAATCGGCACATCGAGCCGGCCAACCGGTGTATCGAGCCAGCGGGCAGTCTGTGCCTCGGCACTCTGAAGTGCGTCTGCGGCAGCCGGAAGCGCGACCGATCCTGCCGGTATCAGCTGGGAGACGGCATGGACGCTTCCACGGTCGGCCGTTACGTCCATGCGGATAAACTTTGCGGCTTTTTCCGGCGGCTGGCAGGTATACGTCCCGCCGATCTGAAGATTTTCGGCCTGCATATGCTGGTGCGCTGCAAGCAGAATATCAAACCCAAGCTCCCGGCAGATACGGCAGCCTTGGTTCTCGCTGGTCTGTGAGAGAATTTCTCCTGTTTTGACGTCCGCTTCGAATCCGCCGTGGTAGATGCAGATGGTGAGGTCTGTTTTGTGCCGCAACTCGGAAAGTGCGGACCAGGCGGCGGCAAATGCGTCGGTCACAGTGATGCCGGCCATATTCTCTGCGCTTTCAAACTGTGTGACAAAGGGCGTAATCATACCGGTCAGGCCGACGCGAAGCCCATTTTCCATGGTAACAACGGCCGTTTTCTCCACGCCGCGGATACCCTCCACATTTGCGCACAGGCAGCGGGCGTTCAGAGCGGCAAGATAGCGCTCGATGGTCTGTTTCCCATAGTCAAAGTCATGGTTGCCGAGCGTTACAAAATCATACCCGCCGAGGTTTAAAAGCGCGGCCGGGAGCGTTGTGACATCGCGCGCTTCATGGCTCAGATAATAGGTGAGAGGACTGCCTTGCAGGGTGTCGCCGCCGTCGATAACAAGGGTGTTGCCGTCTTTCCGGAACTGCGCCACGCAGTTGGCAAGGCCGGAGTCTGCCGGCAGGCCGGTGGCATAATCAATCGGCGAGAAGCAGCCGTGGATATCGCTGGTATAGTAGATTGTCAATTTCTTTTCCATAGCAATGGCCCTTGAGGATACGTTGGGGGGCGCTCAGAGCGCCCCCAGTTTTTTTATTCGCCGTGCGCAAGCTTTCTGCGGATGCGCGTGGAGATGAGTTCGATGATCAGAACAAGCACCATCAGGCCCCAGACGAACGAGCCGACCATACCCCAGCGGCGGGAGTTGAGACACTGCACCAACGACGCGCCGATACCGCCCGCGCCGACGATGCCGAGCGTCGTGGCGTCTTTGAGGTTGATGTCAAAGCGGTAGATCGTAGTCGAGATGAAGCTTGCCGTCAGCTGCGGCAGAACGCCGTAGCGGATTTTCTGGAACGGCGTGCAGCCCATGGCGTCCAGACTTTCGAGAATGTGCGTATCCAGATCTTCGATGGCCGTGATGTACATTTTGGAGATCATGCCGATCGAGCAGACCGACTGCGTGATAACGCCGCAGGCGGCGCCCGGGCCTGTCACACGGATCCACATCAGCGCCCAGACAATGGACGGGATGGTGCGGATCATCAGAATCAGAATGCGGACAATGTACGCAACCGCCTTCGGCATGATATTGAACGAGGCCAGAAACGCGAAGGGGATGGCCAGAATTGCGCCGAAAATAGTACCGAGCACAGCAATGGCAATGGTTTGCAGCAGCAGATACGGCACATCGGAGTCGCCGGTACCGAACAACAGATTTGTGTCCGGGTGGAACACGCCGTGGAGGACACCCTTGGCGACCTCCGTACCGGTGGCGGTGAGGCCCGTAAAGTGGATGTCGTCTGCCGACCAGCCGACAAGCAGTGTGACCGCCAGCACAATCACAAGGTACAAAATCCACTTGCGCGGGCGGTTTTCATACATTTCAAGCGTGGTGAGCTTCCGGTCAAGCGACTGCTCCAGCATGGCGATTTTGTCTTTCTTTTCCATCTTGCAGCCTCCTTTCAGCTCAGCTTCTTGCGAAGGTATTCGCTGAAGAAGTCGATGATGACAACGACCACGAACAGCGACAGCAGCACCGTGCCGAGGCTGTTGTAATCGCGCCAGCCGATGCGCTCGTTGATCGTGATACCAAGGCCGCCAGCGCCGACGTAACCGAGAATTGCCGATGCGCGCACGTTCATTTCAAAGCAGTACAGGCAGTGGCTTAAATAAACGGGCAGAATCTGCGGCACGCAGGCGGACCAGAATGCCTGGAACTTGTTCGCGCCGAGCGCTTCCATCGCCTCAAACGGCCCCATGTCGATGGTTTCAATCGACTCAAAGAGCATTTTGGCCACGATACCAAAGGTAAAGATGGCGATTGCGATGGTGCCGGAAAACGTGCCGAGCGAGAAGATCAGCGCGCACACGAGTGCGATGATCAGAGTCGGCAGTGTCCGGATAAGGCCAAGCAGGAATCGGATGAGCCAGACGACGGGAATGCTCTTGTTGATGTTGCTCGACGAGAGAATCGCAACCGGCAGCGCTATCACGCAGCCGATGACCGTACCGAGAATCGACATTTTGATGGTATCGATCAGAGGAGAAACGACCTTCGGGAAGAACGACCAGTCCGGCTGAAGAATTTTCTCCAGAAGGTCCACCATCTTGCGGAATTTTGTGATGACGACGTGCAGATCAAAGCCTGTCATGCGAAGAGACAGCCAGATTGCAACGGCCAGGAAAAGGACGATTACCGGCGTGCGGCTTCTGCGCCGCTGGACCGAGTGTCCATTGGGAAGCGTTACGGTCTGGGGTTTGAAGATGCGGTCGTAGAGTGTAAGCTTCATCAGAGAAGACGTGTTGTTTTCCATGGCTTAGCCCTCTGCTCTGGCAGCCTTCGGCAGCTCGCCCTCGCCTTCGCCCATGGTGGGCGCCTTTGCGCCGTTGTAGACCTCGTCGATCTGTTCCTGGGTAATGGTGCTGGCCGGGCCGTCAAAAACGATTTCGCCCGCGCGGATGCCGATGACGCGGTCACAGTATTTGAGCGCGAGGTCCACGTGGTGGATGTTCAGCAGAATCGAAATTTTATATTCCTTGTTGATGCGCACGAAGTCCTGCATGACCTGCTTGGCCGTGATGGGGTCAAGGGAAGCGACAGGCTCGTCGGCGAGGATGATCTTCGGATTCTGGTTCAGCGTGCGGGCCAGGGCCACGCGCTGCTGCTGACCGCCGGAGAGCTGGTCACAGCGGGTATAGGCCTTATCCAAAATGCCTACCTTGTCCAGACTCTCTAATGCCCGCATTTTCTGCTTTTTTGTAAAAATGCCGAGCAGTACCCGGAAAAACGGCATATCTGGGACATCGGCCGTCAGAACGTTCTTGATCGCCGTGCTGCGGGAAACCAGATTGAAGCTCTGGAAGATCATGCCGACCTTGCGGCGGTAGCGCCGGAGCTCTTTGCCGCGCAGAGAGTCCACCGTGACACCGTCAACGGTCAGCTCGCCCTTGGAGATATCGTGCATCCGGTTGATGCAGCGCAGAATCGTCGACTTGCCTGCGCCCGAAAGGCCGATGATGGCGACAAACTCGCCCTGCTCAATTTGCAGGTTGATGTTTTTCAGGGCCGTGAAGCCGTTTGGATAAGTCTTATACACATTTTTGAATTCAATCATGCTGCGACTCTTTTCTTTCTGAGGATTTGAATGGAGAATTTCGGAGATGTGCTTTTTGCTGAGATATCTGTAAAACGAAAAGCGCCCCGTTGACGCGGGGCGCTTTATTCATTTGGACGTTATTTGGTTGATGACGGATTACTCGGCAACAGCCTGCAGAGCAGCGCGTGCGCCGTCGTAGTCAGCGTCGGTCGCCTTGGCGTAGCCGGTGTGGCTGTAGACGTCGAAGATGGCCTTGCCTTCATCGGTGCCGATGATGTTGATGAAGCAGTCCTGAAGGGCAGCGACGATTTCGGGGGTGTAGTACTGGCTCTCCTTGGAGATGGCGACGGTATCGTTGTAGATGCCCTCGGTGACGCCGATGACGTTCATCTCGTTCCAGATGGAGTCGGAGCGGCCCATGCCCTGCTTGCCGGTATCGTCCTGCTGGTCGGTGGGCAGCGTCCAGGATGCTTCGTAGTCGTTACGGCCGTCGGCGTAGCAGACGATGATATCGACGGATTCCGCAGCAGCGTAGGAGAACGCGGTGCCGTAACCGGAGTCGATGGGCATGACGTTGGACAGATCAGAGATCTTCTTGCCGTCGTAGTTGGCCATCAGCCACATGGACGGATAGATGTAGCCGGCAGAAGAGGAGGTCTTCTGGACAGCCCAGGTTGCCTTGTCGAGGTCTTCCCAGGTAAGCTTTTCGCCAGCATTGACCTTAGCAGCAAGTTCCTGACCATAAGCAGACGGAGTAGCGTAGATCAAAGAGCGGTAGTAGGTGACCTGCGGGCCATCCTTCTTGGTGGCGTTGGCTTCACCGTTCCAGTCGGCGGGGTTGGTGGAGTCGTTGGACAGGCCGTTACGGGTAGCGGTCAGGATGACATCCACATCGTCGGAGTACAGCGCGTACGTGCCGCCGGGCAGCCAGCCCAGATCGATGGAACCGGCAGCCATAGCCTCGCCGGTGGCGTCGTAGCTGGTGCCGACCGTGATGTCGACTTCGTCGATGTCGTAGCCGAGCTTGGACATTTCAGCCTTCACGAGTTCGGGAAGGTTCTTCGTGCCAGTGATGATGACGTCGGCGTCCTTGGAGGGAACAAACTCAAGCGTCAGTTTGTCGAAATGCTGGTTTTCTGTGGTTTCTTCGGTCGTGGTTTCTTCAGCTGCGGGTTCCGTAGTTTCGGTGGTTTCCGTGGCCTCAGTGGTCGTGGTTTCCGTTGTGGCGGGTTCAGCGGGGGGCTCGGTCTTGGCTGCGCAGGCGCAGAAGCCGATTGCCATGACCGCCACGAGGAGCAGTGCAATGATCTTCTTCATTTTCTATATTCCTCCTGAAACATGTGTCCGCGGCAGTGCCGCGGTGGTGAGCTGAGACTGCGCACAGCGCAGCCCCGCAAGATACTGGTATTTCTACCGAAGCAAATATACCACATCATGTGAGACAATACAAGAAGTCAAATGCAAGAAATATGTCAATTTTTTAACTTCGGCTTAATAATTTGAAACTGTCCACAGTATAAAGACAAATGTTCAAAACGGCGCGCAGCGCACCATGCCGATGGAAACATAGCCGTTCAGAACCGCGTGGATATCGCTGCCGTCCGTCACGGCGTCTGCGTGCAAAACCTTTGCAACAGGCGACAGATAGCGCACACCGTTTTCCTCGCGGACGCATTCATAATAGTTTTCGTAATACGACTGCTTTTCCGGGAAACGCTCGTACAGAATGCCGCGGCAGTCGCAGAGCGGACAGGTGGGGAAGTTGACGTTCCAGATTTCGCCCCGGCCGAGCGGCTTCTCCAGAAGCTCGCCAAGAACGGAGCAGAGGTAGTGATCGGTAACGTCGAAGGATTTTCCGTCGCGCATGGAAAATGCAATGGCGGGAACGCCGTGCATGGCCGCCTCTGTCACCGCGCCGATGGTTCCGGAGTAGGCGACGTCAAGGCCCGCGTTCAGCCCGTCGTTGATGCCGGACAGGACAATATCCGGGCGGAATGGGAGCAGTGCGTTCAGCGCAACCTTGACACAATCGGCGGGCGTGCCGTCTACGCTCCAGGCGGCCTCCACAGGAACCGGGAAATCATAGCGGTAGACCGCCATCTGGCTCTTTTCAGAGATAGTCAGGCGGACAGACATGCCGCTGCACTGGTGTTCCGGTGCAGCGACCCAGACCGTTCCAAATGAGGCAGCGGCGCGGGCCAGCTTTGCAATACCTTCCGACCGGATCCCATCGTCGTTCGCAATCAGAATTTTCAGCTTTTCTTTCATATGTGCAATACACTCCTTTGTGTGCCTATCTTATCACAGACAAAGAGCCGGAAACAAGCCGCAAATTCGACAAAAAGCCCCCATGAATTCAAAAATCTCTTCAATTCCCCAGAAGCCTCGCAGAGTTTTGCGCCCGCAGGCGAATATGCCCGCCATCGTTGATTTTCAGCCCTACATGAGCAAGGGCCGCAAGCCCGGAACGGGCTGCATCAGCCAGATCAACGACCACCTGTTTGAAGGCCGCTACTCCCCGACATGGATCGACGGCAAGAAGCACGCGAGGAATGTGTATGCGCATACGCGCGAGGAATGTGAGGAGAAGCTGAAGGTGCTGATCGCAGAGATGAAAGCGGAGCTGGCGGAATTGAAACGGCAGAAGGCCGACAGGCATTGAACGGATGAACGGGATGCAGCCGCCCGGTGTCGGGCGGCTGCGATTGCGCTTTGCCAGATCGTTTGCTATAATGAAACAAATCAGGATTTACGGAGGTGTTTATATGATATTCCTAAAGGCATTGGCCGTAGTGCTGGGACTGGCGTTTCTTCTGTTTGGATACTTCATTTATTTCAAAAAGAAATATAATCTCATCAACGGTTTTGAGGCAGACTTTCAAGATGGTCGGAAGAATGAAGAATATGCAAAGAGAGTCGGACTGGTAGAGTTTGTTGTTGGTATTGCTCTGCTAATCGCAGGCGTTGCACTTATTTTATTTTCCTGACAAATTCTGGCTCATCGAATCCGCGGCGCAAATCCTGCACTGCAAGAAACAAAGAATAGGTTTTTGAAAAAATCAAATAATTTACATAGAAAACCCGCTGAAATCATAAGATTTCAGCGGGTTTTCTGGTCCGAGTGACTGGTTTCGAACCAGCGGCCTCGTGGTCCCAAACAGGAACCGAAAACTTTTTTTGGACGTTTCTAATGATTTTTCATCATTTCCGCTCGTATTCCGTTACTCTCCTACCCTCTTTTGAATCCCCTTTTCCGCCTGTTCCGCGCGCGTCTGTAGTAATCCATGTGGTCAAAAACGCTTCCCGCTCAAAAGAACGGGAAGCGTTTCTGCATTTATCAGCTGACTTATCCAAAGAAATACTGTTTCATATCTGAGATGCTGCCATCCTTATCGCAGAACCATTCATAATCAGAGAGACAATTTCGGCAGTGAGCAATCACATCGAACCCGCCGGGTGAATGCCAGCTGTCGGCAATGCTCATGATCTCCAATGACTTTCCGCAAGCCGGACATGGTCTGATTTTCCTCGCCTGACGAGTGGCGCGATCTCGCTGCTCTGTTTCAAGTGCATCTAAAAGGTTCTGCCAAAGATCTGGATTTGACTCGTGTTCTGCGTAGTCTTCAAGGTACCGCTGAATGTCATCGGCAGCCAGCGTGAGAAACTTATTATCCAGAAGCTGAATATGGCGTTTGAGGTAATCAGCGACCACCGATGACATATGGGTTTTCCTGCCCATCGCATAACGCATTGCCGACAGCAGGATCAGACAAAAGTCAGAATCAGAAATTGGGGCAAGCATATCCTGCGGAAAAAGAAAAAACTCCTTGCCATTATTCATGAATACACGCAGCGGCCGCTGCTCCTCTGTCACAAGATTCAAAAGACTGTTTGCCTGATCTTTCAGGTCGTCAACGCTGATTGACGAATAGCCCTGAAAGGGACTGCTTTCATAGTTCATCCTCTAACCTCCGTTCAATTCGTCCTCGCTATAAGGTGTAGGCATTGTAGCTCTGATTGCCCGAAGGTTCAAGTGTTTTGTTCGCAGAGGCTAAGAGACCCAATGATATTCCGCTGAGAACCGCAGATCAAATTCTGCATCGCAATAAGCAAAGAATACTCACTTCCCACAGTATACAGCAATCGCCTTGGATATGAATGCCGCTGTGCCTTCACCGCCGGTCTTGTCGATATATTCTAAAAATGTCATAAAATATTTCAACTACAAGATCAAGAAATATCAGAAAAGTCAAAAAACTATTCATTATTTTCTTTTGCGAAAATTATATTTCAAATATAGTGCGTTATTTTTAAAATAAAATGATTATTCATCAAATGTATTGACATATATAGAGGAACCGCATATAATGGAACCAAACAAGTCGAAGGAGCGGTCATTATGGAAAAAAAGCCAGAATCTAAGCGCGAGCGATTCGTTAGGTTGGCAGAAGCCAGAACAAATAAAATTATCGACATGATTCAATTGCTGGGAAACTGTGCAAACACTAATACCTATGAGTATACTCAGCAGGATGTCGATCAGATTTTCTCTGCCATTGAGACTGAGCTTCGTGAAGCAAAGAAAAAATATCAAAGGGTCGAAACCAGCAGAACCTCTAGGTTTACATTAAAGTAAGGACGGTGTTCATTGAATGGCTTTATTCTCTCTTCGCAGATATTCTTGGAATTTTCCCTCTAATAACTACGGCCAGATTTTTGGTATTGCAGATTCTGGCGTTGAAACCTTTAATGGCACACCCATCAAGTCACTGGCGCGTGAGATTTGCCAGAATTCCATCGATGCAAATCTGGAAAATGGCGAACCTACGCGTATTGCTTTTCAAACGTTCGAAATCGCACCGTCTGACATTCCGGGGTTTGATGACTTGGAAGATGCATTTTCCAAGTCATTGGAATACTGGTCTAAGCAGAAATCCACCAAGGCAAAGAGTTTTTTTCAGTCTGCTCTTAAATTGGCGAAGCAGCCTAAGATCACTTGTCTGAGAATCAGCGATACCAATACCACCGGCTTGCTTGGTTCTGACGAGGAATACAATTCTCCTTGGTGTAATCTTACCAAATCTCAGGGTGCTTCTGATAAAAGCGGCTCTAATGGCGGCTCTTTTGGTATTGGTAAATTCGCACCGTATGCTTGTTCTGCTTTCAGAACTGTTTTTTACAGCACCCTAGACAGCAAAGGTATCTCTGCATATCAGGGCGTTGCCCGCCTTACCAGTTTTAAAGATAAACACGGAGAAACCACGCAGGGTATCGGTTTTTACGGAGCAGACAAGAATGCACCTGTAAAACAGCAGATTTCCATTGATCCAAACTATAGTCGTGAAGCAGGCAAAAGCGGCACCGATATTTTTGTTTTGGGTTTCAATGGGAGCAAGGACTGGAAACACGATATGACAGCCTCCGTTCTCGATGGTTTTTTGTATGCTGTATATGCCGGAGAGCTTATTGTTGAAGTCGAAGATATCGTCATCAGTAAAGAGACTCTGCCTGATTTAGTTGCATCCCACAAAGCGTTTTTCTCCGAGTATGCAGACGAATACTATCAGGTGCTTACTGCGGACGAGCAAAAATCGCCTGTATACACAAAAGATATTGGAACGATGGGGAAGGTAACGCTTCGGCTTATGATACAGCCTGATTTTCACAGAAGGGTTGCAATGGTTCGGCGCACCGGCATGAAAATCATGGATAAGGGCAACATTAACGGACTAATACCTTTCTCTGGCTTGCTGTATATTGAAGGTGACAAGCTCAACGAGTACCTTAGAACTTTGGAAAATCCCCAGCACACAAAATGGGAAATAGAACGCGCCGAAAACAAATCTGAAGCTAAAGGGGTTCTCTCTGCTCTTACAAAGTTCATCAAAGCCTGCCTTGACGAGTTGAAAAACGATGACAGCGAAGAAGCGCTTGACCCTTCTGTCGGTGAATATCTCGCCGCTGAACAAGATCCTTCACAGCCGAAACCGGAAGATAGAGGCGAAAACATCAACGACGCTATACAGGTCATTGAGACCAAAACAGTGTTCCGCTGTCCCAAGCCGGGGAGCATGAATCAGGCTGGCACAGGAACCGCTGAAATCGACGATCCTGATGGAGATATCATTGTGGATGATATTCCCGGTGAAGGCAGCCGTGACGGGGATTCCACCGGCAGCGGCAGCGGGGTCGGCGGCAGCGGTGAAGGCGGATCAAACGGCAGCAAGCCTACCGAACACCGCAAGAGTTTGACGGCTGTGTCTGCAGTAAAATCTCGTGTTATGTGTACAAACAAGAGCCAGGGTGAGTATACCGTTACTTTTGTTCCCAATGTATCTGCAGCGGATGGCACCATCAGCCTTTTCATGTCTGCGGAATCTCAGAACTATGATGCAGTCCTTATTTCTGCAGCCGCAGATGGCATCGAACTGCCGGTGAGCGGAAATAAAATCAGCGGATTAACCTTTGTTGAAAATGTTCCTGTGAAGCTGACAGTAAAGATTAATTTCCATGACTATTGTTCAATGGAGGTGAAGGCATATGGAAATAAGATATAAGCTATATCCGTACCCTGTTTTAGCGTACTACTCCGATGATTATAAAGATGGCAGTTTTGAAGCTACTATTGATTTGCGGAAGGATGGCTATAACATTCGCATTGACTTTATGGCGTCTCTTACCAACGAGGGCTTGAAACGGCTGATTCAGACTGGGCAGGCCCGATATGCATATCATTTGGAATGTGCACAGACCGGCTTTCGCGAAGTGGTAACTACCGACAAGGTATCAGAAAGCTGTGTGCTTTCTGACAAAAAGATATGCGGCAAACTGCAGATATGTCCGTTTATTGTCGCAGTTCAGGATATCACCGGATATAATAATCCCGGATTTCATGATGACTATAGCGGAGCAACGTTCGAAATTGAGGCAGGCTGCGTCTTAGCGGTTGGAAGGCAGGTCAATGCCACCATCACCAAAGAAACAGAAGATTTAGCAAATACGCCTTCTGTTTTCAGCATTATTCGTAATGCCGATCGATTGGCAACCCAAATGATTGTAGGTATTGATGGTCAGAAAATCGTTATCAAGCTGCCGCTAAATGACTACTACAGTTATAAACAGCTTGCCAAGGCGCCTATAACTCAACCTGTTCTGAATGCTATCACAATCATTCCGGCTCTTACATATGCACTGGAGGAATTGAAATGCAGAAGTATCGAGGAGCGTGAGGAACTGTCTGAGTGCAGCTGGTATAGAACTGTGCGTAAAGCCCTGCTGACAAAATTTGATGTCGATATTGAGAGTGATGATTTTAATCAGCAGAATATGGTTGTGCTGGCACAGCGATTGATCAATGATCCGCTTGCTGAAGCCTTTAAGGTTCTCTGTGATGGCTTCGGAACCACAGGAGGGAATGAGGAATGAATCTGCAGTTTATAAGCTGGGACGACCTAAATGCCATAAAAGAGAATTTAGATCAGTATGTCAGTAAGTTTGCTTTGCCCTCCAATACCTGGATTGAGGAGGAACTGGGGCATTCCCCATTTCTCGACACGAAATATCCAATGCCGGATATTCACCTGGATATGTCGCAACCGATGGACAAAGCCTATTTAACAGATGCTGCTAATGTTCAGGAGTTTTACGGAAAACTGAGTTTCATTTCTGATTCCCAAGCATCGGATGAGCGCCTGTGGGCAGGCCTATGTTTGGGGGCATTTTATGAATACACGCAATACAGATGGAAAATAACGAAAAAATGCACGAAACAAGATGTAAAAGCGCATTACTTCTTTGCCTTTGGTGCACGTCGGTCGTTAAGCAGAAACGCGCTTGCTCGCCTTTGGTGGATTGGCAGACTTACATATGACGATTCGCGTCCCGATCCTTATGAACTCACAAAGTTCGTATGTGAAAATGCCGACCATGCGATGCACATCATTGAGCGCAATACATCCAACAGCCCTACCATCATTCGTGCATTTGTAAGTGCGATTCTTGCCGCACGTACAGAAGGATTGAATATCAACACTGATACAGTTGGAGAGTTATCAAAGTATCTAAATCTGCTGGGCGGCACCTATATTCTGGACTGTCTATCTTACGATACCATTTACAACAAGATCTTGGAAAAGGCCCGTGAACTGGCTAAATGACAAAAGGGAGGCCTGAGCAAGCTGCGCAGGTCTCCCTTCCTTTATTTCTTTTCTGCATCTAATGCTTTAACCAGACTTCGTGCAATCGCGTTTGACAAAAATGGAGGAACTGCGTTTCCTACCTGTTGATACTGAGAATCTTTAGATCCCTCGAAGATGAAGGTGTCCGGGAAAGTCTGCAGGCGGGCCGCCTCACGAATAGATATAGCCCTATCCAACTCAGGATGTACCCACATGGATTTTCTGACATTCACAACAGTACCGGAAGGATCGTCATATTTCAATCGCATATAAATGGTGTTTTGTGTTCTGTCCGCATTGCTGTATGTAGTCTTTAAATCAGAGCCTAAATCATGAAAATTCTGACCTTCTTTTAATGCCGCAAAACGCGCCTTTGCAACTTCACGGGTTGCCGTAGACACATGATTATACAGCAGCTTGCCGCGAAGAACTTGAGCCAAAGGTCTCAGATTATCCATGTGCGGCAATTCGATAGGCTGCGTATAGACCTCTGTTGCGGCAGGGACATCCCTCAAGTCTTCAATAGCGTCCCGCACATTGCGAAATGTGCCGCTTGTAAATTCAGGCTTCGGCGGGTCATAGACAATCCCCTTTTTTGTCCCAACAATAATAAAGCGTTCTCTCCTCTGCGGGGCGCCATAATCGAGAGCATTGTAGACTTTCGCTGTAATGTCGTAATTGTATGGTGGTGCTGACAGAATACCATCGACATAATCAAAAACAGCATATGACTGCACCACTGCGATAACCGTACCATTTTCAGAGCGATATTCTCTTACATGGATATTGTTGTCTAACAGCTCTTGCATTCTGCCCAGCATACGCTGCACGGCAAGAGGCGTTTCGATAGCGTGAATTAACGCATCAAATTCAACGTCGTCTCCATTCATGTAGGAAAGCAGCATTTGTGCCATTTTGCGCTCTTGGGTTCGCACCCAATCTTCATCATTGGAAGCAGCAATATCTTCCAGCAGTTTGGTGAGGTACTTTTGATAGCGGCTCACAGAACTGGCAAACTTGGGCTTGTTGATGCGAAAGCGGTATAGTACAGTAATTGCTTTGAGTTCTTTTTCATCCCACAGATATGTTTTAATGTTAGAAATATCTTTAGCAAAGCTAACCGCATTGGGAAAGTCAATGTTCTTTGGCAGCAATTCAATTTTATCTTCAGTGAGCGGCAGTTTCATGATAGTGGGATCATTTATATCCACTTCTTCTACCATAAAACGGTGAATGTTGGATTTGAGCATAGCCACATTTTCCATAACAAATGCTTTAGGCTTCAACTCTCGAACAGCCCGAACGTACTCCTTGACCAGACGATTGTTCATGCTGATAATGGTAGTATGCTGCCGATTTGCATTGGAGAAGCCCTGACAGGGCGGGCCGCCAATAACCACATCAATCTCACCACAGGACTCCTCTAATTCCGTGTAGTCAATTGTGCGGACATCGGGATATAGACGTGCCAGCTTGTGATTCCGTTTATAGGTCTTGCGTGCGCCGGGATTGTTTTCTGCAGCTGCAACGATTTCAAATCTCCCTGTCTGCATAAATCCGAGACTCAGTCCGCCTGCGCCTGCGAACAGGTCTATCACTTTATAAGCCATTTCAATTACCTTCTCTTCGTTGTAGTGATCATCCGGTTCAAAACATCATTGTTTTTATACAAAGATGAGGAATCCATTGAGGTATACTCGCTCTGCCTAACCAGTTTGTCAAGTATCTAAATTCACTAAAATCACCGGAATCTAATCTGTGTATTATTAATCTGGGCTATCTGCATTTTCGTAAACAATCTCTACAACATCAGAGAACTGAGCGCCGAAAACAGCGCAGATTTTCATAAGAGCATCCATGCTGATCATCTCATCGCGTGACAATTTTGCAATAGAGGAGGCACTCAACCCAGTAAGGGCTTGTAAATCCTTCTTTTTCATGTTTTTGTCAATCATAAGTTTCAGTAGTCTATGATAACTGACTCTCATATACGCCACCTTCCTTCAACCGCTCTATAATACATCAAAAGATACGAAAAGGCAACACAATTTGTGAGAAATCAAAGGAAATTTCTATGTTCTTGCAGTTTTGAATCTTATAATACCACTGTCAGAAAGCAGAGGAATGAATTATGGCAGACAACCATTCTAAAGAAGTGCGGAGCATGAATATGTCACATATTCGCAGCAAAGGCAATAAACCTGAGGAAATCGTGCGGAAGTTTCTGTTCTCACAGGGGTTTCGCTACCGCAAAAATGTTCGAAGCTTGCCCGGCTGCCCCGATATTGTCCTTCCTAAGTACCATACTGTAATTTTTGTAAACGGATGCTTTTGGCATAAACATGATTGCCCTCGCTTTGTTTGGCCGTCCTCTAACCAAGAATATTGGGAACCCAAGATTCTTGGGAATGTAGCGCGCGATAAGCGCAACAGTGAGCTTCTGCGTGAGTCTGGTTGGAAAGTTATTGTTGTCTGGGAATGTGAACTTAAAAACAAGTGTCGAGAAGAAACATTTACTCGGCTAGTATCTGATATACGATCTAGGCAATAGCTGACATAGTTAATGTACGCTCAAGTCTTAAGCCTGCTGCAGTGAGTATTCTTTTTCTGCATCAAAAGTGCAAACCCTTCATTTTCTTGCTTTCCACGTCGGAATATGCTATTATAATGAATAACGCCGTCAAGTGTTGAAATAAGCCTTGGCAGTATAGCTGTGATGAATCGAATGCTCTGCCAAGCGGCAGGGCATTTTTGCATATCGTCACACAGAGAACTGTATTCGAGAGGAAATGAGTATGGCAAAAATTATTCGGAACGCAATCAGATGCAAGAAATGTGGAGATATTATCGAGAGCAAAACTGTCCACGACTTCAAAGTTTGCAGCTGCGGGGCATGTGCCGTGGACGGCGGTCACGATTATCTTCGCAGGTGCGGAAATCTTGAAGATTGGGAGGAACTATCCAAAGCTGAAAAAGTGATGGACGATAACAGACCAACTTGATTCTGAATTTTAGAAGTTGCTGCTCACTTTTGATCAGAGTTTGCTGGAGTGTAATATAAAATGGAGGAGGAAGCGGCTTTTCGTGTATTATTCTGAACTTGTGAAAAAGGCGTGCGTGATTATGTATGATGCCCACAAAGAGGATAAGGATAAAGGCGGATATCCGTATGTGTTCCATCCGTTTTATCTGGCGACCCAAATGGACGACGAAGAATCTACTTGCGTAGCGCTGCTGCATGATGTAGTTGAAGATCATGGTGCCAGATACTCGTTTGCATATCTGGAACAGGCCGGATTCCCGGAATCTGTCATACATGCGCTTCGTCTGTTGACGCATACGACCGGTGTGCCCTATATGGACTATGTCAAGGAACTGGCAAAAGACCCGATTGCCAGAAAAGTCAAGCTGGCAGACCTCAAGCACAATCTGGATGCCAGAAGACTGAACACAGCGCGACCGAGAAAATAGGACCTGTATTTGCAGGCAATTCGTTATCTGGAAGAAATAGAACAGAAACCCTATGTGAAATAAGACAGGAGCGTAAAAACATGACCTTTATTTGTTACCCCAAATGCACCACCTGCCAGAAAGCAAAAAAGTGGCTGGATGAAAACCAAATCGTCTATGACCTTCGCGACATTAAGTTGGAGAACCCGACTTATGACGAATTGTCCGCATGGTATCAGCGCAGTGGGCTGCCGCTGAAGAAGTTTTTCAACACCAGCGGTCTGCTTTACAAGTCCATGGAACTGAAGGATAAACTGTCAGATATGAGTGAAGATGAAATGCTGAGACTTCTTGCCACAGACGGGATGCTGGTCAAACGTCCGCTTCTGGTGGGGGACGACTTTGTTCTTGTGGGTTTTAAGGAAAGCGTATGGGCGGAGCGCCTGAAGATCGGATAATGGTTGGCCCGTGGGTGAGCGAACACGCCGTTGACTGGGATTGTCTTTCGCGCAATGGCTTGCTATAATAAAGCGACTCAAAATTTGCGAGGACAGACTATGCAGCTTCGAGAACACACACCTTCCGACTGCGCACAGTTGGCAGAACTCTTTTACCAGACCGTTCACAACGTGAACGCGAAGGATTATACGTAAGAGCAACTGGATGCGTGGGCGAGTGGCGAAGTGGATTTGAAAGCGTGGGATGCGTCTTTCCGTGCGCACAAAACAATCATTGCAGTAAAAAATGGCGAAATTGTTGGTTTTGGGGACATGGATGAGACCGGCTATCTGGACAGGCTGTATGTCCATAAGGACTATCAGGGGCAAGGTATTGCATCTGCGATCTGCGACGAATTGGAGCGCTTCGCGGCTGGAAAGACATTCACGACACACGCTTCCATCACGGCAAAGCTGTTTTTCCAGCATCGCGGATACCATGTCGTGCGCAAACAGGAAGTGATCCGCCACGGCGTTGCGCTCACGAATTTTGTGATGGAAAAGCGGTCAGAAAGGACAAGATGATGAATATTCCGAACCCAAACGAGGTCTTTCCGAATGAATACAAAACCTCCTGCTTCATCAAGAACGTCGTCACCGCGCCGAATATCTCGGTCGGCGACTACACCTATTATGACGATGCGGTCGATCCGACGGGGTTTGAGCGGAACAATGTGCTGTTCAACTACCCGGAGTTCGGCGATCATTTCGTGATCGGCAAGTTCTGTCAAATCGCGTCCGGCACGAAGTTCATCATGGGTCCTGCGAACCACCGCATCAGCAGCGCCACGACGTATCCATTCAACGTTTTCGGCGGCGCCTGGACGGAGAATACGCCGCCGCACATGGCGCAGCTTCCGCGCAAGGGCGACACGGTCATCGGAAACGACGTGTGGATCGGGCGTGAAAGCATCATCATGCCCGGCGTGAAGATCGGAGACGGCGCAATCATCGCCGCCTATTCCGTGGTGGTGAAGGATGTTCCGGCGTACACTGTTTACGGCGGGAACCCGGCAAGGTTCATCAAGGAACGCTTTGACGCAGAGCTGAAAGACCTGCTGCTGCGCTATCAGTGGTGGAATCTGGAGCCGGAAAAGCTGGTGGAGACCCTGCCGGTGCTCTGCGATCCGGATTTGGAAAAACTCCGGCGCTTTCTGCGGGAGCAGCTTACAGATTGACAAAACGGAGGACGGCTGCCCGTCCCCCGTCAATTTTTCTGTGTCTACCGTGTCCAGAGCATCTGAATCTCCGCTTCGTTCGTATCCTCGTCGATGCCTTCCGACTGCACGACGAATTGCTCACGCCGGTAAAACGCAAGCGCCCGCTGATTTTTCTGATAGACGCCCAAGGTCAAGCGCGGTTTGCGCGACTTGACATACTCCAGCAGCGCTTTTCCAATGCCCTTGGAACGCGCGGATTTTACAACAAAAATCCCCTCAATGTGGTTCTCCGTCAGACCAATGAAGCCGTCGATTTGCCGGGTGGCTTCGTTCTCGTGAACGTAGAGTTCCGCCTGCGGGAGCATATCGCGCACGATCTCGAAATGCCCTCTCCAAAAGCTCGCCGGGATAAACACATGGGCGTCCAGATTGGCTTGCAGCCAGATCTGCATGACGGCGTCCAAATCTAGATTTTCAAATTTTCGTATCATCTGGTTCTTCCCTATTTACTGGTTTCCTGCGAGGCTTCGGTTTGGTCAGCTCATAGCTCACATCCAGCAAAAGCTCAATCGTTTCTGCGGGCACACTGCCGTCCAGCGCAGCTGTGATCCAACTGGCTTTGTTCATATGGTACGCCGGAAAAATGCCAGCCTCGCCGCGCAGGGATGCAATCAGAATCGGATCGCACTTAAAATTGACGATATCGAGCTTCTCCGTTCCCGCAAGTCCCAGCTTGTCCCGCGGCACTTCCATGAGCAGCGCAAACCATTTCCGATTGCCCGCATGACGGAACACAGCTGCCCGCGGCGTGTCTGCCCACGGATAATCCGGCGCAGTACTGTAATGGTTCAGAATGTAGGCTTCCAATTCTTCACGATTCATTGCAGACCTCACAGCGCCTCAAAGTGATATCTCGGCTGGCCGACGCTCTTTTTGCCGTACTCGATCGCGCTGACCGGACAGTAGCAGATGCACGCCATGCAGTGGGTGCAGTTCCTGCCCCAAACCGGCTTGCCGTCTTTGATTGCAACGTTGTTCATCGGACAGCGCTTCACGCACTGACCGCAGCCGATGCAGGCGCTTGACGCGGTAAAGGCGTCCGCTTTGACGAAGCATTTGTAGAAGATCGGATTGACTGGGCCGCTCATGAAGCGGTCATAGAGATTGTTCCGTGTCGGCGCGAACGGCTGATTGCTCTGAATCGCTGCAATTGCTCGGTCGATGCTAGGCTCGGCTTTGGCGACGATTTGCCGTGCTTTGTCCGCCTGCGGCGCAGAGAACATCGCAATGTAGTTCTCCGGCATGACGATCTGCGTCGTGCCCATGCAGGAAAGTCCCTTTTCCGCGCAGAGTTCGCGATTGTACTTGTCGGCGTTGCCGATCTCGCTGCCGCAGGTCATGACGAACCACACCTGCTTCGCGCCGCGCAGTTCCGTTTTCCGAAGCCAGTCGCGTACGATACGCGGAATGCGCCAAGCGTAAGTTGGCGTGACGATAATAACTCGCTCGCCGGTTTCAACGAGCGAAGTGTCGGAAGCCTTGATGCGGTCGTTCAGATTCACAAGCGCATCGCCCAGCGCGTCCGCAATGCGTTTCGTCACATAGTTACTGTTTCCGGTGCCGGAAAAGTAAAAAATCATATCAAAATCCCCTCACAATGGTCGATTTCATGCTGAATGATCTGCGCCGCCCAGCCGGTGAATGTCCGGATGCGCGTCTGGAACTGCTCATTCTGCCACTGCACCTTGATGGTCTGATAACGCTTTGTTTTCCGCGTGCCGGTCAGGGACAGGCAGCCCTCCTCCGCGTCATAGGGCGCGGATTTTTTGACGATCACAGGATTGAACATGACCATGTATGTACCAATGTTGTCGAACGCGATGATGCGCTTGTTGACGCCGATCATATTCGCCGCCATGCCCACGCAGCCATCCTTGTGCGCGGCGAGTGTATCCAATAAGTCCTGCGCGATTGCCAAATCGTCAGCCGTGGCAGGTTCTGACTTTTGAGATAAAAAGAATTCATCTTTGCAGATTTCACGGATCATGGGAAAACCTCCGGCGCATTTTTTCTTATTGTAGCAGAGAAACGAGGAAGGCTCAACTGGTCTTTTGCGATATAAAACAAGCGTCAGCAGAAATCTCTCCAGAACATAAAGTTGACTATTCGGTACGAATAATATATAATTATAATGAGGTGAGCATTGTGGAACAGCGACAGGGAAATATCATTATACACGCATCCGGCGGTACATCCGGCAAGGGGGCACAGACCTACAAACTAGCGTTACCGTCGTCATGGGCGAAGCAGATCGGTATTACAGGGCAAGAGCGCAGCGTTGAACTTTCTTTTGATGGCACCGCGATCACGATCCGTAAGCGGCTGAACATGGACGAGTTTCTGACGCAAAAGCACGCAGAGGGACACACGCTTCTGAAACTGTCATATTACAACGGCGATACACTCTGCACCACGATCCTTGCCGATCCAAACGATCAGACGCTCTGCTTTGAAAACTACACTGACCGTGTTCTCAAGACAGCATTCGGCAACAATCATGCGCCCACATGGGCTGATTTTCAATTCTTTTTAGCGGAACGCTGCATTCCGCGCACAAGAGGCGGACTGCGAGAGTATTTGGAGACCATCGGCGTTGAAGAATATGATCCACTGGAGATCATTCGGAAAACAGAGGGACGCATGGCGGAGGATCAGCAGTGGATTCGTGTGGAGGTGCTGAAATGACAATTCGACTTGTGAGCAATGAAAAAATTGCGGAAACTTCCTCCAAGGGCAATCAGGAAAAATGGCTGGAGCATGGACGCTGGTACAAACTCGACCAGTTCGGATATGAAGCACTTGCAGAAACGTTCACGTCTCTGCTTTTGGCTCGCAGCCGCTTGGAGCAGGATACGCCGTTCCGCTTTACGCGATATCAAATGGAGCGGCTGCACGTTCATGGCCGGGATCGTACTGGATGCAGCAGCGAGAATTTCTTGCGGCACGGGCAATCCACCGTAACGCTTGCGCATCTGTACCGGCAGCACTTGGGACACTCCCTCAAAGAAGAATTAGAAGGTCTGTCCAGCGATAAAAAGCGAATTACGTATCTGGCAGAAAGAACGGCCGAGATCACAAATCTCTCAGAATTCCCGCAATACCTGACAATGCTGTTTGAAATCGACGCGCTGGTGCTGAACGATGACCGACATCTCAATAACATTGCTGTGATTGAGCAGGATGGTCGATATGACTACTGCCCGTTTTTTGATCAGGGCGCAGGGCTGCTGTCCAATACGCAGTTTTCGCCCATGGACATTACACCGGAGGCGCTCATTCGCGACCTGCGGGCTAGGCCGTTTGGTACGTCGTTCAACCGACAGATGCACACAGCCCAGACACTTTACGGCAGGCAGCTTCAGATTCAACGTTTCCGCCGGGAAGAACTGATGGAAATGCTGCGTCCACTGTTGGAATACTACGCGCCGCGCGACCGCGGCCTGATCGCCGACCGCGTCTGCGCAGCGGTTTTGCTGCGGCAAAAGGAATTGTAGCACGCATAAACCGCAATCGCGGAACAAACGAAAAAGCATCTCTCAATAAGCAGATACAGGATTGGGCAAAAATCATACCATTTCTCTGCATGATCTGAGCGCCCAGCAACTCAAATTCACACTCGCTATAGACAAAGAATACGCGGCCGGTGCGATTCACCGGCCGCGTATTTCATATTTTGGAGTCGCGGAGCCACTGCTGGAATTCCTCCAGCGAGATGATCTCGCGGTCGCATTTTTTCTTTTCTTCGCGGGCTTTCT
>PPYF01602761.1_pt1 | contig 39054 bp, 38 predicted proteins | sample 1559871 | NCBI WGS metagenome assembly PPYF01 (sample SAMN08240021, study PRJNA423297) | Human gut metagenome, whole genome shotgun sequencing project.
CAGCGATTCAAGTAGCGCGTGAAATGGGGGATAAAATCAATTTCCTTGGAGTGCGGATTGACTCAGGGGATTTGGCTTATATTTCTAAAAAAGTCCGCCAGCAGTTGGATGAAGCTGGTTTTCCAAATGCTAAAATCTATGCTTCTAACGACTTGGATGAAAATACAATCCTCAACTTAAAAATGCAAAAGGCCAAGATTGATGTGTGGGGCGTTGGAACTAAGCTCATCACGGCTTATGACCAACCAGCACTGGGAGCCGTTTATAAGATTGTGGCTATTGAAGATGAACATGGTAATTTGCGTAATACGATTAAGCTCTCTAATAATGTGGAAAAAGTATCAACGCCGGGTAAAAAACAAGTTTGGCGGATTACTAGCCGTGCAAAAGGCAAGTCAGAAGGAGACTATATCACTTATGATGGCGTAGATGTGAATGCTATTGCCGAGTTAGAAATGTTCCACCCAACTTACACCTACATCAATAAAACAGTGACAAATTTTGATGCAGTGCCTCTTTTGGTAGATGTTTTTAAACAAGGCCAACTCGTATACCAATTGCCAACCTTAACAGAAATCCAAACATATGCTCGCAAAGAGTTTGATAAGTTGTGGGATGAATACAAACGGGTTCTCAATCCACAAGATTATCCTGTGGATTTGGCACGTGATGTATGGCAAGATAAGGTGGATTTGATTGATCAAATGCGCAAAAAAGCAAGCCAAATGGGAGAAACAAAATGACCTTACAGGAAACGATTGTCCAGCAATTAGGTGTGAAACCTGTCATTGATCCACAAGAAGAAATCCGTAAATCCATTGATTTTTTAAAGGATTATTTAAAAAAACATTCCTTTTTGAAAACCTATGTTTTGGGAATTTCGGGCGGACAAGATTCCACTTTAGCAGGACGTTTGGCGCAATTAGCAATAGAGGAAATGCGAGCTGAGACTGGCGATGCTAGCTATCAATTTATCGCAGTACGTTTACCATATGGAGTGCAGGCTGACGAAGCTGATGCCCAAAGAGCGCTCGCTTTTATCCAACCAGATGTCAGCCTTGTAGTTAACATCAAAGAAAGTGCAGACGCTATGACAAAAGCGGTTGAGGCTACAGGAGCAATTGTCTCAGACTTCAATAAAGGCAATATTAAAGCTCGTAGTCGCATGATTGCGCAATACGCTTTAGCAGGCTCTTATAAAGGAGCAGTGGTTGGAACGGATCATGCCGCAGAAAACGTCACGGGATTCTTTACGAAATTTGGTGATGGTGGTGCAGACATTCTGCCCCTTTATCGTCTCAATAAACGGCAAGGTAAGCAACTGTTGGCTGCCTTGGGCGCTGATCCTGCCCTCTATGAGAAAGTACCGACTGCGGATCTGGAAGAAGAAAAGCCAGGCATTGCAGATGAAGTCGCTCTCGGTGTCACTTATAACGAAATTGATGACTATTTGGAAGGTAAGACCATTTCTGACCAAACGAAAGCAAGGATTGAATCTTGGTGGCATAAAGGGGAGCATAAACGCCATTTGCCGATTACAATCTTCGATGATTTTTGGAAATAAGCAGGAGAATTGTTCTGACTCACGTTTTTTAGAATACGAAGACTACTAAAATTAGTTGTATAACAAAAAGTTAGGTGCGCCTAACTTTTTGTTTGAAGAATTTTGAAAATAAGCTATAATAGTGTTTAGAATTAGAAGGAGGTATCTATGAATTCTATAGATCAACAATTTACAGATAAATTATATGCAAATTATGAAGCAACTGCTAAGTATGCTGCAATTGAAAATGCAGTTAGCCACAATGGTTTATTAACATCGCTTGAAAAGCGCAGTAGTGCGATTGAAAACAATCCTGTGTTTTCTATTGACTTAACCAAAGATAAAGTCAGCAATCAAAAAGCATCTGGACGTTGCTGGATGTTTGCAGCACTCAATACATTCCGTCATAAAATGATTGCAGGCTTTCAATTGGAAGAATTTGAATTGTCGCAAGCACATACATTCTTTTGGGATAAATATGAAAAATCCAACTGGTTCTTAGAGCAAGTCTTGGCAACAGCTGACCAAGACTTAACCAGCCGCAAAGTGAAATTCCTCTTAGATACGCCTCAACAAGACGGCGGACAATGGGATATGGTTGTGGCACTTTTTGAAAAATATGGAGTTGTTCCAAAATCAGTTTACCCAGAATCCATTTCATCTAGCAATAGCCGTGAGCTCAACCAATATCTCAATAAATTACTCCGTCAAGATGCACAAATCTTGCGTGACTTGGTTACTAGTGGAGCAAACACAGCAGCTGTCCAAGCTAAGAAAGAAGAGCTTTTACAAGAAATCTTTAATTTCTTAGCAATGTCACTTGGACTCCCACCTCGTACTTTTGATTTTTCTTATCGTGATAAAGACAACAATTTCCACAGTGAAAATGGCTTAACACCACAAGCATTTTACAAAAAATACGTGGATCTTCAATTAGATGATTACGTTTCAATCATCAATGCTCCTACAGCTGACAAACCATACGGTAAATCTTACACTGTTGAGATGTTAGGAAATGTCGTAGGAGCGCGCGATGTCCGTTATTTGAATGTTAATATGGAGCGTTTGAAAGAGCTGGCTATTGCTCAAATGCAGGCTGGAGAAACGGTTTGGTTTGGTTCTGATGTCGGTCAATCTAGCAACCGCAAAGCGGGCGTTATGGTTAACGATATGTACGATTTCACATCAAGCATGGATATTGAATTGACACAAGATAAAGCGGGACGTTTGGATTACAGCGAAAGTCTCATGACCCATGCTATGGTCTTGACGGGTGTTGATTTGGATGAAAATGGAAAATCAACAAAATGGAAAGTGGAAAATTCTTGGGGAGATAAAGTTGGAGACAAAGGTTATTTTGTTGCCAGTGATGACTGGATGGACGAATACACTTATCAAATCGTTGTCCGCAAAGAATTTTTAACGGCTGAAGAATTAGCTGCTTATGAAGCAGAACCAAAAGTACTTGCTCCGTGGGATCCAATGGGAGCTTTGGCTAGCAAATAATAAGAATTAAAAAGAAGCGGGATAAAACTTTTAATCTTGCTTCAAAAGACTCTGCAAGAGAATGAAATATTAAAAACACGAGCAATCAAGACCAGTAAATAACTGGCTATAAGATTGTTCGTGTTTTTTAATTTTTACAAAACTCTGATTTGAAGGTGTTAACTTCTAAACGGCTTGGCTTTCAGAAACTTCTTCATTATCGATTTCGTGCGGGAGGAGTTTCCGAATTTCTACTGTTATTAGGAGAATTTGTAGATGTGGAAGCACTGGGTTCCGTACTTGATGAAGAACTGCTTGATGAAGAACTACTTGATGACTCTTGAGTAGAGCTTTCTTGACTATTTGAAGATGTAGACGATTCTTCTAAGCTAGAACTTGAAGTAGAATTATAATAATTTTGTTGATATCTATTAGTTGCATTGGCTAAAAAGACATAATTTCCGCTACGATAAAGGCCGCTAGGCATTTCCCAGTCTTCTGTCCCACTTTCAGACAAGTAAGACATCATCGCACGGTAAACATCTGTTGCAACTTTCACACCGTCATCCAGAACAGGAGTAAGACGATTAGTGTAACCTGTCCATACCGCCATTGAATATTTCTGCGTATAACCAACAAAGAGTTCATCAGGAGTCACAACACTAGAGCCACCATAAGGCTTCGTTAGTTTCGCCAATTCATCATCGGAATAGTTGGAAGTTCCTGTTTTACCAGCTTGATAGACACCAGATATAGCTGCATTGGTCCCAGTACCAGATGTAAGAACTGTTTTCAGCATATTTGTCATCATGTAAGCTGTTGTTTCTTTCATTGCGGTTGTACCTTGATTAGAGAAATCTTTTGAGGTTCCATCGCTAAAGACAACACGGCTGACATATTGTGGTTTGTAATAAGTTCCACCATTTGCAAAAGCAGCATAGGCAGCAGCCATTTTTTCACTGCTGGCACCATATTTTCGATCGGATTTTGTCGTGTTACTTGAAATGGCATTTGCATATACCATATCTGGATAATTAATGCCCAGTCCGCTTAGGAATTTCTTAGACTTGCTGAGTCCGACAGCTTCTAACGTCTTGACAGCTGGAACGTTCCGAGACTCTTGAAGTGCATACTGAATGGTGATGTTTCCAAAATAGCGCATATCCCAGTTGTAGACTGGAGTAGTTGTTCCAGGATAATTATAAGGAGCATCACTAATATAAGCAGCCGTAGAAGTGTAAATGCCATTTTCAATGGCTGGAGCGTAATCCGTGATTGGTTTCATGGTTGATCCCCAGTCGCGATTGGTTTCAACTGCTTGGTTAGTACCAAAAGAAACATTTGAAGCTTGATTTCGGGCTCCTAGTTGAGCAATTACCTTACCAGTTGTAGCATCTATAATGGTAGAAGCTACTTGTAGTTCATCATCTGGATAAGCAACATATTCATTGCTATTATAAATATTCCAAAGGCGCTCTTGAGCTGCTCTGTTTACGTTTGTATAGACTTCCATTCCCGTCGTCAGCAAGTTATAACCCGTTTCTTCTTGGACTTGCTCAATAACTTGCTTTAAGTAGTTATCCATGTAAGCAGGATAAGAAGCTGAATTTTTTAAGCTTTGCAGACCATCTGTGACGGGTGTATTGACTGCTTTTTCATATTGCTCAGCAGAGATGTATTTGAGTTTATACATTTCTGACAATACAAGATTGCGACGATTTTTAGCAGCTTCTGGTTTTGTATAAGGGTCGTATTGGTTTGGTGCCTGAGGCATCCCCGCCAATAAAGCAGTTTGAGCTAAGCTCAAATCTTTCAAATCTTTGCCGTAATAACTTTTAGCAGCTGTTTGCATACCGTAGTTACCATTTGACATGTAGACCTTGTTTACATAATACGTAATAATTTCTTGCTTAGTGGCTTTCCGCTCTAATTGAACTGCTAACCAGGCTTCTTGAATTTTCCGTGATAGTGTTTGGTCAGCACTTGAAGTGGAGAAGTAGGTCAGTTTAATCAACTGTTGCGTCAACGTTGACCCTCCTTGTCGATTTCCTCTGCGCAGATTATTCAAGAAAGCACCAAAAATACGAACAGAGTCCACGCCGCGATGATTGAAGAAACGGTGGTCTTCAATTGCAACGATAGCTCGTACTAAGTCAGTTGGAATATCACTTGTTGCCGCATTGACCCTTTTTTCAGAACCTAAGTCCGCAATAAGATTGTTTTCACTATCATAGATTTTACTGGAAGTTGTAGCAACTAGTTTCTTTTCTGACAAGGCGGGCGCCTTGTGAACTTGATAGAGAAAGATTCCTCCGCCAGCAACAACTCCTAGAAGAAATAACGAGATGAGACCGATAGCAGCATATTTAGCAGCTGTCAGTAAAGATTGCTTATTCATTTATTTTACCACCTAGTAAGTTTTGTTGAATGATTTCAAGATACGGAATGCTAGGAAGTCCATTCTGTGAAATAGAATATCCATGTTGTTGAATGTAATCAAGTGGCATGGATTTTGTCCCTTTGTCAATCTTGAAGAAGTTAATCAGATAAGGAGCGGGAAGCAAATACGTCAGTTTTAAGGCTGAAAAGTGCAATAAAACGAAACAAATTCCTCCTTGTTTGACGACTTGTTCCATGTGTTCGATTTGATGCGCATGAAAATTTTTCATAGGCATAGAAGCCTTTTGACGAGTTTCTTTTGCTTCAAAATCTATGTAACGCCCCTGGTAGACACCAGAATAGTCTGTTGTAGAGGCTTGTCGAAAGTAGGCTTCTACAATTTTTGCCCGACTACGCCTAGGATAATCCACTTTTACGATTTGAATAGGTGTCGGTTTTTTGTGAATGACCGCCAACCCATGACTAAGATAATAATCATTTGTTTCATTGATCATTTTTTCAAAAGACATTCCTCGATTGGCAAAATCAACTGATTTCTTTTTAGGAAATTTCAATGAGTTGCGCGAGGAAACTTTATGTGGATAGTTGACCATATATCTCCTTATTGGTACAATAACATCACTCTATTATAACATAAAAAAGGAAATAAAGGGATAATTTAAGTGGTTAGTATATTAGTAGTAGGCTATCGAAATTTTGATCTGGGAATTTTTAATGACAAAGACCCTCGAATCAAGATTATTAAAAAAGCCATTCAGCGTGATTTGACGCGTTTATTGGAAGAAGGAGTAGAGTGGCTGATTTTCACTGGGAACTTAGGTTTTGAAGTTTGGGCACTAGAGGTTGCAAAAAAATTGCAGCAAGATTACGATTTTCAAATTGCGACGATTTTTACTTTTGAGAATCAAGGTGAAAACTGGAATGAAGCCAATCAAGAAAAATTAAGTCGTTTTAAACAGGTGGATTTTGTTAAATACGCCTATCCTCATTATGAAAATCCCAGCCAATTTCGTGATTACAATCACTTTCTACTCAGTAATACAGACGGGGCTTATATTTTTTACGATGAAGAAAATGAAACAAATTTAAAATATCTTTACCAAATGATGAAGAAACAAGAACAATACTTTATCAAACAGTTAACATTTGATGACTTGAATGAGGTCGCAGAAAATTTTTCCGAAAATTAGATGTTTAACCTTGATTTTTGCGGTTCATTTTTTATATAATTAAAGTAATGAACGAGAATGGAGAGAGAAATGGCTAGTATTATTTACACACCGAAAGATATTTTTGATCAAGATTTTAAAGTTGGTGTCCGTGGTTATAGCAAGGTTGAAGTGGACGAATTTTTAGATGATGTCATTAAAGATTACGAGACATATGCTGCTTTGGTAAAGGAACTGCGTGAAGAAAATGCTCGTTTGAAAGCAGAACTCGCTAAAAAGTCAAATGAGGCGGCGACTTCACCTTTGACGCAATCTATCATGGAAACCCCTCATCAAGCGGCATCTGCTACGCTGACAAATTTTGATATTTTAAAACGCTTAAATCGTTTGGAAAAAGAAGTATTCGGCAAGCAAATCTTAAATAACGAAATTTAATCAGTAATGTGCAATTTTTGGATAATCGCGTGAAGAGTTCGTCTTTTCATGAGGAAAGTCCATGCTAGCACGGGCTGTGATGCCCGTAGTGTTTGTGCTAGGTGAAACAATAAGCCTAGGGACGGAAGTATCCGTTACGGCGACTGAAATGGCTAAGTCTTTGATAAGTCAAAATAGGTCTGAAAGTGCCACAGTGACGTAGTTTTTGCGGAAACGCAGGAAGTGGAACGCGGTAAACCCCTCAAGCTAGCAACCCAAACTTTGGTCGGGGCACGGAATGCGTGGAAACGAACGCAGCATTCTGACTGGAAACAGTAGACAGATGATTATCAAAGGAAATGATACCTAGTTATTTCTGGAACAAAACATGGCTTATAGAAAGTTGCATATAGGTTTAGCTAGCGTATTATGCTAGCTTTTATTTTGAGAGGACGAATGAAAACAAAATTCAAGTTGATTGCGACTGCTGCGGCTGGTTTAGAGGCTGTGGTTGGTCGTGAAATCAGAAATCTTGGCATAGAATGTCAAGTAGAGAATGGGCGCGTGCGGTTTGACGGAACTGTTGAAACCATTATTGAAACGAATCTCTGGTTGCGCGCGGCAGACCGCATTAAGATTGTTGTTGGTAGCTTTCCGGCTAAGACCTTTGAGGAATTATTTCAGGGGATTTTTGCTTTAGATTGGGAAAATTACTTGCCATTTGGAGCAAAATTTCCAATTGCCAAAGCAAAATGTGTCAAATCAAAACTTCACAATGAACCAAGTGTGCAGGCTATTTCTAAGAAAGCAGTAGTCAAGAAGCTTCAAAAGCACTATGCTCGACCCGAAGGCGTTCCCTTGATAGAAAATGGAGCAGAGTTCAAGATTGAAGTTTCTATTTTGAAAGACGTGGCAACTGTCTTAATCGATACGACAGGTTCTAGTCTCTTTAAACGTGGTTATCGGACTGAAAAAGGTGGTGCACCGATTAAAGAAAATATGGCGGCTGCGATTTTGCTCTTGTCCAATTGGTATCCAGATAAGCCTTTGATTGATCCAACCTGTGGTTCAGGAACTTTCTGTATTGAAGCAGCTATGATTGGCATGAATATGGCACCGGGACTTCATCGCCATTTTGCGTTTGAAGAATGGAATTGGGTTGACTCAGATTTGGTTGGGCGTGTTCGCGCTAGAGCTTTAGGACAGATTAAGCAAGACATTCAGCTTGATATTTTAGGGACTGATATTGATGCACGGATGGTGGAGATTGCCAAGCGAAATGCCGAAGAAGCAGGTGTTTCTGAGCAGATTGTTTTCAAGCAAATGCGCTTGCAAGATTTGCATACAGACAAGATAAATGGTGTCATTGTTTCCAATCCCCCTTATGGAGAGAGATTGCTGGATGATGATGCTGTAACCAAGCTTTATCAAGAAATGGGGCAGACTTTTGCGTCACTAAAGACGTGGAGTAAGTTTATCTTGACGAGTGATGAAGCATTTGAAGCAAAATTTGGTAGTCAAGCCGATAAAAAACGCAAACTCTATAACGGGACTTTAAAAGTTGATTTGTATCAATATTTTGGTCAGAGAGTCAAACGCCAAATAGATTAGAAAGGATTTGCCGTGAGTAAAGACGAAAAACATTTGCCAGAACAAGAAGAAAAAGAATCAATTCTTGATTTTGAAACAGCTAAAGAAATGACGATTGGTCAGGCTGCTCGAAAAAGTGAAGAACTTGAAGCAGGAGTGACGGAAGAGGACAATGTACTGGATAAATACATCAAACAGCACCGTCAAGAAATTGAAGCTGGAAAATTTTCGGCTCAATCTGCAGAAGAAATGCCTGAAGCAGAAGATCAAGAACAACTGAGCCAATTAGACTTGGCAGAATTTATCCAAGAGATGCACGAGGAGGTTCAAGAGGAAAAAAACCTAGAATCTACAGAGGTAGCATCTGAGGAGTCTGCCTTTGATGAAACAGTAGCTGCACTTGCAGCCAGCGAAGCGGAACCACAAGAAACTTCGGAAGAAAACAGTACACAAACTTCAGAGGAGCTAGAGGCTGAGACAAAAATAATGGAACCAATTCAGCCTGAAATGGATGATATTCCTGTGAGTTCAACTGAGTCAATGGAAAGCTATCCGACTTTTACAGCGTTGGATGAAGAAATGGAAACGGAGAAAGTTCCATTTTATAAAAATAAAAAAGTCGTGTATTCAGCAGTAAGTGTTATTGTACTGGCTTTAATCGGCGGAACAGCTTATCTGTCTTTGAACAAAAAGCAAGCGAAAACAACTACAACTTCAACGAGCCAAACAAGTAAATCTTCTACCGCTTCTAGCTCTGAAAATAAGGATTTGAAAGCTTTCAATAGCCTTTATGATTCATTCTTTACAGATGCCAATAAATTGGTTTTGAAAAACAGCAGTTTCGGAAACTTAAACAAACTAAAAGCAGCATTGGAAAAATTAAAAAACACTAACGAGTACAATGTTGCCAAAGCAAAATACGATAGCTTGGTCAAACAAGTTGAGGCTGTTCAAAATGTGAATGCACAATTCACTTCATCAGCTATTACAGATGGTGTTTTAGATACTAAAGCAAAGATTAAGGCTGATGCTAAATTTACAGATGTTACAACTGGAAATACCGACTTGGATAAGGTGTTGAAATCTGCTATTAGCTTAGGAAAGAGTCAACAAACCTCTGCTCCTCAATCTGAGGTTGCAGCTGCACCGTCACAAAGCTCCGCTCAAGCACCTGTAGCAGAACAACCAGCTTCTGTACCAGCGCAAGCAACTGCTCCAGCAGCACCAGCGTCAGGCACGAATTTACAGCGTCAGTTGAGCCGAGTACCATACGACCAAACTAAAATTAACGACAGTAATAATCCAGCTTGGAATTTCAATCCTGGTGTGTTAGAAAAAATCTTAGCAACCTCACGGGAACGTGGCTATTTCACAGGAGATAATTATATTCTTGAACGTGTGAATATTATTAACGGAAATGGTTATTACAATTTGTTTAGAACGGACGGAACCTACCTCTTTAGTATTAACTGTAAAACGGGTTATTTTGTAGGAAATGGCGCGGGTTACGCAGATGCTTTGGATTATTAGGAAACGTTTTCAAGCAAGATATTAGACACTAAAAATCTTATAGGCTATAATGGGCTTATAAGATTTTTATTTTATTATAAAACTAATTTTGGAGGTAATCTTATGTCACTTATTGGTAAGGAAATTGTCGAGTTTACAGCAGATGCTTATCACGCTGGAAACGGGAAATTTATCACAGTTTCTAGTGAAGATTTAAAAGGTCATTGGAGCGTCGTTTGCTTCTATCCTGCTGATTTTTCATTTGTTTGTCCGACTGAGTTGGAGGATTTGCAAGAGCAGTATGCAGCTCTTAAAGAACTAGGTGTGGAAGTTTATTCTGTTTCAACAGATACGCATTTTACACATAAAGCTTGGCATGATCATTCAGATGCCATTGGAAAACTTGAGTACATTATGATTGGAGATCCATCTCACACTATTTCACTTGGTTTTGACGTGTTAGATGAAAGCGGGCTGTCTCAACGTGGTACCTTTATCATCGATCCAGATGGAGTTGTACAAGCACTTGAAATCAATGCAGACGGTGTTGGGCGTGATGCTTCTGTCTTGATTGACAAAATCCATGCTGCACAATATGTACGTAGCCATCCAGGTGAAGTGTGTCCAGCTAAGTGGAAAGAAGGAATTGAAACGCTGACTCCAAGTCTTGATTTAGTTGGTAAAATTTAAGGAGGCTTATATGGCTTTAGATGAAACAATTAAAGCACAACTGAAGCAATACTTGGAACTTTTAGAATCTGATGTTGTATTTCAAGCGTCTTTAGGTCAAGATGAGCGTTCTGAGCAGGTGCGGGCTTTTCTAGAGGAAATCGTAGCGATGTCTCCACGTTTATCACTGGAAAATATAGAGACTAATCGCAAGCCAAGTTTTACCGTTACACAAGTGGGGCAAGCAGGGCGTGTGCAGTTTGCAGGACTTCCCTTAGGGCATGAATTTACATCTTTTGTGCTTGCTTTGCTACAAGTCTCTGGTCGCGCACCAAAAGTAGAAGATGCTGTTGTAAACCGAATTCAAGCTATTAAGCAGCCGCTTCATTTTGAAACCTATGTCAGCTTGACTTGTCATAATTGCCCAGACGTTGTGCAAGCACTGAATACAATGGCTGTGCTGAATCCAACTATCAGTCACACAATGGTCGAAGGAGGCATGTTTAGACAAGAAGTTGAAGACAAAAAGATCATGGCTGTCCCAACGGTTTTTCTAAATGGTGAAGAATTTGCGAATGGTCGTATGACAATTGAGCAACTGCTTGACAAGATTTCTGGACCTACTTCAAGTGAGGAATTTGACAAAAAAGAACCATTTGATGTGTTGGTCGTTGGGGGCGGACCTGCAGGAAATAGCGCAGCTATTTATGCTGCTCGTAAGGGAATTCGTACAGGTATGGTCGTTGAAACTTTCGGTGGACAAGTTATGGAGACTGTCGGTATCGAAAATATGATTGGTACGCCTTATACAGAAGGACCTAAGCTGATGGCGCAAGTAGAAGAACATGCCAAGAAATATCCAATTGATATCATGAAGAATCAACGTGTGAAGAACATTGAGAAAAAGGAATTGATTGAAGTGGAACTTGAAAATGGAGCTGTTCTGAAAGCGAAAACGGCAGTTCTTTCTGTTGGTGCTCGCTGGCGAAATGTTAATGTTCCTGGTGAAGAAGAATTCCGAACAAAAGGTGTAACCAATTGTCCACATTGTGACGGCCCTATTTTTACAGGTAAAAAAGTAGCTGTTATCGGTGGAGGAAATTCCGGTATTGAAGCAGCGATTGACTTAGCTGGTCTGGCAGAGCATGTTTATGTGTTAGAATTTCTACCAACTTTGAAAGCCGATCAAGTATTGCAAGATCGGGTACACCAACTTGAAAACGTGACGGTTCTAACCAATGTAGCAACAAAAGAAATTCAAGGTTCTGATCAAGTGGAAGCCATTACTTATCTCAATCGTGCGAACAATGAAGAACATAAAATCGAACTCAGTGGTGTTTTTGTTCAAATTGGTCTTTTGCCAAATACAGACTGGCTCAAAGATAGTTCAGTTGCTCTTAATGAACGTGGTGAAATTATTGTTGACAAACATGGTGCAACAAATGTTCCAGGAATTTTTGCGGCTGGTGATTGCACAGATAGCGCTTATAAGCAAATCATTATTTCAATGGGGTCAGGAGCGACAGCAGCTCTTGGAGCGTTTGATTACTTAATTCGTCAATAAAAAAAACGAGAGTGGGACAGAAATCAATCATTCGAAGAATGTGATTTCGTCGTCCCACTTTCCGCACAGTTGGTTAGGATAGCCGCTATCACCGGTATGATTAGGAATAAGGATATCCAACCAACCACTGCGTCTTGCAAGCTAAACTATAAAATGCATGAGGCTGGGAACTTTTGTCCCGACCTCATTTTTTAATTTACACAAGATGACGCTCGAAGGCATCATCGGAAATGCCCTTTTCTAAGATTAGTTTGCACCATTCTTTAGCGGAAAAGAGGCTGTGATCTTTGTAATTGCCACAAGATTCGATAGTCGTACCAGGAACATCATCCCAAGTGGTGATTTCAGCAATTTCCTCTAAAGAGGCTTTTATGACTTTGGCAATTTCGGTTGTACTATGTCGTCCCCACATAATCATGTGAAATCCTGTCCGACAACCAAAAGGTGAGCAATCAATCATACCATCAATGCGAGTACGAATGAGCTTAGCTAACAGATGTTCAATCGTATGAAGTCCAGCGGTCGGAATGGCATCTTCATTAGGCTGTACCAGACGAACATCAAAGTTGGAAATGATGTCCCCTTTAGGTCCCACCTCTTCGCCAATCAAGCGTACGTAGGGGGCTTTGACAATCGTGTGATCCAACTCAAAACTTTCAACAATGACTTCTTTGACCATAAATAGAACTCCTTTTATTTTTAATAAATTATACCATATTTTGCTCTAGCAAAGAAAAAATTTTCTGCTTACCAAAGCCAGACAGGAAAAAGGATTCGCGAAAAAGAATGTGAAAACCGTCACGTATTTATAAGAATTTAGTTTGTGAAAAATGGATTTTTATGATAAAATAATTAAGAATTTTACAATTCAATATCAATAATTTGAGGTAAAAACATGGAAATGATTTTTGCAGGTGTTTTTGCCGTCATCATTGGTTTAGTCATTGGATATGTAAGTATCACAGCTCGCATGAAATCAGCGAAAGAAGCTGCGGAACTTACTCTTTTAAATGCTGAACAAGAAGCAACTAATTTACGTGGACAAGCTGAGCGTGAAGCGGATTTGTTATTAAAAGAAGTGAAGCGCGAAAGTAAATCCCTTAAAAAAGAAGCACTGTTAGAGGCAAAAGAAGAAGCCAGAAAATATCGAGAAGAAGTTGAGGCAGAATTTAAATCTGATCGTCAAGAGTTGAAGCAATTGGAAAGTCGTTTGACAGAACGTGCGACAAGTCTTGATCGTAAAGATGACAATTTGACCAACAAAGAAAAAACACTCGAACAGAAAGAACAAAGTATTTCTGATAGAAACAAAAACCTTGAGGCGCGTGAAAACAAACTGACAGAGTTGGAGCAATACAAAGAAGCAGAATTAGAACGTGTTGCTGCACTCTCACAAACTGAAGCCAGAGATATCATTCTCACTCAGACTGAAGATAAGCTATCAAAGGAAATTGCGACGCGTATTCGTGAAGCAGAGCAAGAAGTCAAAGAACGTTCTGATAAAATGGCAAAGGATATTTTAGTCCAAGCCATGCAACGGATTGCAGGTGACTATGTTGCGGAGCAAACCAATTCAACAGTTCATCTGCCGGATGATACGATGAAAGGTCGCATTATTGGACGTGAAGGTCGGAATATTCGAACCTTTGAAAGTTTAACGGGTATTGATGTCATTATTGATGACACACCAGAAGTGGTGACTTTATCTGGTTTTGATCCTATTCGACGTGAAATTGCACGCATGACAATGGAAGCCCTGCTGAAAGACGGTCGTATCCACCCAGCTCGCATTGAAGAATTAGTAGAGAAGAATCGTCTGGAAATTGACCATAAGATTCGTGAATATGGTGAAGCAGCGGCTTATGAAATCGGTGCACCAAACTTACATCCGGATTTGATGAAGATTATGGGACGCTTGCAATTCCGTACGTCATATGGGCAAAATGTATTGCGTCATTCTGTTGAAGTTGCTAAGTTGTCTGGTGTCATTGCAAGTGAACTCGGTGAAAATGCTAACTTAGCTCGCCGTGCAGGCTTCCTTCACGATATTGGAAAGGCTATTGACCGTGAAGTGGAAGGTAGCCATGTGGAAATTGGAACAGAATTGGCTCGTAAGTATAAGGAACATCCAATTGTGGTCAATACAATTGCCAGTCATCATGGTGATGTAGAACCTGAAAGTGTGATTGCAGTTATCGTGGCGGCTGCCGATGCGCTTAGTGCGGCTCGTCCAGGTGCTCGTAGCGAATCCCTTGAAAGCTATATCAAGCGCCTGCAAGATTTGGAAGAAATTGCCAATAGCTTTGAGGGCGTGAAAAATAGTTTTGCTTTACAAGCAGGTCGTGAGATTCGGATTATGGTCAATCCTGGTCAAATCAAAGACGATAAGATTACTATCTTGGCTCATGATGTGCGTGAAAAGATTGAAAACAACCTCGAATATCCAGGAAATATCAAAGTAACGGTCATTCGGGAAATGCGTGCTGTAGATTATGCGAAATAGACCTTGCTTAACATGAGCTACTCATCTATGATGTGCAGCTCCCTGTAAGCAAATGATGCCTATATTGATTTTCAAAAACAAGCACATATCTATGCGAAAAAGCAGTTGAAAAAATACTGCTTTTTTGTTACACTAGATAGAAAGACAATGAAGGAGATATGATGGCGGATCGTGGCTTGTTAATCGTTTTTTCTGGTCCCTCAGGTGTGGGGAAGGGAACGGTTCGACGTGAGATTTTTGAAAGCTCGGATAATCAGTTTCAATACTCTGTGTCCATGACAACTCGTGCTCAACGTCCTGGTGAAGTGGACGGGGTGGACTATTTTTTCCGTACGCGCGAAGAGTTTGAGGAGTTGATTCGGCAAGGTCAGATGTTAGAGTATGCAGAGTATGTTGGCAACTACTATGGAACTCCTTTGACCTATGTGAATGAAACTTTAGATAAAGGGATTGATGTTTTCCTTGAGATTGAAGTTCAAGGGGCGCTTCAGGTGAAGAAAAAAGTGCCGGATGCTGTCTTTATCTTTTTGACACCACCTGATTTGGCAGAATTGCAAGATCGCTTAGTGGGACGTGGAACAGATAGTGCCGAAGTAATCGCCAAACGCATTGCCAAAGCAAGAGAAGAAATTGCTCTCATGCGCGAATATGACTATGCGATTGTCAATGATGAAGTTCCCTTAGCAGCTGAGCGTGTCAAGCGCGTCATTGAAGCAGAGCATTTCCGCGTGGAACGTGTTATAGGTCACTATCAAGATATGTTGTCAGAACAACTTTCAGTAAGATAAGAATTTAGAAATTAGGTACAAGATTATGATGTTAAAACCTTCAATTGACACCTTGCTTGATAAGGTGCCTTCAAAATACTCCTTGGTAATTCTTGAAGCAAAACGTGCTCATGAATTGGAAGAAGGAGCAGCTCCGACTCAAGAGTTTAAGTCCGTCAAATCAACACTTCGTGCTTTAGAAGAAATCGAATCTGGCAATGTCGGGATTCACCCAGATCCTGAAGGCAAGCGAGAAGCAGTTCGTCGACGTGCTGAGGAAGAACGCTTGCGCAGAGAAGAAGAAGAACGTAAAATCAAAGAACAAATTGCCAAGGAAAAAGAAGAGGGTGAAAAGATTTAAGGTTGGGTCAGCTCAATCTTATTTTTTCTTTTACTGAGAAATGAGAGGTGGTGAGAATGTGCAACTTGCAAAAGTCATTGTGGATGTCCCTTTAATGCAGACCGATAAACCTTACAGTTATGCGGTTCCGAAAGAATTTTCAACTATGCTAGAAGTTGGTATGCGTGTGCATGTGCCTTTTGGGAAAGCCAATCGCTTGATTCAAGGGATTGTCGTAGAGCTGACAGAAGAAACGACACCAGAATTGAAAGAGATTGTAGAGGTTTTGGACTTTACGCCAGTTTTAAATGAGGAGCAACTGTGGTTGGCAGAAGAATTGAGAAAATCTGTCTTTTCTTACAAAATTTCAATTTTAAAAGCTATGTTGCCGGGATTTTTGAATTCTAGCTATGATAAGATTCTCCATGCGCAACCTTCTTTGAATGAACAAGATAGACTGCTTATTTTTGGCAATGAAGAGCAGCAACATTTCTTATCGCTTGATAAAGAGCTGCAAGCTAAGGTAATGCGTTTGACACGGCAAGGGGCGATTCAGGTAGAATACCAAGCGATAGATCAAAAGCATATTAAAACAGAAAAATGGTATCAAGTTAATCAAGGAATTTTGGAGCAGCTAGTCATTCCCCAACGAGCGAACAAAAAGCAAGCCTTGCGAGACGTTTTGCAAGCTCAGACTGCCATGTACCGTTTGGCGGATTTGAAAGAGCATTTTTCAAGAGAGGTCATTCATTATTTTGTGGAGCAAGAGGCTGTACAAATCATCGAAAAAGAAGTTAGTCGTTCTGAGGCTTATTTTGAAAATGTTGCAACGGATTCTGCACTGGTGCTAAATGAAGAGCAAGGAGCTGCGGTTCAAGCTATCACGCAGCAAATCGAGCATGGAGGTAAGCCGTTTCTGCTAGAAGGAGTGACAGGTAGCGGTAAGACAGAGGTTTATTTGCAAGTCATTCAAGAGGCGCTCAGCCGTGGCAAGACAGCCATTATGTTAGTGCCTGAAATCTCTTTGACACCGCAAGTTACTAATCGCTTTATTTCACGTTTTGGTAAAAAAGTTGCTATTCTTCATTCTGGACTTTCTAACGGTGAGAAATATGATGAATGGCGTAAGGTTGAGCGAGGAGAAGCACAAGTTGTTGTTGGTGCTCGTTCTGCTATTTTTGCTCCGTTAAAAAATATTGGTGCAATTATCATTGATGAAGAGCATGAAGCGAGTTACAAGCAAGACTCCAATCCACGCTATCATGCACGAGATGTCGCTTTACTACGTGCAAAGTACAATCAAGCCGTTCTGGTGTTGGGGTCGGCGACGCCGAGTTTAGAAAGCAGAGCGCGGGCTGGCAAAGGTGTGTATCACTTTTTGCAATTGACCAAGCGAGCCAAGCCACAAGCTCAGATTCCTGAAGTGGAAATTGTGGATTTTCGTGATTATATTGGGCAAAATGAGGCTAGTAATTTCACTCCGGTTCTGTTAGAGGCAATCCAAGATCGACTAGATAAGAAAGAACAGGTTGTTTTGATGTTGAACCGACGTGGCTATTCTAGTTTTGTCATGTGTCGTGAATGCGGAACGGTTGATACCTGTCCAAACTGCGATATTTCCTTGACCTTGCATATGGATACGAAAAGTATGAATTGTCACTATTGTGGTTTCTCAAAAGGGATTCCTCATACTTGTCCGAATTGCTCCAGTCGGAGCATTCGATACTATGGAACTGGGACACAAAAAGCCTACGGTGAATTAGCAGAAGCCTTTCCGCAAGCTCGAATTTTGAGAATGGATGTTGATACCACTCGTAAAAAGGGCAGTCACGAACAAATCTTAAAAGAATTTGGTGAAGGGCGTGCAGATATTTTACTGGGAACGCAGATGATTGCAAAGGGGCTGGATTTCCCGAATGTCACTCTCGTTGGAGTGCTCAATGCAGACACGGCTTTGAATTTGCCAGATTTTCGTTCATCTGAGCGCACCTTTCAACTCTTAACTCAGGTTGCTGGGCGTGCAGGACGAGCTGAAAAGGAAGGTCATGTGATTATTCAAAGTTACAATCCGAAGCATTATGCGATTACTTTTGCGAAAAATCAGGATTATGAGGGCTTTTATGCTTATGAAATGAGTATCAGAAAGCAGTTGGCCTATCCACCTTATTATTTTACGGTGGGACTTACCTTGTCTCATAAAATAGAAGCAGAGGTCGTCAAAAAGTCATACGAAGTCTTGAATATGATACGTTCTGGCTTGTCAGATAAGGTTCAGATATTGGGACCAACTCCTAAGCCGATTGCCCGCACTCACAACCTCTATCACTATCAATTGATTATTAAATACCGTTTTGAAGAACACTTGCAAGATGTGTTGAATCAGATTTTGGATTGGACGCAAGAAAAGATCAATAAAGACTTACGCTTGAGTATTGATCATGAGCCACAAAGTTTTATGTAGCCTTATTTTTAGCCTTTTTTAAAGAAATACACGACTTCTTCTGATATAATAGTAAAAAAGAATGTGAGGAAACCATGACAAACATTATTTTTATGGGAACGCCAGATTTTTCTGCAACAGTGCTCAAAGGATTATTGGAAAGCAAGCAGTACGAGATTTTGGCAGTTGTAACTCAGCCAGATCGTGCAGTAGGGCGCAAAAAAGAAATCCGTATGACGCCTGTTAAAGAACTGGCTTTAGACTATGGCTTACCCGTCTATCAGCCAGAGAAATTGTCTAAAAGTGCTGAATTAGATAGTTTGATGAATTTAAACGCTGATGGTATCGTCACAGCAGCTTTCGGTCAATTTCTACCAAGCAAATTGCTAGATTCAGTTTGTTTTGCCGTTAATGTGCATGCTTCTCTATTACCCAAATACCGCGGAGGAGCTCCCATTCACTACGCCATTATCAACGGTGACAAAGAAGCCGGTGTGACTATTATGGAAATGGTTAAAGAGATGGATGCGGGGGATATGATTGCGCATCGAGCGATTCCTATTGAGGAAACAGACAATGTTGGGACGATGTTTGAAAAGTTAGCACTTGTAGGACGCGATTTGTTGCTGGACACTTTGCCGAGCTATTTGTCTGGGGATATAAAGCCTGTTCCGCAAGACAAAAATCAAGTTACTTTTTCACCAAATATTTCACCAGAAGAGGAGAGAATTGACTGGACCAAGACCAATCGACAAATTTTTAATCAGATTCGAGGCATGTATCCATGGCCAGTCGCGCATACGCTTTTAAATGGAGACCGTTTTAAAATTTACGAAGCCACTCCAGTAGAAGGAGCTGGTCAACCAGGAGAAATTCTTGCTATCGGGAAAAAAGAATTGATTGTAGCAGCTGGTGAGGGTGCACTTTCTCTGAAAACAGTACAGCCAGCTGGAAAGCCCAAAATGACTATCGTTGATTTTCTGAATGGTCTGGGACGGCAATTATCAGTAGGTGATTTCTTTGGTCAATAAAATAAAAACAGCGCGGCAAACGGCTCTTGCAGTTTTAGAAGAAGTTTTTTCAGAAGGAGCTTATTCTAATATCGCTCTCAATCAGGCTTTGCTAGAAGTGCCTTTAAGTTCTGCAGACAAAGGACTTGTAACAGAAATCGTATATGGTACCGTTGCACGTAAAATCACTTTAGAATGGTATTTGTCTCATGTTATTGAAGATCGAGATAAGTTAGATTCTTGGCTTTATTTTCTCTTACTGATGAGCTTGTATCAGATACTGTATCTTGATAAAATTCCGGCGCATGCGGTCGTCAATGAAGCGGTAGAGTTGGCAAAGGTGCGAAAAAAGGGAAGCGAAAAGTTCGCCAATGCAGTGCTGCGAGGATTATTGCGGGACGGTGTGGCAGATATAGGCAGTATTAAACGTAAAAACAAACGCTATTCTATTCAGTATTCTCTGCCAGTTTGGCTGGTTAAAATGCTGATTGAAGAGTACGGTGAAAAACGAGCTCTAGCCATTTTTGAGAGTTTATTTCTTCGGAATAAAGCCAGTGTTCGAGTGGGGGATTTAAGCCGTAAAGAAGAGTTGAAACAAGTGTTGCAGGCAGAAGATTCGCTATTAGCTCCGAGTGCGCTGGTGAAAAACCACGGTCATTTTGCAGGGCATGCCTTGTTTGAAGAAGGAGCTATTACTATTCAAGACGAGTCTAGCCAATTGGTTGCGCCAACTCTTGAATTGCGCGGCGATGAAAAAGTGCTAGATGCATGCAGTGCGCCGGGTGGCAAAACCATGCACATTGCTTCTTACTTAACGACAGGGCAGGTCACGGCATTAGATCTCTATGAGCATAAGTTGGCTCTGATAAAAGAAAATGCACAGCGCTTAGGTGTGGCAGATAAAGTGATTACGAAAAAGCTAGATGCGAGAAAGGTTTTTGAAACTTTTGGGGCAGATGCCTTTGATAAAATTTTAGTCGATGCACCATGTTCAGGAATTGGCCTGATCCGACGGAAACCAGATATTAAATACAATAAAGAAAATGCAGATTTTGCCTCGTTGCAAAAAATTCAGCTTGAGATACTGGATAGTGTTTGTCAAAGCTTGCGAAAAGATGGTATAATAACTTACAGTACCTGTACGATTGTTTCGCAAGAAAATTTTCAAGTTGTTGAGCAGTTTTTAGCAGCTCATCCAAATTTTAAACAGGTAAAACTAGAACATAATAGACAGGATATTCTAAAAGATGGCTGTATTTTAATTACGCCAGAATTGTATGGAAGTGACGGATTTTTCATCAGTCAATTCAAACGAATATCCTAAAGGAGGAAACTGACAGTATGGAAATTTCATTATTAACAGATGTTGGTCAGAAGCGTACAAATAATCAAGATTATGCCAATCAATTTGTTAATCGTGCTGGTATGACAATGGTTCTTTTAGCAGATGGTATGGGAGGTCACCGTGCCGGTAATATTGCTAGTGAAATGGCAGTAACAGACCTCGGTGCCGCTTGGGTGGATACTCAAATTGATTCTATTAATGGTGTCCGTGAGTGGTTCGCAGAACATCTCGAAACAGAAAATCAAAAAGTTCACCAATTTGGTCAAGATGAAGAATACAAAGGAATGGGCACGACACTTGAAGCTTTAGCAATTATTGGGACTCAAGCCATTTATGCCCATGTAGGGGATTCACGTATTGGCTTAGTGCGTGGGGACAGCTACAGACAGTTGACGAGCGATCATTCTTTGGTGAATGAATTGCTCAAAGCAGGACAAATTACGCCTGAGGAAGCAGAACGTCACCCACAACGCAACATCATCACGCAATCAATCGGTCAAAGAGGCGAAGTGCAGCCTGATGTTGGCATGATTAGATTAGAAGATGATGATTACATTATTTTGAATAGCGATGGTTTGTCCAATATGATTTCAGAAAGTGAAATTTATGATATTATGACAAGTGATATTGCTCTTTCAGAAAAAGCGGAAACCTTGATTCGCTTTGCAAATAATGCAGGCGGTCTGGACAATATTACAGTTGCCCTGATTCATTATCATAAGGAGGATGCAGAATGATTCAAGTCGGCAAGATATTTGCCGGACGATATAGAATCATCAAACAAATTGGTCGAGGAGGCATGGCAGATGTCTACTTGGCGAAAGACTTGATTTTAGACGGGGAAGAAGTCGCGGTTAAGGTTCTAAGAACCAATTACCAGACAGATCCGATTGCTGTAGCACGTTTTCAAAGAGAGGCGCGAGCCATGGCAGATTTGGATCATCCTCATATTGTCCGGATTACCGACATTGGAGAAGAAGAAGGCCAGCAATATCTAGCAATGGAGTATGTGGCTGGACTTGACTTGAAACGCTATATCAAAGAGCATGCTCCTTTGTCCAATGAAGAAGCGGTGCGAATAATGGGACAAATCCTTTTGGCGATGCGTTTGGCGCACACGCATGGGATTGTTCACCGTGATTTGAAACCTCAAAATGTCCTTTTAACTCCAGATGGCGATGCAAAAGTAACGGACTTTGGAATTGCAGTAGCTTTTGCAGAAACGAGCTTAACGCAAACCAACTCTATGTTGGGATCTGTACATTATCTATCACCAGAACAAGCGCGTGGTTCAAAAGCGACCGTTCAGAGCGATATTTATGCCATGGGGATTATTTTCTATGAAATGCTGACAGGACACATCCCTTATGATGGAGATAGTGCTGTTACGATTGCCCTACAACATTTCCAAAAGCCCCTACCGTCCATTATTGCTGAAAATCCAAACGTTCCACAAGCATTGGAAAATGTAGTCATCAAGGCAACGGCAAAAAAATTGACGGATCGTTATCAGTCAGTTGCAGAAATGTATGTGGATTTATCAAGCTGTTTATCTGCTGACCGTCGAAATGAGAAAAAGCTAGTTTTTGATGACACTGCTAAAGCAGACACAAAGACACTGCCGAAAGTATCACAAAATACCTTGACTTCTGCGACGAAGTCAACACCTGCTCCTACAAAAGAAGTAGTCAGTAGTACGCCTACGCCTACGCCAAAAGCAAAAAAGAAGCGCCGTTTAAGAACGCGCTATAAAGTTTTGTTATCAGCGGTGGTTTTAGTCATCGTAGCTCTGGTGGCTTTAGTCTATTTGAGTCCGTCAAATGTAAAAATCCCAGATGTTACTGGAAAAACTATTGCCCAAGCACGTTCTGCAATCGAAACTGCAGGTTTGAAAGTTGGCAAGGAAAAAGACGAATACAGTGATTCTGTTAAAAAAGATTCAGTTATTCGCACCAATCCAGAAGCGGGAACGCAACGTCGTGAGGGCAGTACGGTGGATCTGATTGTCTCAAAAGGGACTAAAACTTTTATTATGGAAGATTATAAAGGTCAGAAAAGAGCAGATGCTATCAACAATCTGGTACAAAAATACAAGGTTTCAAAAGGCTTAATTAAAACAGAAGAAGTTGAAAGTAGTGAGTATGCGGCAGGAACAGTTGTTGATCAAACACCAGCAGCAGGCAGCTCTTATGATTTGACTTCAAAGACACGTATTACGTTAAAAGTAGCGAAGTCCGTTTCAAGTGTCACGATGCCAAGCTATATCGGCTCAACCTATGAATTTGCTTATAATAATTTGACGGAAGTGATTGGTATTCAAGGTGCGAATATTGAAAAACGTACGGTTACAACAGCTCCAGCGGGTACACAGGCAAATACGATTATCAGACAAAACCCAGAAGCTGGTCAGTCTTTGAATTTGAAGAGTGATCGCATTGTCTTATATGTATATGAGCCAAAAACCGAAGATTCTTCAACATCTGAAAGTAGTTCACAATCTGATAGTAGCTCAGATAAAACTAGCCCATCCTCTAGTAGTTCGTCAACTAGTGGTAATGATGGAAGCAGCTCAAAAACACCAGACACAAGTGCTAGTGCAAGTAATTAAAAAAGAGAGAGGATAAAATCGTAGTTTTGTTAAATCGATTTTCCCTCCCTCTTTTTTTGCACTCGTTTTACATCATTGGTAAACATTGCTTCTGCTCGATCAAGTTTATCCAGTATATTGTAATTAAAAATGTTAACTTCTAGGACTACAAACTAGAACTTGAAAATATTTTCTTTCAGTTCACTACCTTCTTTTCATACCTTAGCTGGAGGAATTTTTGTAAGTTTTTGATACAATAGAGTAAGAAAGGTATCGAGGCTATGAGAAAGATCCAATTTTTTATCTTTGTTGAATCTATTCTACTGACATTTGCATTAGTGACCATTTTGTCTGGTCATTTTTCGCGTGTTATTCTTTTTTTGGTGCTCTTCTTGCTATTGCTCTATTATTATTTTGGAAAACAAAGAGGAAATTTTCTGCTAGTAACCTCTACCATACTGCTTTTTTTCATTATCATGCTCAATCCTTATGTTATTGCTGCCTTGCTCTTTGCGATCATTTATGGCATGATTGTGGCTTATCCTTATATTTATAAAGAAAATGGAGTGACAACTCTCATCTTTGATGATGCAGTAGAACAAAAACGTGAAAAAAATCAATGGTTGGGAAATCTTCATCATTTTGGTTCATCGGATACCTGTCGATTTGATGACATCAATCTTTTCCGTCTCATGGGGAAAGATACGATTCATTTGGAACAAGTCATTATCACAAACCATGACAATGTGATTATTTTTCGTAAATTTTTCGGTAACACAAAAATCATTGTGCCAGTTGATGTGGCAGTCAGCCTGAAAGTGAATAATCTATATGGTGAATTGCAGTTTTTAGATCAACCTGTCTATGAATTGCGAAATGAAAGTATCAGCCTAACGACACCGGACTTCAAGCGAGCACATAAAAGCGTCAAAATTGTCCTGTCAACGTTTGTAGGGAATGTTGAGGTGGTTCGCAAATGAAAAAAGTCTACTATCTTTTGATTAGCTTTTATTCCCTACTCATTTTAGGAATCATTATTCATTATATTTTTAGTCTATTTAATTTTGACTGGCAACTGATTTTTAGTAATGTAGAGCGGCTAGAAAAATTTAGTTTCTTTGTAATTGTGCTGACTTTATCTCTGACAATGCTGATGATTTTAGGTGTTAAAGTGATTCAAATGGTCACTTTGTCTGCCATTCAAACAAACCTAAAAAATGTTTTAGAAGGTCGAGAATTGCAAGAAATTCATCAGCCTGAAATTGATGCCTCTTTTCGGGAGGTTTCAGAGAAATTGACTCATTTGACAGAAAATCTGCAAAAGTCAGAGAACCGTGCCCTGCAAAATGAGGAGACGATTATTGAGAAAGAACGCAAGCGAATTGCGCGTGACTTACATGATACGGTCAGTCAAGAGCTTTTTGCTGCTAATATGATTTTGTCAGGTGTGACAGGTCAAGTGGAGAACTTAGATACGGATAGCTTATCAAAACAATTGACAGGCGTATCAGGAATTTTAAATACTGCCCAAAGGGATTTGCGTATCTTGCTTCTACATTTGAGACCGACAGAGTTGGAGGGGAAGAGCTTAGTTGAAGGGCTGAACCTCATCTTGAAAGAGCTATCAGATAAAAGCGATATTGAGGTGAGTTTTCACCATGATGTTCAAAAATTACCGAAACAGATTGAGGAGCATATTTTTAGAATTGCTCAGGAAATTATCAGTAATACGCTCCGTCACGCCAATGCGAATCATTTAGATGTTTATTTGTATCAAACTCGGAATGAATTGCAGTTGAAAATGACAGATGATGGGATTGGCTTTGAGCATACCTCATCTGATGAATTGAGCTATGGTTTGAAAAATATGGAAGAAAGAGTAAATGACATGGCAGGAACAATGCAGATTTTAACCGCTCCGAAGCAGGGAGTGGCAATTGACATTCGTGTACCATTATTGAAAGGAGCTTAGGATGCAGATTTTATTAGTAGATGACCATGAAATGGTAAGACTTGGCTTGAAAGGTTATTTGGATTTACAAGACGATGTGGATGTAGTGGCAGAAGCTTCAAATGGTCGCGAAGGAGTTGAAAAAGCTTTGGAGTTGCGCCCGGATGTGATTATGATGGACATTGTTATGCCTGAAATGAGTGGGATTGAAGCGACACTTGCTATTTTGAAAGAATGGCCTGAAGCTAAAATTCTCATTTTGACTTCTTATTTGGATAATGAAAAAATTTATCCGGTTTTAGACGCAGGTGCTAAAGGATATATGCTGAAAACATCTAGTGCTGATGATATTTTACGAGCGGTCCGAAAAGTAGCTAAGGGTGAACTTGCTATTGAAACAGAAGTCAGTCAAAAAGTAGAATATCATCGAAATCATATTGAATTGCACGAAGATTTGACTGCGCGTGAGCGAGATATTTTAGGACTACTGGCAAAAGGTTATGAAAATCAACGCATAGCAGATGAATTATTTATTTCTTTAAAGACAGTGAAAACACATGTGTCCAATATCTTATCAAAGCTAGAAGTGAGCGATCGTACACAAGCTGTTGTTTATGCTTTCCAACATCACCTTGTCCCACAAGATGACATTTAGTGGTATAATAGAAAACAGAATAATTGCTAGAGGGAGATTATGGACGCAAAATTAAAATATAAATCCAAGAAAATCAAAATCGTCTTTTTCGATATTGATGATACGTTGCGAGTGAAAGATACTGGATATATTCCGGACTCTATCAAAACGATGTTTAAACAGCTAAAAGAAAAAGGAATTTTGACGGGAATTGCTTCAGGGAGAGGGATTTTTGGTGTAGTGCCAGAGCTGAAAGCATTGCAGCCGGATTTCTTTGTCACCTTAAATGGGTCCTATATTGAAGATAAAGCAGGAAAGGTTATTGCGCAAACCCCGATTGATCGAAATTTAGTAAAAACTTATATCGCTTGGACGAAGGAAGTTGGGATTGACTTTGGTCTCGTTGGTAGTCATGAGGCAGCGCTTTCGACACGGACGCCTCTCATCAATGAAGCGATTGATATTGTGTATCCTGATTTACCTGTTCAACCGGATTTTTATCAAGACCACAATGTTTATCAGATGTGGACATTTGAAGATATCGGAGATAGTTTGCAATTACCAAAAGACTTGGAAGAACATCTACGATTGGTTCGCTGGCATCCGCATTCATCAGATGTAGTTCTAACAAATGGTTCAAAAGCATCTGGAGTTGCGACAGTTGTGGAGCATCTAGGGTTGAAGCCTGAGAATGTGATGGTTTTTGGAGATGAACTCAATGATTTAGAATTGTTTGATTATGCAGGTATCAGCGTTGCTATGGGCATTTCCCATGAAAAGATCAGAGCAAAGGCTGATTTTGTGACAAAAACAGTAGAAGAAGACGGCATTTTTTATGCCTTAGAGGAGTTAGGAATGGTAGAAAAAGAATTGCATTTTCCACAAGTAACGATTGAATCAGTAAAAGGTCCGAAAGCGACTATTAAAACCAACCACGGGAATTTGAAAATCCAGTTGTTCCCAGAGCAAGCACCGAAGACGGTAGCGAATTTTATCGCTTTGTCAAAGAATGGCTACTATGATGGCGTGATTTTCCACCGGATTATCAAGGATTTCATGATTCAAGGTGGTGATCCAACTGGTACGGGTATGGGTGGCGAATCTATTTATGGTGAAAAGTTTGAGGATGAGTTTTCTCCAGAATTGTACAATATCCGTGGAGCACTTTCAATGGCCAATGCAGGTCCAAATACAAATGGCAGTCAATTTTTCATCGTGCAAAATAGCAAGATTCCTTATGCACAAAAGGAACTAGAACGAGGTGGTTGGCCAGCACCGATTGCTGAAATCTATGCAAGCAAAGGTGGAACGCCACATTTGGATCGCCGGCATACTGTGTTTGGTCAATTGCTAGACGAGGCTTCTTATCAAGTGTTAGATAAGATTGCGGCAGTTGAAACTGGTGCAATGGATAAACCGCTTGAGGATGTCGTGATTGAAACCATTGAAATTGAGGATTGAGATGAAAATTGGTGAAAAACTAAAAGGCCGAATTACTGGTATTCAGCCTTATGGTGCTTTTGTGGAACTAGAAACGGGTGCCATGGGATTGATTCATATCTCAGAAATTCGGACAGGCTATATCGAAAATATCCATGAAATTCTGCATGTTGACGATCAGGTCTTGGTGCAAGTGATGGACTATGATGAATTTTCGGGCAAGGCTAGTTTGTCAATGAGAACTCTGGAAGAAGAGAAGCATCATTTTCCTAAACGCCATCGCTTTTCAAATGACCATTACAAGATTGGTTTTGCACCGCTCGCTAAAAATTTGCCGACTTGGACCAAGGAAGCAATGGGTTTTCTGAATCAATCAAAAGAAGAAACCAAATGACAAGAATTGTGATATTTTCACATAAAAGACCCCCTCAATAAGAGAGCATTGTATCTTATTGAGGGGGTTATTTATTCTCATACATTTTCAGGTGGATATCAATTCTGTATTCTTTGTTCAAACCACTATCACATTAAAGCATATTCATCTGGCAGCATGATGGTTTCTTTGCCATTATTGTCAGTCACAAAGATTTCTCGTGGAAAAAATGGATCGAAAGCGTCATTAAAATCAAAAGAGACAGTAGTTGACAGACTTGCTTCGGAAAATCGAAATGTTAATTTTCCTTGATGGTTGATGAGTTCGAATCGAAGAAGTTCATCTAATTCAAACACACCTTTTAAAAAATTATCAATGATGTACCAGAAAGAATCAATAATGTCATCTGGCAAACTTGTTACAACGCCAAAGCTGGCATAACGTCCACGTGTATTTGTAAAAGCCATTGTTTCTTCCTTTCTGTGCTCATTCATCAAAGTATTTTCTATATGATACATAAAATAAGCTTGAATTGCAAGAAATTGTTCTTTGAAAATCAAAAAGGACCAGAGGTCCCTTGACAACTTTAGCGATTCTTTAGCTCTACATAACGTTTGTACCAAATATTGACATAGGCCTGTGAAAAAGGTCCACGCTCATTATTAATCCAGTCTACTAAGATTTTTACATTTTCTTTGAGAATGTAATCTAAATCATTGGAGTAGCTCATCTGCCGTTTGTGGCGCTCGTATTCATCTACATCCAGCAATCGCTTTTCACCATTGGTGAAGACTTTGACGTCTAAATCATAATCTATGTATTTTAATGCTTCTGCATCAAGATAATAGGGGCTGGCTAGATTGCAATAGTAGGAAATCCCATTTTCGCGGATCATAGCGATAATGTTAAACCAATATTTTTTATGAAAATAGACAATAGCTGGCTCACGTGTCACCCAACGCCGCCCGTCACTTTCTGTGACCAAGGTATGGTCGTTGACACCAATAATGGCGTTTTCAGTTGTTTTTAGTACCATGGTGTCGCGCCAAGTGCGGTGCAGACTTCCATTATGCTTATAACTTTGAATTGTAATAAAGTCGCCTTCTTTTGGAAGCTTCATAATCTACCAACTTTCTACAATTTATCAGGTTATCGCTTTTATTGTAACATATTTTCATGAAAAAACATAAATAAACCTTACATTTTTTATAGATATTCTTTGAGAGCGCTCGCGATATCAGAAAAATCAAAGCCTTTGCGTGCGAGTGCTTTAGTAAGGCGTTGCTTTAAATCATAGCCGTCGTATTTTTTAGAATACTTGCGGTATTGTTTGTCTAATTCTTTGTAAAGCAATTCTTGTTGTTTTTCGTCATCGTTTTCTATGGTAAGGCTTTGATAAGCTATTTTTGCTTCTTCATAGGAAAAGCCTTTATTGATGAGCTGTTGTAAGATTTTATCGTGAAGCGCTTTTTCTGGGAGCTTCCCTTGATATTTTTTGAGTAATTTTTGAGCAACTGTTTCTGCTAGGTTTGTAAAATCATGTTGATGCAACTCATCATCAATTATAGAAACAGCAATTCCTTTTTTCATTAACTTTTGCTTGAGCGCATACGCACCTTTGTCTCCTGAGAGAAGATTGGAATGGATAAATGAATGAGTATATTTGGCATCATCTAGCCAGTTGTCTTTTTTTAAGTTGTCAATAACGTGAACAATCGTTTCCTCTTCCATGTCGTGCTTGCGCAAATAATCATTAACTTCCTTTACAGTACGCTGCTTGAAAGAAAGATGATACAGTGCCAGATTTTTTCCATAAGAAAATTGAGCATATTCTTGGATTTCTTTCAGATCTTGCTCAGTAATGTTCATACCTTTTGACAACATAAAATGAACAATGGTATCTTCGGTGACATACAGTTTTTCCGTTTCGTCCAGCTCTAAGAGATAAAGCCGCTTTTTCTTTTCAATTTTTGTAATTTTCATGATTCTATTATACCTCAAAATATGGTAAGATAGGCTTATGAATCTGAAAGTAAAACAAAAAATCCCCTTGAAAATCAAAAAAATGGGAATCAACGGGGAAGGGATTGGATTTTATAAAAAGACATTGGTCTTTGTACCAGGTGCTTTAAAAGGTGAGGATATTTTTTGTCAAATCACGACGGTTAAGCGTAATTTTGTCGAAGCAAAACTGTTGACGATTAACAAACACTCCAAGTATCGAGTAGAGCCTCCTTGTGAGATTTATGAAAAATGCGGGGGCTGCCAGATTATGCACTTGCATTATGACAAACAGTTAGAATTTAAGACAGATCTGCTGCGGCAGGCTTTGAAAAAATTTGCATCTCAAGGTTATGAAAACTACGAGATTCGTCCAACGATTGGTATGCAAGAACCTCAATATTATCGAGCGAAGTTGCAGTTTCAAACACGGAAATTTAAGGGAGATGTAAAAGCGGGTCTTTATGCGCAGAATTCTCATTATCTGATTTCTTTGAAAAACTGTCTGGTTCAAGATAAAGTAACGCAGAAAATCATCAATAAAGTGGCTCTCCTTTTGGGGAAGTACAATTTTCCTATTTATGATGAGCGAAAAAATGCCGGCGTTCGGACAGTTATGATTCGCCGAGCTCGGAAAACAGGTCAGGTGCAGATGATTTTTGTCACGGGAAAGAAGTTGGACTTTTCTCCGGTCATTCGCGATTTGACAGCAGAATTTCCAGAGTTGGAAACAGTAGCGGTCAATTACCATACGACAAAATCAAGTGAAATCTATGGAGACCAGACGGAGATCATCTGGGGGAAAGAGACCATTCAGGAAGGTGTTTTGGATTACGAGTTTTCCTTATCGCCTAGGGCTTTTTACCAGCTCAATCCAGAGCAAACAGAGGTGCTTTACAGTGAAGCAGTTAAGGCTCTGGATGTCGATTCAGAGGATTGTCTGATTGATGCTTATTGTGGCGTGGGAACGATTGGCTTTGCTTTTGCTAAAAAAGTAAAGTCTCTTCGTGGCATGGATATTATACCGGAAGCCATTGAAGATGCTAAGCGAAATGCTGCTCGCCTAGGCTTTAACAATACTCATTATGAGGCTGGGACTGCTGAAAGTATTATTCCTCGCTGGTATAAGGAAGGCTATCGAGCAGATGCCTTGATTGTGGATCCGCCACGGACTGGTTTGGATGAAAAACTGCTTGAAACGATTGTTCGCTATGCACCGAAGAAAATGGTTTATGTCTCCTGTAATGTCTCTACTCTAGCTAGAGATTTGGTGCAATTGAGCAAGGTTTACGATGTTCATTATATTCAATCTGTGGATATGTTTCCACACACAGCCAGGACCGAGGCTGTAGTGAAATTGATAAGGAAAGAGGATTAGAATGAATATTTGGGAAAAATGCATGAAGAAGGCAAGGAGTTCTATGATCTGCATGAGGTATCGCCCTTTGTGTACGCTAATCATGTTGTAGCAGCTATTGAAGCAGAGGACGGAAAGATTTATATCGGCTTTTGCTTTGAAGGAACCTGTGGTGTTTTTCATCTCTGCGCTGAAAGGGCAGCAGCTTTTAATATGTATCAGTATTCTGGACAGACAAAAATGAAACGAGTATTGGCTTTTCGTGATAAACCGCCTTATGGCGGAGGTTCTGGTATGCCTTGTGGGGCGTGTAGAGAATTTCTAATGGAGTTGAATCCTGAAAATCGTCATCTAGAGTTTATGTTGGATTTTGAAAAACGAGAAACGATTACTTTGGGAGAACTCATGCCTTACTGGTGGGGACAAGAACGTACTGAAAATGACGGGAAATGATATGAAACACTTTTACTGTATGTTAGAATAATATACAAGGCACTTTCTAACAACGAAAGTTCAAAGAATCAGGATGTAAAAATTGCAAAGAAGGTATTCTGTAGCAATGCTATTGATATTTTATAGCGTTTGGTAAATGGGATAGAATGACTTGTTCATGAGTGAGCCTAGTTTAAGGCAGATGACAAATAGGCGACAGAAGTTGAGCAACTAAAATGAAACGCAAATATTTTAACTGCTTCAGCAATAGAAAAACTTGTAGAGATTATTTTCTACAAGTTTTTTCTATTTTACAAGGAAATATCTGTATTTTCCAATACTTTTTGTGCATCTGAGACGATTGTTTCAATGATTTCTTTGCATGGTCGGATTTCTTTTATCATACCAGCAATTTGACCGCACATCATGGAGCCGTTTTTTGTGTCTCCGTCATATACAGCTTTTGAGAGAGCTCCAATAGTAATCTCTTCCAGTTCCTCACGGCTGGTACCTTTATTTTCAAGTTCTATATAATGGTCTGTCATTTCGTTTCGGATACAACGAACGGGGGCACCCGCCCTCCTGCCTGTGACAGCTGTATCTGTATCATTTGCCTTGAGAACTGCTTCTTTATAGCTAGTAGCGATTGGGCATTCTTCTGATGCGAGAAATACCGTACCGAGTTGAACTCCTTGTGCGCCTAAAACGAAAGCAGCGGCAAGTCCACGACCGTCTGCAATACCTCCTGCACCAATCACGGGAATATCAACCGTATCAGCGATTTGTGGTAGCAAAGCCATAGTATTTGTGCTACCGATATGACCACCTGCTTCAGATCCTTCAGCGATAACAGCGTCAACACCTAATTCTTGCATTTTTTTAGCATGTTTCACGCTGGCAATGACCGGAATAACCTTGATACCTGCTTCTTTGAGAGCGGGCAGAATAAATTTAGGGGTGCCAGCACCAGTTGTCACAACAGGAACTTTTTCTTCGATGATAACATTCACAAGCTCTTCAACGTTTTTCAACATCAGCATCACGTTAACAGCGAATGGTTTGTCTGTGAGTTTGCGCAATTCACGAATTTCGTCGCGTAATTGGTCGCCAGTCATGCCACCTGAAGCGATAATCCCCAAGCCACCTGCTTCTGAAACAGCAGCAGCCAATGGATAGTGAGAAATTTGCGCCATAGCACCCTGAAAAATTGGATATTTAATGTTTAATAAAGTTGTAATAGACATACTATCTCCTCAGTCCTATTTTTAAAATTATTATATCACGATTATAAAAGCGTTTTCAAATCTGTGATTTAATAACTTTTCTTTTGTTTGTGAAATACTTTGCTTTGAAGAGAGGATTTATCAATTATTTTAATTGTGAAAAATAAAGAATCGTTTTATTATAATAATTACTTATACTATATTAAAAATAGTTATAGATACTTAATTCAGAAAAATGGAATCAACTAAAGATAAAGAGAGTTTTGCTTTTACTTAGAGAGTAACTAATTTTTTATGTTATAATGATAGAAAATGAATCATGAGGTGAGAAATGGACAATATCATTGATGTCTCCATTCCTGTGGCAGAAGTAGTTGACAAGCACCCAGAAGTATTAGAAATTTTGGTGGAGCTTGGTTTTAAACCGCTTGCCAATCCAATCATGCGCAATACGGTTGGTCGCAAGGTGTCATTAAAGCAAGGCTCTAAGTTAGAGGGAACCCCTATGAATAAAATTGTCATGACATTGGAAGCAAATGGCTATGAAGTTGTGGGGCTAGACTAATGGCAGATGAACGAATTGAAATTTTGAAATCTATTTTGCTGGATTTGCATCATGGTGCAACAGCAGAAGAGGTTCAAGAGCAGTTTAACAAGCATTTTACAGGCGTTTCGGCTATTGAGATCAGTCTTATGGAGCACGAACTGATGAACTCGGATACGGGTGTAACCTTTGAGGATGTTATGTCGCTTTGCAATGTTCATGCGAATCTTTTTAAGGGAGCGGTGAAAAATGTAGAAGTGGCTGACACAGATCATCCAGGGCATCCAGTTCAAATTTTTAAGCAGGAAAATCTAGCTCTTAGAGCTGCTCTGTTGCGGATTCGGCGCCTCCTTGATACCTATGCTCAAACAGATGATGCAGAAATGAAGACAGAGTTGGAAAAGGGACTGATGCGCCAGCTGGACTTGGTTGGTCAATTTGACATTCATTATCAGCGCAAGGAAGAGCTGATGTTTCCGATTATGGAGAAATACGGTCATGACTCACCGCCCAAAGTCATGTGGGGTGTGGACGACCAGATTCGAGAGCTTTTTTGCGAAGCGAAGACTGCTGCTGAAGATTTGTCTAACCTAGGTATTGAGCAAGCTCGAGCAACATTTGAAAATTTTGCGGCTGAGTTTGAAGCGATGATTTTCAAGGAAGAATCCATCTTGCTTATGATTTTGCTGGAATCCTTCACACAGGACGATTGGCTGAAAATTGCAGAAGAAAGTGATGCTTACGGCTATGCGATTATCAAGCCGGCTGAGAAATGGATGCCAGCTCGTCAATCATTCACGGAGGCAGAAAAAGAAACTGCTGAGAAGACTGAAAGCGAAGCGGCAGCTAGTGAGGAGCTTGTGTCAGACGGTACTATTCAGCAGATTATTGAGACACCTGATGGGCAGGTCACCATTTCTTTTAAGCCAAAAAAGAAAAAGGCAGAAAACAATTTTGATCGACAGACCCAACAGTCTTTTGGACATGGCTATTTGTCAGTGGAAGAGGCAAATCTAATCTTGAATCATCTGCCGATGGAGATTACCTTTGTCAATAAGGAGGATATTTTCCAGTACTACAATGACAGTGTGCCAGCTGATGAGATGATTTTTAAACGGACGCCGAGTCAAGTGGGGCGCAATGTCGAGCTGTGCCACCCGCCTAAGTTTTTGGAGAAAGTTCGCTTTATTTTTAAGGAATTGCGCGAAGGCAAGCGAGACAAGTTTGTTATGTGGTTCAAGTCTGAGTCGCGGGGCAAATTTGTTCATGTGACGTATGTGGCAGTGCGAGATGAAGCAGGAGAGTTTCAAGGTGTGTTGGAATATGTCCAAGATATTCAGCCTTTCCGTGATATTGAAGAAAATTTCTACCGAGGAGTAGATTAGAAGGAATATAATGACGTACGAACAGGAATTTTTAAAGGATTTTGAAGCTTGGGTCAAAACTCAGGTGACTATCAACGAAATGGCTCTTCAAGAGAGTCAGAAAGTCTATGAAGAAGACCAAGATGAACGTGCTAAAGAAGCTGCGATTCGTTACGAGAGCCGTCTGGATGCTTATCAGTTTTTATTGGGGAAATTTGCCAACTATCAAGAGGGCAAGGGATTTCATGACCTACCAGACGGACTTTTTGGACAGAGAAATTATTGATTTTCTCTAGAAAACATGTTAAACTAAATGCATTAGAGGTGTTTTGAATCCCATTTGTCACAGAAAGCGGTGTTGCTGAGAAATCCGCACAAATGTCAAAACTGGTTGCTAAGGCTAAAATTGAAATAATGGTGTCTTTTTGTTTACTTTTAGGACTAAGCCACAAGTTGCGGGTTGTACTGGCGTATGCCTAAATGGGCTAACGACGTAATAAAAGATAAACAAGAAGACCAGAGTTGCGGGCGTCTGCCCGAAATTGGGTGGTACCGCGGAGTGATTCGTCCCTGTCATGTATGGCAGGGACGAATTTTTATAAGCGGAATGGGGAGAGAAATTATGATAAATATTTTAGGTCAAATTGAAGATAATAAACTTCCTGATATTGAGACAGAGCGGCTGTATTTGCGCCAACGTCTAGTCTCAGATGCTAAAGAGATTTTTGCTTATGCGAGCTTACCAGAAGTAACTTGGCCAGCTGGTTTTCCACCTGCGGAAAGCGTGGAAGAAGAGGAAAATTATCTCGAAAACATTATGCCAAAGCGCTGGATTGAGCAAAAAATACCGTCTGGTTATGGTATCTGCTTGAAAGGAACAGATGAAGTCATTGGCTCGATTGATTTTAATAATCGCCATGCTGATGATGTTCTTGAAATGGGCTATTTGCTTCACCCAGATTATTGGGGGCAAGGGATTGTGACAGAAGCTGCGCGTGCGCTGTTGGAAGTTGGCTTCACCCTACTCAATCTCCACAAAATCGAAATTGAATGTTATGGATACAACAAAGCAAGCCAGCGTATTGCTGAAAAACTTGGCTTCACCCTCGAATCTCGCGTCCGTGATCGCAAAGATGCACAAGGACAACGTTGTGATTTACTGCGTTATGGATTGTTGAGGAGTGAGTGGGGGATATGATTTTCAGAACAAGTGAAAATATTAACGGTTTCATTATTGCTTTAAGAGATTTAAATGAAATTGTTGAAAAAAGAGCTAAACTTAATTTACTGGATAATGCTGTTTTAGCAGAGTCTTTTTATAAAGAAATTTTAAATTCTTTATTCTCTTGGGAGCTAGAGAATTTAAATATTGAACAGTCCAATTTTGAAGCAATTGATTTAATTGATAATAAGAATAAGGTTGTTGTTCAAGTCTCATGTGCGTGTGAGAATAGGAAAGTACATGATACAATTTCAAAAAATGAATTGTCCAAGGCAAACTATAAAGGATATACACTTTACTTTGTCTTTATTGGTAAACAGAATAGTAATATTAAAAAAGGGAAATATAAAAATTCTTCTCAATTAACTTTTAACGCTAAGAATAATATTTTTTTGACAGAAGACTTAATAAAGATTTTCCAAAGTTTAAATCCCAATTGTCAGTTTGAAATTCTTAAGATAATTCAAAGTTATTTGAGTAAGGAAATGACTTTGATTAATAATTTATCAAAAAAAGAAATTTCAGAAAAGATTCTGGAAATTCTGGATGAGAATAATAAAATATTTTTTAAATATGGTCCACATTCTAACGTAGCTTTAACTAGCCCAATGAGTGAGTCATCTTATAAAATTTGGGGTGAACAAAAGAAAAAGATTCTTCAAAATAATAAAGAAATATTAAATTTGTATAGTAAATATCAGTCGTTTTTTAGTAGATACGAAAAACTGCTATTTAATAAATTTAAATCAAATGTTGAATCTTTTGAACGTAATGATAGACAAAGATTAGATGCAAATGCTTATCACTCATTTCCAGAAGAATTTCCAAAGATGTTAGAATCAATTATTTATGATGAAGGAGCTAAAGAAAATGGTTAATTTTAGTGATGAACCAAGACGAGATTCTGTCACTTTTTTTGAACAGATTTTGGCGAGACATGATAAAATTTTTACGTATCAAGAGTTAGACAATTTTGTTTATGAACTATTACTTGAGGACGGCACGAAATATTTAGTTTGGTTAACAAATAAGTATACCGTCTCTATTAATGATGTTGTTGAAAAAATAGCTGAGGGACTGGATGCTTTAGTTACCATTAGTGGCTGGAATGACTATACATACGAGGCTAAGGAATATGCATTGCAACAACATTTCGGATTATTCAAGATTCGAGAATTTATGGGAGCATTAAATTATCCAGATCCCTCTCAGTATTACATGGAAATTGATGAAGAAGACGGTAAAAGATTGTATGGGGAACATGGTTATAAGTTTGATTGATGACCTAGAGTTAAAGGGGATATTAAATGTTACAATTCGATTTGAACTCTATCAATTTGGTTCTTCGGTAGAAAAGGAAAATTTTAATGATATTGATTTATTGTTAATATATAAGAATACTGATAGAAATAGACAGGATGAGATCCTAATTCTAAAGAAGGTAATTAAAAATTATTTATTTGAACGGTATCAAGTTGATGTTGACATCACAGTCTTATCAGAAAATGAAGAGAAGGAAAAGAAATTTTTAGAACAAATCAATTATATAAAAGTATATTAAGGAGAACTAACATGAAACAACTTTCACCAAAATACAATCCAGCCGAGGTTGAGACTGGTCGTTATCAAAAATGGCTTGATGCTGATGTTTTCAAGCCTTCTGGCGATAAGAAAGCTCATCCGTATTCTATCGTTATTCCACCACCAAACGTAACTGGTAAACTTCACCTTGGTCACGCTTGGGATACTACTTTGCAAGATATTATTATCCGTCAAAAACGTATGCAAGGTTTTGATACTTTATGGCTTCCTGGTATGGACCATGCGGGGATTGCAACACAGGCAAAAGTTGAAGCACGTCTTGCTGAAGATGGTATCTCACGCTACGACCTTGGTCGTGAAAAATTCCTTGATAAAGTCTGGGAATGGAAAGATGAGTATGCGGCAACCATCAAAGAACAATGGGGTAAAATGGGGCTTTCTGTTGATTACTCTCGTGAACGTTTCACCCTTGATGAAGGTTTGTCAAAAGCGGTTCGTAAAGTCTTTGTTGAACTTTACAAAAAAGGCTGGATTTACCGTGGTGAATTTATCATCAACTGGGATCCAAAAGCTCGTACAGCTCTTTCTGATATCGAAGTGCTCCACAAAGATGTCGAAGGTGCTTTCTACCACATGAATTACATGTTGGAAGATGGATCACGCGCTCTTGAGGTGGCAACAACTCGTCCTGAAACTATGTTTGGAGATACGGCTGTCGCTGTCAATCCAGAAGATCCTCGCTACAAAGACTTGATTGGCAAAAATGTTATCCTGCCAATTGTCAATAAACCTATTCCAATCGTTGGTGATGAACATGCTGACCCTGAATTCGGTACTGGTGTGGTTAAAATCACTCCAGCTCACGACCCTAATGACTTCCTTGTTGGTCAGCGTCATAATCTTCCTCAAGTTAATGTCATGAATGATGACGGTACGATGAACGACCTTGCTGGTGAATTTGCTGGCATGGATCGCTTTGAAGCTCGCAAAGCCGTTGTTAAAAAATTGGAAGAAATTGGTGCGCTTGTTAATATTGAAAAAATGACACACTCTGTTGGTCATTCAGAACGTACGGGTGTTATGGTTGAACCACGTTTGTCAACACAATGGTTCGTTAGAATGGATCAATTAGCTAAAAATGCTATTGCCAATCAAGACACAGATGACGAAGTGAAATTCTACCCACCACGTTTCAACGATACTTTCCTTCAATGGATGGAAAATGTTCACGACTGGGTTATATCTCGTCAGCTCTGGTGGGGGCATCAAATCCCAGCATGGTACAATGCTGAAGGTGACATATACGTTGGTGAAGAAGCTCCAGAAGGTGACGGATGGACTCAAGATGAAGATGTGCTTGACACTTGGTTCAGTTCAGCCCTATGGCCATTCTCCACAATGGGTTGGCCTGACACAGACTCAGAAGACTTCAAACGTTACTTCCCAACATCTACACTGGTAACTGGTTACGATATCATCTTCTTCTGGGTATCACGCATGATTTTCCAATCATTGGAATTCACAGGACGCCGTCCATTTGAAAACGTGCTTATCCATGGTCTTATCCGTGACGAACAAGGACGTAAAATGTCTAAATCACTTGGTAACGGTATTGACCCAATGGACGTTATCGAAA
>PPYF01000103.1_pt1 | contig 39045 bp, 31 predicted proteins | sample 1559871 | NCBI WGS metagenome assembly PPYF01 (sample SAMN08240021, study PRJNA423297) | Human gut metagenome, whole genome shotgun sequencing project.
ATCCTAATTTGTGGATTTAGTGTAGACGAAAAAAGAAAAAAGAAGATATCCCATCTGCTCTGTAGTCGCTGTGTTTAAGATGCTTATCCGCATCTTAAACACGCTCCGAAGGCGCATTTGGGATATCTTCTTTTTTCTTTTTTCTGTCTAATCTAAATCTGCAGTTGGTAAGAATGGGAATTCTTCAGAAGGAACGAGCATTTTTATCTCAGTCGAGAAGATTCCCACCTCTTTCAGGTGGTGAGTGACAGCAAATTTGTTCCGTTGTGCTAAACGTTTCCTTACAATTCAGTAGGAAGTTCTATTACAGCGGCTGTCTAATCAATTCTACAAATGAGTTGAAAAATAAGGAGTTTATCCAGAAATCTATGATTTTCATACGAATAGAAATTCCCAGTCTATACAACAATTTGAATGTCCATCCTTTAGAATTTAATTTCTCGGAAAGTTATAGTCTTCTGGTACAGTCCATGTTGCTAAACTGTGGATTTAAATTAGACAGAAAAAAGAACAAATACTATATCCCAGATGCGGCTTGGGAGCGTGTTTAAGATGCGGGTGAGCATCTTAAATACAGCGACTACAGAGCAGATGAGATATAGTATTTGTTCTTTTTTCGTATAGAAAATTCCACTCTGCCAATACTATTCACATTCAAGTCGAGCAACCGCGAGACTTGGTGCGTGATTCTGGTCAGCGTGAGCTGACATATTCTTTACAGAATCACTGCGCATCCTCGCGGAGCGTTTATCTCAGTCGGATATTGGACTCCCACTGAGACAAATTTGCTGTCATTCACCACCTGAAAGAGGTGGGAGTCTTCTCGACTGAGATAAAAATTGTGTTTTAGGAGCGGCAGAGAATGAGACATTTTGTGGTAACAAAAATAGTGCAGCCATTATTTCTTATTAGTTTTGGTGGGATGGTATATTTTAATTTTGAGATTCTATACCGGGGTTATTCTCATATATCTATGATTATTTGTGGTGGATTATCTTTCTATACAATTGGCTTATTAAATGAAGGTAAAAAATGGCATCCCTCTTTTCTTTTGCAAATGATACTGGGAAGTCTTATTATTATTTCTTATGAATATTTAACTGGTGTCATTGTGAATATTTATTTGAAACTTCATGTATGGGATTACTCAAAAGTGCCTTTTAATTACCGGGGGCAGATTTGTATTCCATTTCTTATTATATGGTTTTTTGTCACTCCGTTATGTATTTGGATGGATGATGTCATAAGAGAGGTAGTTTTTAAATCTTGATTTGATGAACTAAAAAAACGAAAAGCAGAAATTTAATATAGAATAAATTGTGAAGATAGTCGCGGCGTAGAAAATGCCTGACTGGCATTTTTACTTGCTCCGACATCACATTTTATTCTATATTAAATTTCTGCTTTTCTGTTCTTTGGCGCCAGATGAAATCAAGATTTTGTGTAGAAAAAATAAGGGGGTTTCCCCAGAAGAATTCGTCAATCCTTTAGACTTTAATTTTCCGGAAAGTCATATCCTTCTGGTACATTCCACGTTGTCCAACTGTGGATTTAGCATAGTCAGAAAAAAGAAACCATACCATATCCCAGATGCGGCTTTGGAGCATACTTAAGATGCGGATGAGTATCTTAAATACAGCGACTACAGAGCAGATTCTTGGAGAAAGAAACTTTACTAATTACCCAAATCTTAAGACTGTTACGATAAAGGGAGTGCTTTCTAAGATTAGCAATTCTGCTTTTGAAGGATGTAAGCAAATTAAAAGTATCACAGCAACAGGTGCAGTAAATGCTGCTGGTAAAAAAGTGCTTCAGCTTGGTGAATGTGCATTTAAAGATTGCACTGGTCTTGAAAGTGTAGAATTTACAGGAAGTCTTGCGGTAAGTAAGAGTGCATTTGAGGGATGTACAAATCTTGGAAGTGTAAAAGTAAAAGAATCAGATATGGCATTACTTGGAAATTATGCTTTTTTGAATTGTACTAAGCTTACCGAGGCAGATATACCTGGAAAATTATTAATACAGGAAGGGGCTTTTTTTGAGTGTACAAGTTTGAAAAAGTTTGATTTTTCAAATGTTTCTAGTATAGGTAAAGTAGCATTTTATCATTGTAGTAGTTTAGAAAGCATTGTATTGCCTGAGAATGTCACTGCTATTGGTAACAGTGCATTCCAGGGGTGTAACGGAGTGACATCATTAAATATTCCGGGCACAGTAAAATCAATTGGCGAGGAAGCATTTTGTAGCTGCGAGAAACTAAAAGAACTTGTAGTAAATGAGGGTGTTTCCAGCATTGAAAAGCAAGCATTTGCCGGGTGTAAAAGTCTTGAAACGATAACACTTCCTAAAAGTGCAGCGATTGGTGAAAAGATTTTTACAGATTATAAACCGATAAAAACAATCAGATATACCGGAACAAGAGAAGAATGGGTAGCTGCCGGATTAAATCAGAACAACTTTTACAATGCAACGGTTTATTACGAATACACAGCAGATCATAAACATACCTTTGTAACTTATACATATACTTATACAAATTCATGTACGGAGCCTGGAGAAAGAGTAACGAAGTGTAAGGATTGTGGTTATATACAATCAAAAGAAACACTGCTGGCACAGGGACATGACTGTGAAGTTGTCAGTGAGAAAAAAGCAACGTGTAAAGCAGAAGGATTACGAAATCTGAAATGCAGGAGATGTGGTGAAACGAAAAAAGTAGTATTAGTAAAAACACATCAATTCTCTTCCTGGCAGACAGCAAAGATGCTACTGTTTTTGCACCAGCAGTACAGATTCGTACTTGTAATGTGTGCGGATATAAAGAGACGAGAAATAATGGAAAGAAGCTTGCAGCAACAATGAAAGTAAATGCAGTAAAGCTTCCATTAAAAATAAAACAGAAAACAACTGTCTTGAAAGTTAGCGGTCTTGCAAATGGAGATTCTGTAGCATCCTGGAAGCCAGGTAATACAAAAGTTGTAAAAGTTTCTGGAAAGCCTAATGGAACCTGCACTCTTGCAGCAGGACGCAAAAAGGGTAAAACAACAATTACCATAATTTTGAAGAGTGGATTAAAGAAAAAAATTACAATTACTGTTCAGAAAGCCGCAGTAAAAACTTCAAAAATCACAGGAATGCCTATGAATCTGAAACTGAAAAAGAATCAGACAGTAACATTAAAAGCAGCGGCAGCACCATTGACAAGCCTTCAGAAATTGAAATATAAATCCAGCAATAAAAAAATTGTGACGGTTACTTCAAAGGGTGTTATAAAAGCAAAGAAGAAAGGAAAAGCTGTGATTACTGTGCAGTCTGGAAGCAAGACAGTTAAATGTAAAGTGACAGTAAAATAAAAATTATTTAGGAAAATAAGAAAGTTCTCCGGAGGATACGGATATGATCCCCCTAAAGTAGACAAGGCAAATAACCAAATCTACTTTAGGAGGATTTTTTTATGTCCAAGAGAAGGAAATATTTACCCGAAGAAAAAATTGATAAAAAATCTGATTGAATAAAATCGCTGTGTCATAGCTTTCTCAAACTATTATGCAGTAACTGGTTCAATCAGGATTTGGGTTGTTGCAATGTATCATTACTTATATTACAATAAATATAACAGAAGGGAGAGGATGTTTATGATGTATCCTTTTAGGACACTGAATGATGATACGGAAATCACTCATTCTGAGATGAAGGCAGATGGTAGCGTAAAAATGTTCATCTTATTATAGAGTTTTCGCAAAAAAATAACTAGGAGAAAGTGTATGAAAAAAAGAGGGAAATTAATTAACTGGATATTTTATGCTTTTATATTAGGATTTATATTTATAGGTATGTTGGGTGTCCGAAAAGTAGAAGCTGCTGATAGTACAAAAAGTACTACGATGACAAATGAAGAGGTGGATCAATTTATTGATGATTGGATAGAAACTAATATAAAAGATTCTATGACAGATTATGAGAAAGCATATAAGATTTATGAATATATTGGTTCATATTCATATAATTATAGAATTTCAAATTATTATAATTTTATTCGTTATGGACAGGGAGATTGTTTTGCTTTTTCCTATGCATATCAGCGGTTTTGTAATGAAGCAGGTTTGACTTGTTATACGAGATGGGCAAATATGGATAAGGGTGCTGGTGGTAATCATCGAAATAATGTTATATATATAAATGGGACATATTATATAGTTGATTGTAATGCAAGGGCCGTTGGAGGAGAGCGATTTGATAAACAGGATAATCCTTTTTTATATACTATAGAAAATGGAAAAGCTACCTATGTACAATATTTTGGAATAGGTGGAAAAGTAGAAGTTCCTTCTGTTATAGAGGGATGCCCTGTAACTGAGATTAGAAAGAGTGCCTTTTGTTGTGATAATACGATTTCAGTTGTTGAAATACCATCTTCAGTTCAAAAATTGCCAGAGCCATTTGCTACATCTACGGACAAAGAAGAATATACTATAAAAGAATTTCAAATAGATAAGGAAAATCCAAATTATAAATCTATAAATGGCGATATATACTCAAAAGATGGTAAGAAATTGATTTTCTTTGCACCTAATAAAGCAGATTTTATCGTAGAAGATGGAACAGAAGTTATTTCAGATTATGCAGGCTATAATGCTGGTAGAGGGACAGAACTTACTATGTCAACTACCAATATTAGTACAGGTAAAACAACGACAGACCAAGCAATGGATTCTATTAAATTACCCAATAGTTTGAAAAAAATAGGTAGGAATGCATTCTGTTATGTATTGGGGGATTTAACTATTCCAGAAGGAGTAGAAGAAATAGGTAATAATATTGCAATATCTATTACAGGAGGGTTGATTTTACCAAAGTCGTTAAAAAAAATAGGAACAATATCAACTAAAATTGTGAAATTTCAAAATAAAGATGTGGAAATTGGAAGTAAAAGTGGAAGGGTGGATGTAGTTTTTGCGCTGAAAGGTGGGAAAATAGAACAGTTTTGTAAAGAAAACAATATAGAATTTGTTGGTGAAGAAGATACGGAACTTCAGAAAGACTGGTTTGAGTTGAGTGGCGGTTATGTGAACCTAAGTGACAAAGCACCCTTATGGCTTCAGAGAAATATGTATGAGGTAGAATGGATTGATGTATATAGTAAGAAAGTCGTGGCAAAAAAGTTTGTTACAGGAAGTATTATAATTAGTCATACTGTTGGAGTTAAGAATGCAAGAGAGGCTACATGTACAGCGTCTGGTTATGGGGGAACAGAATATTGTATGGATTGTGGGACAGAATTAAAATATGGGAAATCCATTCCGGCACTGGGTCATCAGTGGGAAGAATCAGAAATTCAGAAAGCTACCTGTACAGAATCGGGTGAGAAGAAGCATACCTGTTCTCGATGTAACTATAGTTATATAGAAACAATATCTGCAACAGGACATAAACATATAGAAAAGATAAATGTTAAAAAAGCTACCTGTACAGAAAAAGGTTATTCTGGAGATTTGGTTTGCACTGACTGTGGAAAGATATTTAGAAAAGGGAATGAATTAGATATATTAGACCATACATATGGAGAGTGGAAAACAGTAACGGAGGTTACATGCATAACTTCGGGAGAGAAAGTAAGAAAGTGTTTAGTTTGTGGAAAGGAAGAAAGTCAGACAGTTTCAGCTCTTGGACATGATTATGTTACCCTTAGAAGTACGGTGGCTACATGTAGTAGTAGACAAATTGATCATCAGCAGTGCAGTCGCTGTCATTCGGAGAAAGACGAATTGAATTTAAGCAAACCGTTTGCAAAACATGTTTGGGAAGAAGGAACAGGAAGAGTTAAATGTATTAATTGTGGTAAACAGCACTATCATTATTGGGAGGAAAATCTTTCATTATATAAAACTCCCACGTGTACAACAGAAGGAAGAAAAACATATTACTGCATTCAATCATATTTAAATCCAGACAGGAAAACATGTATGTGTGATTCAATTAAAACAGAGGTTATTCCCAAATCAGAGCATACATGGGAAGATGGCAAGTGTACTGTCTGTGGTGCGACACATGAGCATCAGTGGGATGAAGGAACTGTAACTAAGAAAGCTACCTGTACAGAAGAGGGAGAGAAAATTTTTACTTGTTCTTTGTGTGATGAAGCTAAAACAGAGGCAATTCCAAAAACAGGACATACTTGGATTTCAGAGAAAATTAGTAGCAATACTTCTCATTGTAAATGTACCATTTGCGGTGCAACGAAAAATCACAGTAAAGAGAAAATACTATTTGTAGATGAACCTACATGTACTTCTGCAGGTGTAATCCATTGTCAATGTGAGGACTGTGGACAGAGAATAAAAGGCAAAGATAAGGATCATCCAGCTTTAGGGCATAATTGGTCAAATGAAGAAGGCAAATGTACTCGTTGTGAAAAGTTACACAACCATAAATGGGATGCAGGCTCTTTAGTCAAGTCTGCTACCTGTATAGAAGATGGAGAAAAAGTTTTCACTTGTTTAACTTGTGATTATACAAAAACAGAAGTTATAAAAGCAACAGGTCATCAGACAATTTTAGAGGGGAGAAAAGATGCTGACTGTGCTAATGAGGGTTATACTGGTGATGAAGTGTGTACAATTTGTAAGCAGACTATTAAGAAAGGAGCAAAAATTACCCAAACTAATGATCACGAATGGAACAAAGGTAAAATAATTAAAGAAGCAACTTGTACTTCTAAGGGAGAAAATACATACACCTGCGAGGTTTGTGGAGTAACAAAGACTGAGGAGATTCCTTTTGTCCAGCATCAAACAGCTTTAAAAGGAAAAAAAGAAGCGGATTGTGCTACTGAAGGATATACAGGAGACGAAGTGTGTAGCGTTTGCGGGCAGACTATCAAGCAGGGTACAAAGACTGACAAAACTAACAATCATAAATGGGATGTAGGTAAGGTGACTACAGAAGCAACATGTACTTCTGAAGGTAAAAATATATACACTTGTGAAATCTGTGGAATAACAAAAACAGAAGAAATTCCAATAATGCAGCATAAATTTACAAGAGCGAATAAAAAAGACGCTACCTGTACATCTAAAGGATACACAGGTGATGTGGTTTGTAAAACCTGTGGCACAGTTTTAGAAAAGGGACATGAAACAAATTTGATTCAGCATATCTGGGACAAAGGCAAAGTAACTACAGTAGCTACTTACTGGAGAATAGGAGTTGAAACATTCACCTGTACTGTATGTAATAATCACAAAACTATAGTGCTTCCAAAGATTACGATGCCAAAGACGGGTACTAAGTACATTGTTGGTAGTAGTATATATGTGGTAACAAAAGTGGGTGCAGAAGTTTCTTTTATTAAGACCAATACAAAAGCAAAATCTATTAAAGTTCCAAATACCATTAAAGTGTCTGGGATTACTTACAAGGTAACCAGTATTGGAGCAAATGCTTTTAAGAATTGTAAAAAACTTAGTTCTGTTTTCATTGGAGCAAATGTAATTAAAATTAACAATGGTGCATTTAATAACGTCTCTGCTCTGAAAACAATTACAATAAAAACCATAAAACTTACTAAGAAAACTGCAAGTAAGAAAGCATTCAATAAAGTAAACAAAAAGATGGTAATTAAAGTACCAAAGAAAGTTAAAAAAACTTACATTAACATTTTCAAAGGATATATTGTAAAATAAAGTTAACTTTGTAATATTAAACGATTAATTTACTTCAGTAGCCACAGTCAGTTCCCAAAGAGAGACAATATAGGATATTGTCTCTCTTTGGGAGCATCTGTTTCTCCACTCCACAAATTTCCCATACTTTGTGTGAATCTGTATCTATATTAGATTACCTCTTGCTTTATAATAAACAGTAATCAGGTATTTATGTACAGTAATGAGTGGGGTGGAAAAATGAAAAAGAGAATAGGTATTTATCATTATCAATACTATAGAGGAGCCTGTAAACTATGTTACAGACATTTTATTCAGGAGATGGTAGAATCCTATGAAAAATGCCATGAAGTAGCAGAAGAAATCTATGGAAAAGAGAATTGTGAGTTCCTTCATTATACAGATTTTGGACAATATGATTCAGAAAATACAGACAGACCAAGCTTTCGCCGTATCATGGAAGCGATAGAGAAAAAAGAATTAGATGTAGTGATGTGTTATGGGTTGAATAACATTACGATCAATGAAGAGCTTTTAATTAAGTTCTATAAATATGTTCGCTCACAGGGAATGGAATTTTTAACAGCTGATCATGGAAGAGATGCGATGAAATATATAGATATCTACATCGAGAAAAATAACTTGTGAGGGTGCAAGACAGACGAACTCCTAAAGATAAATAAAGCATATTTGTGACTTTAGTCGCTGCAGGTTGAATGTTCGCTTAACTGCTCGTATTCAACCTTTGCCCCTAGGCCACAAATATGCTTTATTAAAATGCTTTCTATCAATAATTTAAGCGGCAGGTTTCAGAACTTTAGTTTTTCGGAAAGCCACAACCTGCTGGCGAATCCTCAAATCCTCCAACATTAATTCTGATTTTGTTTCTGCAGTTACAGCCAAAGACAGCTCCCCAAAAGAAATAATAACCTATATTTGTGGCCTTAGAGCGAGGATTGAATGTGAGCCTATAAGCGAACATTCAACCCACAGTGATAGAGTCACAAATATAGGTTATTATTTCTTTTAGGGAGCGTCTACCCTGCCTGCAACAACTCAGAATTATTTATTGTGGTTTTTTTCTAATTCCTGCATTCTCATTGCACGAACTTTTAATGGAAGTCCGAATAATGTGATGAATCCTTCAGCATCGTGATGATCGTACTGATCGCCTGTTGTAAAGGATGCAAGTGTTTCGCTGTAAAGGCTGTATGGAGAAGTTGTTCCGGCTTTGATGATGTTACCTTTATAAAGCTTGAATTTAACTTCACCAGTTACATATTTCTGTGTGGATTCTACGAATGCCTGGATTGCCTCACGAAGTGGTGTGAACCATTTTCCTTCGTATACAACCTGAGCAAGCTTATTACCCATATCTTTCTTTACTGCCATAGTGTCTCGGTCAAGTACGAGTTCTTCTAACTGTCTGTGTGCTTCCATAAGGATTGTTCCGCCTGGAGTTTCATAAACACCACGTGACTTCATACCAACAACGCGGTTCTCTACGATATCAACGATACCGATACCATGCTTTCCACCTAATTCGTTTAACTTACGAATGATATCAGCAACTTTCATTTCTTCGCCATTGATTGTTTTAGGAACGCCGGCTTCAAAAGTCATTGTAAGATATTCTGGTTCATCAGGAGCTTTTTCTGGAGAAACGCCTAATACTAATAAGTGATCATAGTTTGGTTCGCAGGCAGGATCTTCAAGTTCAAGGCCTTCGTGGCTGATATGCCATAAGTTACGGTCGCGGCTGTAGCTGTTATCTACAGAGAATGGAAGGTGAATGTCATGTGCTTTACAGTATTCAATCTCTGCATCACGAGAATCCATCTGCCACTTGTCATCACGCCATGGAGCGATGATCTTTAAGTCAGGAGCTAAAGCTTTGATACCAAGTTCAAAACGAATCTGGTCATTACCTTTACCGGTAGCGCCATGACAGATTGCAACAGCATTCTCTTTACGTGCAATCTCAACTAATTTTGCTGCAATTCCAGGACGTGCCATAGAAGTACCGAGAAGGTATTTGTTCTCATATACTGCATCTGCCTGTACGCATGGCATAATGTAGTTTTCACAGAAATCGTCTGTAATATCTTCTATATATAACTTAGAAGCACCGGAGTAGAGAGCACGTTCTTCTAATCCGTCAAGTTCTTCGCCCTGTCCACAGTCAACACAGCAGCAGATTACATCATAATTATATGTTTCTTTTAACCAAGGGATAATTGCGGTAGTATCAAGACCACCGGAATAGGCTAAAACTACTTTTTCTTTACTCATTCTATATATCCTCCTAAATTTTTCATCAGATGATTAAATTGTCTTATATACTATACGTCATTATAAAGGAAAATGCAAGAGCTTTTTTTGCATATTATTAATAAAAATTAATTAATACTTGCATAAATCGCTTTTTAGCTGTATAATTATGAAAAATTCCGAATAAATATGCAAATAAACATGCAAAAATGAAGCCTCTTGTTTTTTGGAAAACTTTGTGGGATAATAGAAAATTGAAATTGATTTGCAGTTTTCATATATAGATTATGTATATTCAAGAATGTCTTGGCATTCTTGCTGCGAGATGCGCATCATCTCACATCTGATATAAAAGATGACTACAAAGAGTAAAAAGAATGATAAGGATGCTAAGAATAAAATGTACTCACAAAATCAAGTGAAAGAAAGACTCTGAGAGTACATTAAAGAGAAAGGATGATAAAGAATGATAAGAGCTGGTATTATTGGTTCGACAGGATATGCAGGGCAGGAGCTTGTCCGCATTTTACTTGGACATAAAGATGTAGAGATTAAGTGGTATGGTTCTAGAAGTTATATAGATCAGGCATATGCGAGTGTATTTCAGAATATGTTCCAGCTGGTGCCGGATATTTGTAAAGGAGAAGATTTAGAGCAGCTTTGTGAGGAGGTTGATGTTGTATTTACGGCTACTCCGCAGGGGCTTTGTTCTTCTTTAGTAAGTGAGAATGTATTATCTAAGGTAAAGATTATTGATCTGAGCGCTGATTTCCGTATTAAAGATGTAGATACATATGAGAAGTGGTATGGAATCAAACATCAGAGTCCACAGTTTATTGAAGAGGCTGTTTATGGGCTTTGTGAAGTGAACAGAGATAAGATTAAGAATGCCAGATTGATCGCAAATCCAGGATGTTATCCGACCTGTTCCTTCCTTTCTATTTATCCGTTAGCTAAGGCAGGGCTTATTGATATGAAGTCAGTAATCGTAGATGCAAAGTCTGGAACATCTGGAGCCGGAAGAGGAGCTAAGGTTGCAAATCTTTACTGTGAGGTTAATGAGAGTATTAAGGCATATGGTGTAGCTACACATCGTCATACACCGGAGATTGAGGAGCAGTTATCTTATGCATCCGGGCAGGAAGCAGTTATTAACTTTACGCCACATCTTGTTCCGATGAACAGAGGTATTTTAGTAACAGCTTATGCAAATCTGGTTAAGGATGTTACGGAAGAAGAGCTTCGTAAGATTTATGAAGATGCATATAAAGACGAACAGTTTGTACGTTTCTTAAATGCAGGTGTATGTCCGGAAACCCGCTGGGTAGAGGGAAGTAATTATGTAGATGTCAATGTGAAGTTAGACGAGAGAACACATCGTGTCATTATGATGGGTGCGATGGATAATCTTGTAAAAGGTGCAGCCGGACAGGCTGTGCAGAATATGAATTTATTATTTGGTCTGCCGGAAACAGAAGGACTTTTAATGCCTCCTGTATTCCCATAAACAATTATTTTGATTTTTACAAGGTAAACATATAAGGTAAATATATTCTGAAGCTGGAGGTTATTATGAGAGTGATAGAAGGTGGCGTTACTGCCGCAAAGGGATATAAAGCAGCAGGTCTTCGTGCCGGGATTAAGGCAGGAAAGACAAATAAAGATATGGCAATGATTTATTCTGAAAAGGAAGCAGTTTGTGCAGGAACATTTACAAAGAATGTTGTGAAAGCAGCTCCGGTTTTTTGGGATAGAGATGTTGTATATAAGGAAGGAAAGGCGCAGGCCGTTGTCGTAAACAGTGGAATTGCGAATGCGTGTACAGGAGAAGAAGGGCTTGCGAATTGTAAGAAAGAAGCACAGAAGGCAGGAGAACTTCTTAACGTAGCACCAGAGCATGTGCTGGTAGCTTCTACCGGAGTGATTGGAGCACAGCTGGTGATGGATGTTGTCGAAAAAGGAATTGAGATGCTGGTTCCACAGCTTGCTTATGGAAAGGAAGCTGGAGAGGATGCCGCAACAGCTATTTTAACAACAGATACCTGCAAGAAAGAAATCGCAGTAGAATGTACGCTTGGCGGAAAGACAGTAACACTTGGCGGTATGTGTAAAGGTGCTGGTATGATTCATCCAAATATGGGAACCATGCTTTCCTTTATTACAAGTGATGCGGCAATTGACCAGAAGCTTTTACAGCAGTTTTTAAGTGAGATTGTAGAGGATACATTCAATATGATTTCCGTAGATGGAGATACTTCAACGAATGATACCTGCCTTGTACTTTGTAATGGTATGGCAGAGAATTCGGTGATTACAGAAGAGAATGAGGACGCTGAAGAATTTAAGGCAGCACTCGCTTACGTTATGGAATATCTTGCAAAACAGATTGCAGGAGATGGCGAAGGCTGTAACCGTCTTTTTGAAGTAACCTGTAATGGGGCTGCGACAAAGGAGGATGCAAAGATTATCAGTAAGGCGGTTGTATGTTCGACTTTAACAAAGGCAGCTGTATTTGGAAAGGATGCTAACTGGGGAAGAATTCTCTGTGCGATGGGATACAGTGGAGTAACATTTGATCCAGAGAAAGTAGATATTGTTTTAGAGAGTGAAGAAGGAAGCCTTGCTATCGTAAAAGATGGTATTGCAACGGATTACAGTGAAGAAAAGGCAACACAGATTCTTTCAGCAGATCCGGTGAAGGCGATTCTCGATATTCATGCCGGAGAGGAAAAAGCAACCGCATGGGGATGCGACCTTACTTACGAATATGTAAAAATTAATGCAGACTACCGTTCATAAAGAGGAGATAGAGATATGACAGAAATGGAAATTAACAACAATGTAGATGGGATTATGACAAAAGCGAATACGCTGATTGAAGCGTTACCTTATATCCGTCGTTTTAATGGAGCAACAATTATTGTAAAGTATGGTGGAAGTGCCATGCTTGATGATCAGTTAAAAATGAACGTAATTAAAGATGTTGCTTTGCTTAAGTTAGTTGGTATGCGTCCGATCATTGTTCATGGTGGTGGAAAAGAAATCAGTAAGTGGGTAAAACTCAGTGGAAAAGAACCAGAATTTTATAATGGTCTTCGTGTGACAGATAAAGATACCATGAATGTTGCGGAGATGGTTCTTAATAAAGTAAATAAAGAACTTGTTGGTCTGATGCAGAAGATGGGTGTCAATGCGGTAGGTCTTTGTGGTAAAGACGGAAATATGATTCGTGTTAACAAGAAGATGCCAGATGGAAAGGATATCGGATTTGTAGGTGAAGTTTCTACAGTAAATACAGATCTTTTAAATACATTAATGGATAACGATTTTATTCCTGTAATTGCACCAATTGGTCTTGATGATGAATTTAATGCGTACAATATCAACGCAGATGATGCTGCATGTGGTGTAGCAAAAGCGATGGATGCAGAAAAGTTAGTATTTCTTACAGATATTGAAGGGGTCTTTATTGATCCAACGAATAAAAAGACATTAATTTCTGAGATGGATATTAAATCTGCAAAAGAATTTATTGAGAATGGTGTAGTCGGGGGAGGAATGCTTCCAAAACTCAATAACTGTATTGATGCGATTGAACAGGGCGTTTCAAGAGTACATATCTTAGATGGCCGAGTGGCACATTGCCTTCTTTTGGAGTTCTTTACAGAAAAGGGTATTGGTACTGCTATTTTAAAAGAGCCTCTTTTTTAATATAGGATGTACTCTCGGAGTCTAAATCAAGCACAAAAAGATTCCGAGAGTACATTATAGGATAGAAAACAGAACTTCAAACAATTATACAAATACTTTACAGTGGTTAAATTAAGTGAGGAGTGAACAGCATGACAAAGATGCAGGAATATATGCAAAAGGGAGAAGATTATATTTTAAAAACATATAATCGATATCCGGTTGTATTTGAAAAAGGAGACGGTGTTTGTCTTTATGATATGGATGGAAAGAGATATCTTGATTTTGCAGCAGGTATTGCAGTATTTGCGTTAGGATATAATAATAAAGCATACAATGATGCATTAAAGGAACAGATTGATAAGATCTTACATACTTCTAATCTTTATTATAATCAGCCGGCGATTGATGCCGCAGAGAAAATCGTTAAGACTTCAAAAATGTCTAAAGTATTCTTTACAAACAGTGGTACAGAAGCGATTGAGGGTGCTTTAAAAGTGGCAAGAAAATATGCTTATTTAAAAGATCCTTCCAAAGACTATGAATTTATCGCTATGAATCATTCTTTTCATGGAAGAAGTCAGGGAGCATTATCTGTAACAGGCAATGCACATTATCAGGATGGTTTTGTACCGGTAGAAATGCGTGCAGTATTTGCAGATTTTAACGATCTTGATGATGTAAAGTCTAAGATTACTGATAAGACATGCGGTATTATCTGTGAGGTTGTTCAGGGTGAAGGCGGAATTTATCCAGCAAAGAAAGAGTTTTTAGAAGGACTTAGAAAACTTTGCGATGAGAAAGATATCCTGCTTATATTTGATGAAGTACAGTGTGGTATGGGAAGATGCGGTTCTTTGTATGCTCATGATCTTTATGGAGTGAAACCGGATGTTATGGCACTTGCCAAAGCACTTGGCTGTGGTGTTCCGGTAGGAGCTTTTGTAACAAATGAGAAAGCTTCTCATGCCTTAGTGCCAGGAGATCATGGAACAACTTACGGTGGAAATCCATTTGCAACAGCAGCGGTGTGTGAAGTATTCCGTCAGTTTGAAGAAAGGGATATCGTATCTCACGTGAATGAAGTGGGAGCCTATTTATATGAAAAGCTTGAAGAAGTGAATGATCAGTTTGCACAGATTAAAGCACATCGTGGTGTTGGTCTGATGCAGGGACTTGAATTTGAAAAACCTGTTGGGGATATTATTGTTACTGCTTTGAAAAAGGGTCTGGTTATTATTTCAGCAGGAGCCAATATTGTTCGTTTTGTTCCGCCGCTGGTTATTGAGAAGAAAGATGTGGATGAAATGATTGCCATTCTTACGGAAACACTGAAAGAGAATGGAATTCAGTAAAAATTAAATATCGTATAAAAAAGTAAAAAATCTCCATACTAAAAGAAAGGTACTCAGGGAATCTTTCTGTGCTTGATTTTGTGAGTACATAAAAATAAAGGAAAAAGTATGGAGGTTTTTTATGTTTGGAATTATTGCAGCGCTGCTATCCGGAGCGCTTATGAGTGTTCAGGGAGTTTTTAACACAGAAGTAACGAAGCAGACAGGAACATGGCTTACCAATTCTTTTGTGCAGTGTACGGGTTTTCTTGTCTGTCTTATTATATGGTTTTTTAAAGAAAGAAAAAAGAATCCGCCAATAGAAATTTTGACAGTAGAACCGAAATATTATCTTTTAGGAGGGGTTATAGGGGCATTTATTACATTTACTGTAATTGCAGGGATGTCAGCGTTAGGACCGGCAAAAGCAGTGATGCTTATTGTGGCGGCACAGCTTATTGTGGCATATCTTATTGAAGTATTCGGAATCTTTGGAGTGGAAAAAAGTGGATTTGATTGGATGAAATTATTAGGAACGGGACTGTTTCTTGCAGGAATCATTCTATTTAAAGCAAGAGAGTAAAAGAAAATTGTCATACCCTCTTGTGTTTTTTTTAGATATTCGGTATTATTAATAAGACTATGGACAATATGCAAAGGCAACATTTTCTGCGGAATATGAAGAAATATTCCGGAACTGTTTCAGTAAGGAGGAGAATTCCTGATTTGAGACGGAGTATAGTGAGAAGGTTGATTAGCACAGCACTTGGAATCGTAATGATTATTTTGTCAGGCTGTTCTTTTTCTGTTCCTGTAAGAGAGGAAGAAAGTATAGATTCTACAGCTATTGTAAGGGCAGAAAGAAAGACAGAATGGAATACAGAGCAGACGAAAGAGACAGAGATTTATGTTCACGTCTGTGGATGTGTGAAGAAGCCGGGAGTATATTCGTTACATTTTGGTGCGAGAACGCAGGAGGCGATCAATGCCGCCGGAGGTTTTTCGGAGAAAGCGAATCAGACAGCATGGAATTTGGCGGAAGTTCTTCAGGATGGAATGCAGATTTATGTTCCGTCAAAAGATGAGGCGAAGGAAGCGCTTAATGAAGAGCAATCTTCACAAAAAGATTTGTCAGCTTCCCAAAGAAAAGATACGGTGAACATTAATAGGGCATCGAAAGAGGATCTGGTAACCTTGCCGGGGATTGGAGAATCAAGAGCAGATGCGATTATTGTCCGCCGGGAAGAAAAGGGAACCTTTACTTCCATAGAGGAAATTAAAGATGTCGCTGGAATAGGAGATGGCATTTTTAATCGAATAAAAGATTTAATTACAGTTAACTGAGGTGTGTTATGGGAAAAAAAGTGCTGGTTGTCGATGATGAGCGTCTGATTGTAAAGGGAATTAAATTTTCTCTTGTACAGGATGATATGGAAGTTGACTGCGCCTATGATGGGGAAGAAGCCCTTGAGATGGCTAAGAAGACAGAGTACGATATTGTTCTTCTTGATGTGATGCTTCCGAAGATGGATGGGTTTGAAGTCTGCCAGAGGATTCGGGAATTTTCTAATATGCCAATTATCATGCTGACAGCAAAAGGTGATGACATGGACAAGATTCTCGGTCTGGAGTATGGAGCAGATGATTATATTACAAAACCATTTAATATTCTTGAAGTAAAGGCCAGAATTAAGGCCATCATGCGCAGAAGCTCCAAGAGAGTAACAGAAGATGAGAAGAAGAAAGTATTTGAGAAGAATGGATTGAAGATAGATTGCGACAGCAGAAGAGTATTTGTTGAGGGAAGTGAAGTGAGACTTACCGCCAAAGAATATGATTTGTTAGAACTTCTTTCTTTCCATCCTAACAAAGTTTACAGCAGAGAGAATCTGCTCAATATTGTATGGGGATATGATTATCCGGGGGATGTTCGTACAGTGGACGTACATATCCGAAGGCTTCGTGAAAAGATCGAAAAGAATCCGGGTGAGCCGCTTTATATTCATACAAAATGGGGGGTAGGATACTATTTCCAAGATTAGTATAAGGAGAGTTTTCCGCTATATTTCATTATATCAGGTAGTCGGAATCTTAACATTTTTCCTGATTAATATTTTTTTGATAGTGGGAATTTCAAGTCAGATCAATTATTATGAGAAAAAGGCGATTGATCAGAGAGTACGGTACACACAAAAGCAGTGTGCCGTACTTTCTAATCAGATTGTAAATAATGGATTCCGAAATTATAATATGAGCAGTCTTTCAGGAGAGTCCGGAGCGAGTATATTTGAAGTGGAGCAGCTTGCCAATAATCTTGAGGGGAGGATTCTGTTAATAGACAGCCGCTTTAAGATTCTTGCTGACACATATAATCGTAACTGTGGAAAGTACCTTGTTACAAAAGAGACGATTCATGCTATGAACGGTGAAGAGGTTTCCTACCGATATATAGGGGATCAATATCTTCAGATTATTCTTCCCATAGAGGATAAGAGCAGTGAAAAGCCAGATATAAGAGGATTGATCATTGCAGTTGTTTCACTGCATAATTGTAATGAGATGTCGGAATATTTATATGATCAGAGAGATAATCTTCTTGGTATTTTTATAATCATTACAATAATTTTCAGTGTTCTCGTTGCACTTCTCATTCGTAATAGTTTTCGAAGAATGCAAAATGAACTTGATATTATTGCAGCAGGACATCAGGAAGAGGGACTGGTTGAAGAGAATTTTAGAGAATTTTATAATCTTTCCTCTACTTTTAATAAGATTATTAATCGATATAAGGAACTGGAGAATACAAGACAGGAATTTGTATCGAACGTTTCTCATGAATTAAAGACACCGATCACTTCTATGAAGATTCTGGCAGATTCTCTGTTGATGCAGCCAGATGTTCCAGTGGAGCTTTATGAAGAATTTATGAATGATATTGTTCATGAGATTGACAGGGAGAATCAGATCATTACAGATTTGCTTACATTGGTGAAGATGGATAAAACGCAGGCAAATTTAAATATTTCCTCTGTAAAGATTAATGATCTGTTAGAGGTGTTGTTAAAGAGGATTTCTCCCATTGCGGAAAAGAGAGGCATTAAGATTCGTTTAGAGACAATGCGTGAAGTAATAGCAGAAGTAGATGAGGTAAAGCTTTCTCTGGCCTGCAATAATCTTATTGAGAATGCTGTAAAGTATAATGATGATAACGGAAGTGTAGATGTTTCACTGAATGCGGATCATAAGTTCTTTTATATTCGTGTAAAAGATACGGGATGTGGTATTCCAGAAGATTGTCAGGAACAGATTTTTGAACGTTTTTATCGAGTAGATAAGGCGCGTTCAAGAGAAACAGGCGGTACCGGTCTTGGGCTTGCTATAACAAGAAATGTTATTTTAATGCATAAAGGTTCCATTCGTGTTCACAGCAAGGAAGGAGAGGGTTCAACATTTATTATCCGTATCCCTCTCAATTATATTGGATAGGAGACAGACACATGAGAAGATTAAAGAGAAAAGGATATCTGTTATTTTTCCTGAGTCTGCTTTTATTAAGTACTTTGTGTGGATGCGGTGGCAATACGGCATCTTCCGCAGCATCAAAGGAAAAGACGGACAGCGGAGAAGGGATAACAACAGAAGCGGCAGAAGATAAGGATACGATCAACTTATATTATCTGAATGCAGAAGAAGATGGATTTAAAAAGGTTCCGTATACTTTACAGAATCCGAATGATTCGGTAAAGGCATCTTATGAAGTGCTTTATAAACTTTCCGATACAGAGGGGAATAATACAAGTGAGTATAAGGCATCCATTTTTGATGGGATTGCAGTAAATGATGTTTCTCCTTTGGAAAACGGAAAGGAGAATATAGACTTTGGTGCAGCCTATGGTCAGCTTAGTCATGTAAAGGAAGTATTACTTCGTACATCTGTTGTGAAGTCACTGCTTCAGATTAAAGGAGTTGAAGGAATCACTTTTTCCGTCAATGGTTCTAGTTTATTAGATACAGATAAAGTTCCGGTAGGGCTGATGAATGAAGATACCCTTTTGACAGATGATGGAGAGAAGAGTATTTATTCAGAAAAGAAAAAAGTAAAACTGTATTATACGAATAAGACAGGAGATAAGCTTATTTCCTGTTTTAGAGAAGTGGAAGTAAAGAATAATGTTCCACTTGAAACGCAGGTTCTTCTTATGCTGAAGAATCCTCCGGCGTCAAAGAAGAACTTGAAAAGTCCGCTTTCACAGGATTTTCATGTGAATCAGACGCAGATTATGAATAATACCTGTTATGTGGATTTGAGCAGTGATGTAGAGAATGCTGTAGCAGATGTAAAGGAAAAGATTACGGTGTATGCGATGGTGAATACTCTTACTGATCTAGATACTGCTTATCAGGTTCAGTTTACGATTGATGGGAAAAGAGTCAGTAAGTTAAATGAATTTGAAAAGTTCGATACGCTTCTGACAAGTAATTTTTCTTTATGTAAATAATATGATGTCAGGATCAAAAGGTCAAAACGCCGTTCGTGCTTGTACGATATTGATTGCGGATCAGGTATACGTATAGGTGATTTGCGATGAAACAATAAAGGGAGAATAAGTGAAAAGACCATTTTTTCTGTTTTTTATGGGGCTTGTGCTTGGAGAGGCTGCAGCCATTTCTTTAAACAGGATAGGTTTTTTTGTGATGGCTTTGTTTCTTTTTGTTCTTATTTTAATCTGTTTTGGATTGTATCAGAGAATAAAAAGAAAACGGAGCCCTCTTTTTATATATGCAATTATATTTTATGGTTTATTTTTTGCCGGAGGTCTTTTGCTTTTTAGAGCAGAATACCCGGATACGGCAGATCAGATGCTTGCGAAAAGAGAGATTGATGGTACATTAAGCGGAAATGTAGAGTTTGTAAAGAAAACAGCGGAAGGGGAGTACCAGCTTACATTAAGTGAAGTTTCATTTTGGGAAGAAGGGAAGGGTTCTTTAAAGTATAAAAAAGGAAGTTATTTTTTTGAAAATTATAAATTAAGGGCGAAATGCCGTATTTTAAAGATTAAAGTATCTGAAAAGAAGATTTATCCGGGAGATCAGATTAGTTGTACAGGCAGACTGAGTGCAATCAAAGAAACTTCTAATCCAGGAGAATTTGATGCAAGAACATATTATTATTCCTTGGGAATCCGCTATCAGTTCTTTGGAAAGGCGATTAGCAGAAAGAAGGAACGGCCTTTGTCGGTATATCGGATGGCAGGCAGGGTAAGAGAAAGAATGGATGCAGTTTATCGCTATATACTTTCTGAAAATGAATATGGTTTATTAAAAGCAATGTTTCTGGGAGATAAGACAGAACTGTCTAGTGAAGAAAAACGTTTATATGAAGAAAATGGAGTGGCGCATCTGCTCGCCGTTTCCGGTCTTCACGTTTCTATCGTTGGAGGAATGTTGTTTCGTTTTTTAAGAAAAAGAAAGTTTAGCTATGCTGTTTCATGTATCTGTTCAAGCTTTGTTCTGTTATTCTATGCGATTATGACCGGTTTTGGAAATTCTGTTTTCCGGGCGGTCATTATGTTTTTGTTTTTTTTGCTGGCACAGTATTTCGGAGCAGAATATGATATGGTTACTTCTATGAGTCTGGCGGGAATATTAATGTTATATGACAGTCCGCTGAGAATTCTGGAAAGTGGATGCATTATTTCATTTACTTCTATTTTTGCCATTGGAATGATTGTTCCTTTTGCGAAAGAACTGGAGGAAAAACGAAGAAAAAGTAAATTGATACCGGGTGAATTCTTAATAGAAAGCAAGTGGAAGAAAAGAATAAGGCAGGCTTTTTTTACAAGTGTTATTATTTCTATGGTAATTGGTCCGTTATTGTTGCGGTTTTATTATCAGTGGAGTCCATATAGTGTTTTACTTAATCTTTTTGTAATTCCGGCAATGAGCCCGCTTTTGCTTAGTGCGATTACAGGTGGAGTCGTGGGATTGTTTCAGCTATGGGCAGGCATGGCAGGATGTATCCCCGCAGTCCTATTGTTAAGAGGCTTTCATGTGATATTCCAGTTTATTCATAAGATGCCGGGTGCCGTTATTGTAACAGGGTGTCCATCATGGTGGAAGATTCTCCTTTTTTATCTGGCAGAGCTGTGTCTGTTTATTTGCTGGTATTATCGTTTATGGAGTGTGGGATGTGTTTTTATACTTATCTTGATTGCAGGAAGATTCTGCAGACCGGTGCCTCCTTTACAGATTAGTATGCTTGATGTAGGTCAGGGAGAATGTATTTTTTTAAAAACCCCTGCAAATGAAAACGTATTGATTGATGGGGGAAGTACATCAAAGAAACATATCGCAGACTATACGATTCTTCCTGCCTTGAAATATTATGGAACAGATCATCTAGATTATGTTATAATGACCCATACAGATGAGGATCATATTTCGGGGATAAGAGAATTGTTAGAAGAAGAGTATCCTGTGAAAAATATTATTCTTCCGGATACGTTAGCGATGCGTTTACCTGAACAAAAGACAGAAAAAAGGGAAGTACAGGAAAAAGACAGAGAAAGCAAGAAAAATATACTGGAAGTTATAAAAAAGAGTAACACCAATGTTTTAAAAATAAGTAAGGGAGATATTATAAAGCTTGACAGAATAAACCTATCTTGTCTTCATCCGGTAAAAGGATGGGATGATGAAGATGTTAACAGCGGTTCTATAGTATTTGCTCTTTCATATGAAAAGTTTACGATGCTGTTTACAGGTGATCTGCCAGGAGAACAGGAAGCATTGTTCATGAAAGAGGTACCGTCACCTGTTTCTATTTTAAAAACAGCGCATCATGGCTCAAAGAATTCCACGACAGATTTATTCTTAAAAATGGTGCATCCTCAAAAAGCAATATTGTCAGCCGGCAAAAATAATTTATATGGGCATCCACATAAGGAAACCATAAAAAGACTGCAAAAAAATGGAGCAGATATTTACGGAACTTTATGGGGAGGTGCGATTCATATCGAGAGTAACGGGCAAAAGTATCAGATAAATTATTTTAAAAATCAATGAACACGAGGAATTTATTTTTATGAAAGAAATAAAAAAACAGATAAAAGAAAAATCTTTTTATAAAGTCTATCTTCTGACTGGAGATGAACCATATCTTATCCTTCAGGCAAAGCATATGCTGAAGAATGGAATGATCAGAGAAGGTGATACGATGAACTACGCAGAATTTACCGATGCGAAAGTAGATATCAATACCTTGCAGGAACTGGCATTTACCTATCCGTTCTTTAGCGAAAAACGTCTTTTGCTTTTAGATGGAACAGGAATCTTAAAAACAGGAAAAGATGAATTTGTGAATATTATGGATAATATGCCGGAAACGACCTGTATTCTTATATGCGAATCAGAAGTGGATAAACGTTCTAAAGTATACAAGTGGATAAAAAAGAATGGTTATATTGGAGAATTTTTAAAAAAGAATCAAACAGAAAAAGTTCTTCTGCGCTGGATTGCAGCTTTGCTTGGAAAGGAAAAGAAGCAGATTCGAGAAAATGATGCAATATATTTTCTACAAAAAGTTGGAGATGATATGTTTCAGATAAAGAATGAAACAGATAAGTTAATCGCCTATGTCGGAGAAAAAGAAGAAATTACAAAAGAAGATATTGATGCGATTACATCCGGGGAAGTACAGGATAAAATATTTGACCTTGTAGATGCCATTGCCAGAGGAAATAAGCCGGCGGCACTTGGGTATTATAATGATCTTATTCTTTTAAAAGAACCACCAATGCATATTTTATTTCTGATCGTGCGTCAATATCGGATTCTTCATATTATTTCCAATATGCGCACACTTCGTAAACCAGATGATGCCATCGCCAAAACCGCTGGAATCCCACGATTTGCCATTCGAAAAAATGAACAACAGCTAAGAGGTTATGGAGAAAAAACATTAGAAAGATGTATCGAGGAATGTATTCAGATAGAAGAAGACATTAAAACCGGAAAAATAGGAGATCAGATTGGAGTAGAAGCTCTGATTTGCAAATTACTTTTACCCTAATATCATACAATTTGGCAAAATAACAAGATAAATTCAAGTCGAGCAGCCGTCACTCACGACCTGAAAGAGGTGGGAGTCTTCTCGACTGAGATAAAAAAATCTCCGAAAAGCAGCCGCTCTTTTCGGAGATAAATGTTTTATTTTAATTAAGCAATTCCGTTAACCGCTTTTGTAAGACGGGAAACTTTTCTTGCTGCTGTATTCTTGTGGAAAATTCCTTTAGAAGTAGCTTTGCTGATTTCAGAAATAGCAACTGTTAAAGCAGCCTGTGCAGCTTCTTTGTCACCCTTTGCTACAGCAACTTCTACGTTCTTAATACAAGTTTTTACTTTAGATTTAATAGATTTGTTCCTTAATGTCTTTGTTTCGATAACTAAAATTCTTTTTTTTGCAGATTTGATGTTAGCCAATCTGTACACCTCCAAATATTATTACTTATAATTATTATTATGTTTATATTGTTTTGCATTATTTCGGACACGGACAATCTAATGTAAACATACTTCTATATTCTATTGATTTTCGAGCAGTTTGTCAAGCGTAAAATGAATTTTTTTTTGAAATATGTTATACTGAGATAACGTTTTTAAATTTAAAAGGAAAGGATCATTTATGGGTGCAATGTGTGAGATATGTGAAAATAGAAAAGACTTGGAATTATATATCCATATTCCATTTTGTATAAAGAAGTGTAACTACTGTGATTTTCTTTCTTTTCCTTCAAGCGCAGAAGACAGGGAAGAGTATGTTCGATGTTTGGTAAAAGAGATAGAGCAGACAGGTATAGTTTTAAATAATAAAGATACTTATCAGGTAAGAAGTATTTTTATAGGAGGAGGTACCCCATCTCTTCTTTCCGGCGATCAGATAAAGAATATTATGCAGGTGGTTCAGAAATATTTTCTTATAAAAGAGGAAGTCGAGATTACAATGGAGGCTAATCCGGGAACTCTTACAAAGAAAAATCTTTCTGCATATAAAGATGCTGGTATAAACCGTCTGAGTATGGGATTGCAAAGTGCAGATAATTCCTGCCTCTATTTATTAGGAAGAATTCATACATGGGAAGAGTTTTTGAAAAATTATGAGCTGGCTAGAAAGGCTGGATTTGAAAATATTAATATTGATCTGATGAGTGGTCTTCCGGGTCAGACGATGAGTACCTATAAGAAAACGCTCGAAAAAGTAATGGCATTGCGACCGGAGCATATTTCCGCCTACAGTCTTATTTTAGAAGAAGGAACCCCTTTTTACGAATCAGAAGAGATTCATAAAAAGATTCCGAATGAAGAAGCAGACCGCGAAATGTATCAGTTTACAAAGGAGATTCTTGCAGAAAACGGATATGACAGATATGAAATTTCTAATTATGCATTAAAAGGAAAGGAATGTATTCATAATCTTGGATATTGGAGCGGGATTCCATATATTGGATTTGGTCTTGGTGCATCTTCTTATTTTGAAGGAACTCGTTTTTCAAATGAGAGGAACTTGGAACATTATAAAAAAGAGCCGTATGTTCCTTTTGTGATGAGGGAAGATTATACTGTATTAAGCCAAAAAGATAAAATAGAAGAATTTATGTTTTTAGGGCTGCGCAAACGAGCTGGCATTTCTAAAAAAGAGTTCAGGGAGTGTTTTCATAAAAATATCATGGACGTGTACGGAGAAGTGATATCTAAATATGAAAAGATTGATCTGCTTGAATGGATAAAAAATGGGGAAATGCTTCGTCTTACAGATGCAGGAATCGATGTGAGCGATTATATTTTCTGTGATTTTATGTTGTAAAAAGATTTTAAGAAAAAAATCGAAAATATACTTGACAAGGATTGCAGATAGTGATAACTTAATGAATGTAGATATTAGCACTCGATAGTGATGAGTGCTAATAACTAAGAAGGAAGGGAGTAAGAGATGGAACTGGATGAACGTAAGATGAAAATTTTAAAAGCAATTATTTCTACTTACTTAGAGACCGGAGATCCGGTAGGAAGCAGAACGATTGCCAAAGATTCTGATTTACATTTGAGTTCAGCAACGATTCGTAATGAGATGGCGGATCTCGAAGAACTTGGATATATCCTCCAGCCACATACTTCTGCCGGAAGGATTCCTTCAGATTTAGGATATCGTTATTATGTGAACTGTCTGATGGAAGAGAATGATGAGATTCGAATCAGGGAAACCGAGAGGGAGAAGGAACATCAGGATCTGATTAATAAGATGGATCGCATGGAAGAGGTTCTGAAGAACGTTGCAGATTTACTTGCAGCGAACACGAACTACGCTACATTGATTTCCACACCACAGATTAAGGAATCGAAGCTTAAGTTTATTCAGCTTTCTATGGTGGATACACAGAGGCTTTTGGTAGTGATCGTAGTTGGGAATGATACGGTAAAGAACGTACTCATGAATATGGATGAACCACTTGGGAATGACGAGATTTTAAAACTTAATATTTTGTTGAACTCTTTTCTTCAAGGACTGACACTTAATGATATTAATATTGAGTTAGTTCATACGATGAAGGTGCAGGCAGGGATGCATGCAGATATTTTAGAAGGAGTTTTCAGTGGAATTGTAGAGGCAATTCACGAAGCAGACAACATGGAGATTTATACCAGCGGAGCAACGAATATGCTTAAGTATCCTGAGCTTGTTAATCCTGAGCATACAACAGCACTTCTTGATACATTAGTGGAGAAGAAGCAGCTTGTAAAGCTTGTGGATGATACAGTGAATCAGGAAGAAAAACATGGCATACAGGTTTATATCGGTAACGAGACGCAGGTACAGTCTTTAAGGGATTGCAGTATCGTAACTGCCACTTATGAATTGAAGGAAGGCGGAACAGGAACGGTCGGAATTATCGGACCGAAACGAATGGATTACCGAAAGGTTGTAAATACTCTCAGAAATCTAACTGATGATTTAGATGAGATTTTTAATAATAAATCATAGAAAGGTGGTACTTAAGTGGAAGAAGAAAAAAAAGTATCCGACGAAAGTATCGTAGAAGAGGCGAAGGGAGAGACTCCGGAAGAAACAACGACGGAGGACGGAACGGAAGCCAAAGAGACAAAAGAAACAAAGACGAAAAAGAAAAAGAAGTCTGCAGCCGCTCTTGAAATTGAATTAAAAAAGAGTGAAGAAAAGGCAGCAGAGATGACAGATAAATATCAGCGTCTGATGGCAGAATTTGAGAATGCCAGAAAGAGAAATGCAAAAGAGCAGAGCCATATGTATGATGTAGGAGCGAAAGAGGTTCTTGCAAAGTTACTTCCGGTTGTTGATAATTTTGAAAGAGGTTTAGATGCTCTTTCAGAAGAAGAGAAGGAAGGGGCATTTGCTCAGGGATTTATCAAGATTTATCAGCAGATGATTACCGTACTTGAAGAAATCGGTGTAAAACCGATGGATGCTGTAGGAAAGGAATTTAATCCAGATTTTCATAATGCAGTAATGCATGAAGAGAATGAAGAGATGGGTGAGAACCTTGTATCTGAAGAGTTCCAGAAAGGATATATGTACAAGGATGGAGTTCTTCGTCACAGCATGGTAAAAGTAGTTAATTAGTCATATTTTAGATATACGAATTTGACAGAATACAGGAGGAAATAATTATGGGTAAAATAATCGGTATTGATTTAGGTACAACAAACTCATGTGTAGCAGTAATGGAAGGTGGAAAACCTGTTGTTATCACAAATGCAGAAGGAATGAGAACAACTCCTTCCGTAGTAGCTTTCACAAAAACTGGTGAAAGAGTTGTCGGTGAGCCGGCAAAGCGTCAGGCAGTAACAAATGCTGACAAGACTATTTCATCAATCAAACGTGAAATGGGTACAGATTATAAAGTAACAATTGATGATAAGAAGTATTCTCCACAGGAGATTTCTGCAATGATCTTACAGAAGTTAAAATCTGATGCAGAGAACTACTTAGGAGAGAAAGTAACAGAAGCAGTTATCACTGTTCCTGCATACTTCAACGATGCTCAGAGACAGGCAACAAAAGATGCTGGTAAGATTGCAGGTCTTGATGTAAAGCGTATCATCAACGAGCCTACAGCAGCAGCTCTTTCTTATGGTCTTGATAATGAGAACGAGCAGAGAATCATGGTATACGACTTAGGTGGTGGTACATTTGATGTATCTATCATCGAGATTGGTGACGGTGTCATCGAAGTATTGTCCACAGCCGGAGATAACCGTTTAGGTGGAGATGATTTCGATAACGTAATCACACAGTATATGTTAGAGGATTTCAAGACAAAAGAAGGTGTAGATTTATCTACAGATAAGATGGCAATGCAGAGATTAAAAGAAGCTGCTGAAAAAGCGAAAAAAGAGCTTTCTTCTTCTACAACAACAAACATCAACCTTCCTTTCATCACAGCAACTGCTGAGGGTCCAAAGCATTTTGAGATGAACTTAACAAGAGCGAAATTCAATGAATTAACAGCTCACTTAGTAGAAAGAACAGCAACACCTGTTTCTAAAGCATTAAACGATGCAGGTCTTAACGCTTCTGAATTAAGTAAAGTATTATTAGTTGGTGGTTCTACAAGAATTCCAGCTGTACAGGATAAAGTAAAACAGTTAACAGGTAAAGAGCCATTCAAGGGAATCAATCCGGATGAATGTGTAGCAATCGGTGCTTCTATTCAGGGTGGTAAGTTAGCAGGTGATACAGGTGCTGGCGATATCCTTCTTCTGGATGTAACTCCATTATCCTTATCTATCGAGACAATGGGTGGTGTTGCTACAAAGTTAATCGAGCGTAACACAACAATCCCTACAAAGAAGAGCCAGATTTTCTCTACAGCAGAGGATAATCAGACAGCAGTAGACATCCATGTTGTACAGGGTGAGAGACAGTTTGCAAGAGATAACAAGACTCTTGGACAGTTCCGTTTAGATGGTATTCCACCAGCAAGAAGAGGTGTGCCTCAGATTGAAGTAACATTTGATATCGATGCAAATGGTATTGTAAATGTATCTGCAAAAGATTTAGGAACAGGAAAAGAACAGCATATCACAATTACTGCCGGATCTAATATGTCCGATGAAGATATCGATAAGGCTGTAAAAGAAGCAGCAGAATACGAAGCACAGGATAAGAAGAGAAAAGAAGGTATTGATGCAAGAAACGATGCAGACAATATGGTATTCCAGACAGAGAAAGCATTAGAAGAAGCAGGAGATAAGATTGATGCTTCTGAGAAAGCCACTGTTGAAGCAGATATTGCGAAATTAAAAGAAGTTCTTGACCGCACAACTCCAGATAACATTTCAGAAGCAGATGTGGCAGCTCTTAACGAAGGTAAAGAACAGTTAATGAAAGATGCACAGTCTTTATTTGCGAAGATGTATGAGCAGGCCGGCGGAGCAGCAGGTCAGGCAGGTCCTGGACCACAGCCTGGAGCAGGTGCTGATCCAAATGCAACTTATAATGCAGATGATGTTGTTGATGCAGACTATAAAGAAGTGTAAACAGATAGAAATGTGTTTTATAACACTTGTTTAAAATGTAAATATTCCTCTTTCTTACTCCTGCCTGTTTTTACAGGTGGGAGAGAAAGGGGAAATTTGTTTATCAAGAAGTTCCCAGTGTATTGTATCATTCATAATTATTTTGATTTTTCAAAACACCTATGGTATCTTAACTATTCAGGAACATAAAACTTTATGAATGATAGAGTACACCAGGTTGGAGGATAAAATGGCAGAAAAAAGAGATTATTATGAAGTCTTAGGCGTAGATAAGAATGCGTCAGAGACGGAAATTAAGCGTGCATATCGAAAGGTTGCAAAGAAGTATCATCCGGATATGAATCCGGGAGATAAAGAGGCAGAGGAAAAGTTTAAAGAAGCTGCAGAAGCTTATGAAGTACTTAGTGATCCGGAAAAGAAGAGTAAATACGACCAGTTCGGTCATGCTGCATTTGAGCAGGGTGGCGGTGGAGCCGGTGGCTTTGGCGGTTTTGATTTCGGAGGAGACATGGGAGATATCTTTGGAGATATTTTCGGAGACTTCTTTGGCGGAGGCAGACGAGGCGGCGATGCCAGAAGAAACGGACCAAGACAGGGAGCGAATCTTCGTGCCGGTGTTCGTATCACTTTTGATGATGCCATTCGCGGCGTAGATAAAGAACTGGAGATTACATTAAAAGAAGAATGTAAGACTTGTAACGGAAGTGGAGCGAAACCAGGCACAAGTCCGGAAACCTGTCCAAAATGTAAAGGAACCGGTCAGGTTGTATTTACACAGCAGTCGATGTTTGGAACAGTTCGTAATGTTCAGACTTGTCCGGATTGTAACGGAAGCGGACAGATTATCCGTAACAAGTGTAGTGACTGTTCCGGTACGGGATATATTAAGGTTCGTAAAAGAATTAAAGTACCGATTCCAGCAGGTATCGACAATGGTCAGAGTGTAAGAATTCGTGAAAAGGGAGAACCAGGTATTAATGGCGGACCAAGAGGAGATTTACTTGTTAATGTAACCGTATCCCGTCATCCTAAGTTCCAGAGACAGGAATATGATATCTACTCTACAGAGCCAATCACATTTGCACAGGCAGCACTTGGTGGAACGATTAAGATTGATACCGTAGATGGTCCTTATGAGTATACCTTAAAACCGGGAACACAGACAGATACAACGATTCGTCTGAAAGGAAAAGGTGTTCCTACCCTTAGAAACAGAAATATTCGTGGAACCCATATCGTTAAATTTGTTGTGCAGGTTCCTGAAAAAATGAATGCAGCACAGAAAGAGGCGCTTCGTAACTTCCAGGAAGCAATGGGAGAAGTAGCCCCTTCCGAAAAGAAAGAAGAAGCTCCGCACGAAAAGCACGAAAAACATAAGAAAAAAGGTTTCTTTAAGAAGTAGGAGGAAAGCTTATGAAGTGGAATAAACTCACTATTGAAACAACAACTGCCGCAGAGGATATGTTAAGCTATGAGCTTTCTGAGATGGGAATGGAAGGTGTCGAAATCGAAGATCATGTGCCATTATCTGAAGAGGACAGAAAGATTATGTATGTAGATCTTCTTCCAGATGAGATTGCACCGGATGATGGTAAGGCACGTATTTCCTGTTATGTAGATGAGAAAGAAGATTTACAGGCTGTTATTGCTAAAATAAAAGCAAAAATCGAAGAATTATCTGCATTTTTACCAATGGGAAGCGGGGAGATCACCTTAGGCGTAACGGAAGAAGAAGATTGGATCAATAACTGGAAAGTATTCTTTAAACCATTTCGTTTAGATGATAATATTGTGATCAAGCCAACCTGGGAGACCCTTTCTGATAAGAAAGACGATGATATTGTAATAGAGATTGATCCTGGTACTGCATTTGGAAGCGGATCTCATGAGACAACAAAACTCTGCATTTCTCAGCTTAAAAAATATATTAAAAAAGATACAGAACTTCTTGATGTTGGAACGGGAAGCGGTATCCTTTCTATTATCGGATTAAAATTAGGTGCGCATCACGCGATGGCAACGGATATTGATCCGAATGCAATTCGAGCAACGAATGAGAACTTTGCCATTAATGGGGTATCTGAACAGGCAGAGGTCCAGCAGGTAAATATTCTTGATAAAGAGGAAGCAGACAGTTTTTATGAGAAAAATAATGGAAAGAAATATGATGTTATTGTAGCAAATATTCTTGCGGATGTTATCATTCCACTTTCTGGAATTGTCACTCCATTATTGAAGGATGACGGTGTTTTTATCACTTCCGGAATCATCAATACAATGGAAGAGGCAGTAAAAGAAGCAATGCTTGCTAATCATTTTGAAATCCTTGAGATTCATCATATGAAAGACTGGGTAAGTATCACTGCCAAAAAAGGTTGATTTATCAATTTATTAAAAATATAAGTAAAAGTACACTATCTTTACAGATGCGATAGTGTACTTTTTTGTTTCTTCTTATTTTGATAAAATAGATTTTTTGAATACTTTTTTTGTTTTTTTACATAATACTTAAAAGGGGTTGATACGAATAACATAATTAGTGTAAAAAAATGTATATTACAGAGGCTGGGAGGTATTCATGAATATTTTACATTCTTTTTCTCATACAGATTTGGCATTGGAATTGAAAGATGAGCTGGAGGAATCTTGTGAAAGAGAGCATTTTTTTGAAGGGATTATAGTCAGCCACAAGGAGATTGGTGAAAAGGGGCTTAAGGAAACGGTAATTAAGATTGAAAGCGAAGCCGGAGAGAAACAGCTTGGGAAACCACAGGGGATTTATATAACGCTTGAGGGAGAAAACATGGCGGGAAATGATGGAGGATTTCATGAGGAAATGAGCAATCATCTTGCAAAACGTCTTGCAAAATTACTTTTGGGAAGAAAAAAATTATTATTTATAGGACTTGGAAATGGGGAAGTGACACCGGATGCACTGGGACCACTCGTGATAAAAAATCTTTTTGTGACGAGACATTTGAAAGGCTGGAAGGAAGTGGAAGGATGTCCAGTAGTAGCGGCGCTGGCACCGGGAGTAATGGCACAGACAGGAATGGAAACGGGAGAGATCGTGGAAGGAATCGTGAAAAAGATTCATCCGGATGCGTTAGTTGTAATTGATGCGTTAGCGGCTAAAAGTTCAGAACGTTTAAACCGGACGATTCAGATCAGCAATACGGGGATTGCACCGGGATCAGGAGTAGGAAATCAAAGAAATGAGATTACGGAAAAAACAATGGGAGTTCCGGTAATCGCGCTTGGTGTTCCTACTGTAATTTCTATTCCGTCACTGGCATGTGATATTATGGATTCTTTTTGTGCTTCACAGGGCGAAAAAATGGAAGATACATTTTCTTCCTGGCCGGAAAGTGAAAAGTATCGATTTTTAGGGGAGATTTTGGATGCTAAATTATGGGAGCTTTTTGTGACACCGAAAGAAATTGATGAGGCAGTGAAGAGAATTAGTTATACGCTTTCAGAAGGAATTAATCAATTTGTTTCAAGCAGAACTTCATAATCAAAAAGGACGAGCATAAGTTTATATTATGGGAATTATTTTGATTTTTGGTACAGGCTGATGCTACGTTTACAAAAATTGTCAGAAGTTGTGTGCTGATTGGGAGGTACTATGCGGGAGAAGAATTTAAAAACAATAGAGGGGTTATTGTTTGTTCTTTTTGTTTTATTATGGGGGTTATTTTTATCCGGTGGAAGCGGAAAGGTAAAAAGAAGGACACTTTCTTTATGGGAAAGTGTTCCCATACATACAGAAGTATTCCGGGAATTTTTTGAAAACGGAATACAAAAGGGGAAATATGGGATAGCACCGATTCTTGGATATGATACATACGGAGGGGAAAAACGGCTGCTGCTTCCTTTTTTTCGAAATGGAATGCAGACAGAGCTTTTTCCGATTCAACGTTTTGCTCTTGATTACTGGAAAGGGAAAGGATACTATAAGGCAAAATATAGTGATAACGTACCAGGCTATTTTACAGAATCAGACGATCAGTCTGTAGAAGAAAAAAAGAAAGATCCAGGTAAAATGAAGCAGACTGGCACAGGAAGAACTTATACGATAAAAGAACTGGCAAGCTATTCTTTTTTATTAGAACATTTTTATATTGTTGATGAAACGACATCTATGACAAAACAAGAACTAAACGGGATAAAACTTGTAAAAACAGATTTGTCTGCAAAGCTTGGGAAAGGAGAACCACTGGTACTTATTTATCATACACATGGGAGTGAGACATATAAAAAGGTAAATGGAGAGGAAGGTTCTGTCATTGAAGTGGGAACAGCATTACAAAAGGAATTGGAAACCGTTTATGGAATCAAAACAATACATGACACATCAGTGTATGATATGGTTGACGGACAGCTTGATCGAAATGCTGCCTACAATTTTGCAGGTGACAGTGTGGAAGCAGCACTGAAAAAGAATCCTTCTGTAAAAGTAGTCATTGATCTTCACAGAGATTCGGTAGAAAGTAGTATTCATCTTCGGACCAAAATTAATGGAAAGTCCACAGCGCAGATTATGTTTTTTAATGGGGTCAGCCGTCTTGCAAAAAAAGGAGATATCGGATATCTCTATAATCCAAATAAAGAAGGCAATCTGGCATTTAGTTTACAAATGCAGCTTTTATGTGGAAAATATTATCCAGACCTGACAAGAAAAATATATATAAAAGGCTATCGCTATAATCTCCACCTGGTAAAACGGGCAATGCTTGTAGAAGTAGGAGCGCAGAATAATACTGTAAAAGAGGCAGAAAATGCAATGAAACCATTGGCGGAGATGTTATATCGGCTTTTGTCAGGAGAAAAATCCTATAAAAAATAAATTGACAAATGATAAGGAGTATGCTTTAATAATATCAGAAAATTTAATTTTTCAAGTCAAACTGTTGAAGCGGAGATAAAAATAGTTGTGCACGTACAGAGAGTCCGGAAAGGTGAGAGCCGGATGGAACGCAGATTATTAAATGGACCGCGGAGGGCACAGTCAAAGGTATCTTTTACTTAGTACACTGTGACGTGAGGGCATACGTCAGTTGCCGGGGATATGATGGTATCCTTCAGAGCGCACATTTTGTGAATCAAGGTGGCACCGCGGATGTGAAAGAATAAGATTTTGATATGAATTTATTTTGATAATACACCCGTCCTTGACAAAGTAGTAATACGTTGTCATGGGCGGATTTTTTTGTTTTATTTTAGTCGGGAAGGCTTCCATCCAGAAATCCGTATGGCAACATTGACAGCAGAAGATGGAGGTAACATTATGATTAAAGAAGCAATTATCAAATTAAGTAAAAAAGAAGATTTAAGTTATGAAATGGCACAGACTGTCATGGATGAGATTATGACAGGAGAAGCAGACGACATTCAAAAGAGTGCTTATCTTACAGCCCTTGCCATGAAGGGAGAAACGATTGATGAGATTACTGCTTCTGCAGCAGGAATGCGGGCGCATTGTACAAGACTTCTTAATGATATGGATGTATTAGAAATCGTAGGAACAGGAGGAGACCGCTCTAATTCTTTTAATATTTCTACAACTGCCGCGCTTGTCATTTCTGCCGGCGGTGTTCCGGTTGCAAAACATGGAAACAGAGCAGCTTCAAGTAAAAGTGGAGCGGCGGATGTGCTAGAGGCTCTTGGTGTAAATATTACCGTTTCTCCAGCACAGAGTGCACAGATGTTAAAAGATATAGATATCTGTTTCCTCTTTGCACAAAAGTATCATACAGCGATGCGTTATGTGGCAAATGTTCGAAAAGAACTTGGAATCCGTACGGTATTTAATATTTTAGGACCTCTTTCTAATCCTGCAGGCGCAAATATGCAGGTTATGGGTGTTTATGATGAGAATCTGGTAGAACCTCTTGCAAGAGTCCTTTTTAATTTAGGCGTAAAAAATGCTATGGTGGTCTACGGTCAGGATTGTCTCGATGAAATTTCTATGAGTGCCAGGACAACAGTTTGTGAGATTAAAGATGGAATATTTCGCTCTTATGAAATTGAGCCAGAACAGTTTGGATTTAAAAAATGTAGTAAGGAAGAACTTGTCGGTGGAACACCAGAAGAAAATGCAAAGATTACTTTGGCAATTTTAAATGGGGAAAAAGGTCCTAAAAGAGAAGCTGTTTTAATGAATGCTGGCGCAGGCTTTTATGTTGGCGGAAAGGTTTCGACTTTAGAAGATGGAGTGAAACTTGCCGCCGAACTGATTGATAGCGGAAAGGCAAAAGAAAGACTGGATGAGTTTGTCAAATTATCCAATCAGTAATAAAAAGCGGTGAAATAATACATAAATAAATTGATAATACGTCCATCGTGTTGAAATTGTATCAGGATTAGGAATAAAAAATTGCAAAGGCAGGAAACTCATGATAGAATAGGACGGATAAGATAAAATGAATGTACTCTTGGAATCTTCTAACTAAAGTAAGTGAAGTGAAGACTCCGGGAACACATATTATAAAACAGGAGGAAACTACCTTGGCTGGAATTGACCAGAGTAAAATAAGAAATTTTTGTATTATAGCACATATTGATCATGGCAAATCAACTTTAGCAGATCGTATTATTGAAAAAACTGGACTGCTGACAGATCGAGAGATGCAGAACCAGGTTCTTGATAATATGGATTTAGAAAGAGAACGTGGAATTACGATTAAGTCTCAGGCAGTACGTATTATATACCATGCAGAAGACGGAGAAGAATATATATTTAATTTAATCGATACACCAGGTCATGTCGATTTTAATTATGAGGTGAGTCGAAGTCTTGCAGCTTGCGAAGGAGCGGTGCTTGTTGTTGATGCGGCGCAGGGAATTGAAGCACAAACTCTTGCTAATGTTTATCTGGCATTAGATCACGACCTTGAAATTATGCCGGTTATCAATAAGATTGATCTTCCGAGCGCGGATCCGGAACGTGTAGTGGAAGAGATTGAAGATGTGATTGGAATTGAAGCGGAGGATGCTCCAAAGATTTCTGCGAAAAATGGAATTAATATCGAGCAGGTACTCGAACAGATCGTAGAGAAGATTCCGGCACCGGGAGGAAGCCCTGAAAATCCATTACAGGCACTTATCTTTGACAGTGTATATGATTCTTATAAAGGAGTTATCATTTTTGCCCGTATTATGGAAGGAACCATTAAAAAAGGTACGAATATGCTGATGATGGCAACCGGTGCGAAAGCAGAAGTTGTGGAGGTCGGTACTTTTGGTGCAGGTCAGTTCTTCCCATGTGATGAACTTTCTGCCGGAATGGTTGGTTATGTTACCGCCAGTCTTAAAAATGTAAAGGATACTCGTGTGGGTGATACAGTCACAGATGCAGACAATCCATGTAAGGAGCCTTTGCCTGGTTATAAAAAAGTAAACCCTATGGTATTTTGCGGGATTTATCCGGCAGATGGAGCGAAATATCCGGATTTAAGAGATGCTTTAGAAAAGTTACAGCTTAATGATGCATCACTCCAGTATGAGCCAGAAACATCAGTAGCACTTGGATTTGGTTTCCGTTGTGGATTTTTAGGTCTTTTACATTTAGAGATTATTCAGGAACGATTAGAGAGAGAATATAATCTTGACTTAGTAACAACTGCACCGAGTGTTATTTACAAAGTGCATCAGACAGATGGAACCGTATTTGATCTGACTAATCCGACAAATCTTCCAGACCCATCTACGATTGAATACATGGAAGAGCCGATTGTATCTGCAGAAATTATGGTAACGAAAGAATATGTAGGAGCGATCATGACGCTTTGTCAGGAACGCCGAGGCACATATATTTCCATGGAATATATGGAAGAAACCAGAGCGCTTTTGAAATATGAACTGCCACTTAATGAAATTATTTATGATTTCTTTGATGCATTAAAATCCCGTTCCAGAGGATATGCTTCGTTTGATTATGAGATGAAAGGATACCAGCGTTCAGAACTTGTGAAGTTAGATATCCTCATTAATCGTGAGACAGTCGATGCGCTTTCTTTTATCGTCCACTCTTCTACAGCGTATGAGCGAGCAAGAAAGATTTGTGAAAAGTTAAAAGAAGAAATCCCAAGACATTTATTTGAAGTTCCAATACAGGCAGCAATCGGAAGCAAGATTATTGCCCGCGAAACAGTAAAGGCTGTCCGTAAAGATGTACTTGCCAAATGTTATGGCGGTGATATTTCCCGTAAGAAGAAGCTTCTTGAAAAGCAGAAAGAAGGTAAGAAGAGAATGCGCCAGGTTGGTAATGTAGAGATACCACAGCAGGCATTTATGAGTGTATTGAAACTTGATGAAGACTAGTTTTCTCTTGGAGTCTTTCCCTGCTGAATGAAGCACAGAAAGATTTCAAGAGCAGATAAATATATGAAGGAGAAACTATATAATGAAAAAAGTAATTTTAACTGGAGACCGTCCAACGGGTCGTCTTCATGTAGGACACTATGTAGGCTCATTATCAGAGAGAGTCAGATTACAGAATTCCGGAGACTATGATGAAATTTATATCATGATTGCAGATGCGCAGGCACTTACAGATAATGCAGAACATCCGGAAAAAGTACGTCAGAATATTATTCAGGTAGCATTAGATTATCTGGCATGTGGTATTGATCCGGAAAAGTCAACCATTTTCATTCAGTCAATGGTTCCTGAACTTACGGAACTTACATTTTATTATATGAACCTTGTTACAGTTGCCCGTGTCCAGAGAAACCCAACCGTTAAGTCTGAGATTAAGATGAGAAACTTTGAAGCAAGTATTCCGGTAGGATTCTTCTGTTATCCGATCAGTCAGGCGGCAGATATTACTGCTTTTCGTGCGACTACAGTTCCTGTAGGAGAAGATCAGATGCCGATGATTGAACAGTGTAAAGAAATCGTTCATAAGTTTAATAGTGTGTATGGAGAGACTCTGACAGATCCACAGATCGTTCTCCCATCGAATAAAGCCTGTCTTCGTCTTCCTGGCATTGATGGAAAGGCAAAGATGAGTAAGTCACTTGGAAACTGTATTTATCTTTCTGATGAAGCGGACGTAGTAAAGAAAAAAGTTATGTCTATGTTTACAGATCCAAATCACCTTCGCGTAGAAGATCCTGGTCAGGTAGAAGGCAATCCGGTATTCATTTATTTAGATGCATTTTGCAAAGATGAATATTTCGCAGAATTCCTTCCTGGCTACCAGAACCTTGATGAGCTGAAAGAACATTATCAAAGAGGTGGACTTGGGGATGTTAAGGTGAAGAAGTTCTTAAATAAAGTATTAGAAGCGGAACTTGGACCGATTCGTGAGAGAAGAAAGATGTGGGAACAGCGTATTCCGGATGTATATGATATTTTACACGAAGGCTCCAAAGTTGCTGAAAAGAAAGCAGCCGAGACATTGAATGATGTACGTGAAGCAATGAAGATTAATTATTTTGATGGAGATTTTGCATTAAATTAAATTTTGATCAGATTGATTAGAAAAAACGCTACGAGATAGCTTGCGAAAGTGATCTGTATCCAGAATCCTAGGTACAGATCAAAGCTATCTCGTAGCGTTTTTTCAATCAGGCTCTATAATAATTAAAATCTTTTTAATGCTGCTTCATCAGCCACGATAGTTACATCATTATGAAGCTGCAGAATTGAGGCTGGTACTTCAGGAGTAATTTCGCCATGAATGGCATTATATAAAGCATCTGCCTTATCTTCTCCGCTTGCAACAACAAGAATCTTTCTTGCCTGCATGATATTTTTAATTCCTAATGAATATGCTTGGCGTGGAACATCAGTTTCGGAAGCAAAGAAACGTTTGTTTGCCTCGATTGTACTTTCTGTAAGATCTACACAGTGCGTTTCTTTCTTAAATACTGTACCTGGCTCATTAAATCCGATGTGTCCGTTTCTTCCGATTCCGAGAAGCTGTAGATCAATACCACCCTGCTTAAGAATATTCGCATTGTACTCAGCGCAGGACTTTTCTGAATCTGTGGCGAGTCCGTCTGGAACAAAAGTACGATTTTTATCGATATTGACATGGTCAAATAAATATGTGTTCATGAAGTAGCGGTAACTTTGCGGGTCTTCTGGACTTAATCCTTTGTATTCATCAAGGTTGATACTAGTTACTTCAGAAAAATCAAGCTCGTCTTTATTATACCATTCGATTAACTGCTTGTAAGTTCCTATTGGGGAAGAACCGGTAGCTAAACCAAGGACACAATTTGGTTTCATAATAATCTGTGCCAAAATAATCTGAGCTGCCTTTCTGCTCATATCGTTATAATCTGTTGCTCTACAAATTCTCATAATAGCATACTCTCCTTAAAATTTGTTCTTATTTGTGTCTTTAGTATACCTAGAAAAAAGTAAAAAGCAATAGAATAAAAATATATGGAAGCTACTTTCAGTTTTTGATAAGAAGAATTACAAAAAAGAATCGTGGTTGAAAGTACTTTCAGAAATAATAAAAATATTTGAAAATAATTTTGAAAAGGATTATACTAAGC
>PPYF01099129.1_pt1 | contig 39044 bp, 45 predicted proteins | sample 1559871 | NCBI WGS metagenome assembly PPYF01 (sample SAMN08240021, study PRJNA423297) | Human gut metagenome, whole genome shotgun sequencing project.
TAGATAATGATGGTAAAGTGGTTAAAGATGGAAATAGCTTCATTTTTCAAATCAACGAAATTTGCATGAAAGATATTTCCGTTTTCATGGCTGGCTGTATATATGTTTATGGAAAAATTGAAGGTAATAAAGTCACAAATCCATTTGTGGCATACTGGGAATATTCCTAATAACGATAAAATGATTAATTATTTCAAATAGGTTGCTAACAACGAAAGATAGCATCTGACGATGCTCCTTTCTAACCATTAGATATAATAGGCATGAGAATATTTGTATTATATTGCTTGTTCTTTTTCCCACTTAGCTATGTTATAGCGAAAAACGGCTATGTGGAACAACATTCAGCAAAGTATCATTCTTTGACTGAAAAAGATACCCTTTATATAGAAACAGAAAAAACAGAATTTGAAATTCTATATAGGCTATGTTTTAATCAGCAAGGTAAAAAGAAAGTTGTTTTTGAATTGAAAGCGGTAGATGATAGTAACATTGACTTCGTGCAAAGCTATGCAATCAATGGAGTAAAAAAGTTTGATTGCTTTGCCGTGTATGATAATGTGGCAGACGGAAACCGTTTCTTATTCTTTGACTATGAAAGTCAAATTGCTTACATAACGCCTACATGTTTTTCCGGTTTCTATCCGATATACAGTTCTGTGGACTTTTCAAAATTGGAAGTCTTATTACGAAATGAACCCTCCCATTTGAAACAGCTAAACGACACGTTAAGTATTGATAGTAAAGTGGCTTATGTACCATTTAACTGTAATAATCGAATTATAAAGGCGACTTTTGTTCCATGTTCCCAAACGGGAAAGGGCAATAAATATCTAACAACGAAAGATAGCATCTAACGATGCTCCTTTCTAACCATTAGCAACAATATAATCAACAAATATGGAACGAATAAGAATAACATCGGATTCTCCGGGATATATCAAGGTTTCGGACATAGGCAAGGATTTGAGAAATTTTTCGAGAATAATAGAAACGAAATATAGTGAAATAGACTTTGATTTCTTATTTTGTTTTAGGGCATTATATTCCACTGTAGGTATTAGGTCGAAAGTGAGATATGAAAAAGATGTTAATATGTTGGGTATGGATTTAATAATGTCACTAGATGAATTTAATCCGTACAAAGAGAATGTATCTATGCAGCGGAGAATAATGGGGAAACACTTCTTCCCATTTTTCTCTGCTAACATACATAAATACATATATAAACTTCCCGTTCTCAAATCAGTAGAAAAAGAATTAGTAGAGGATATGCGCTTATTCCTTGTCGAAAACTTATGGCTACCAAACGAAAACGGACAATATAGACTATCTGTAATAGAAACTTCGTCTTATGAACATTGCATAAAGTTGTTTGGCAATCCGAAAGAGAAAAAATTTGCAGACAATGAACAAGGTATAAAAGTTCAAGATATAACTTGGATAATAGACGATGTTAAAAGCGAATTGTCTGCAACATATTTGTTGATTGATAAAAAATGGCAATTACAAAAATATCAGGTGAGAATTAAAGAGGTTGCTAACAACGCAGGATAACGGCAAGCCGTTCCCTGCTGAACCATTAATGGTAATTCTGACAAAGTATGAATATAGACGATATTAAAAATATAGACGACTTTCAAGTTTACTGTTGTACGAATAACGAACAACGGTATATCTATTCTGATATAGTGGAGAATGCAACACCGATTGCAGATTGTATAGACTTATTTATCGTTTCAGGCACACGTAGTATGGATAATATCAGCCTATGCACTAAATTGCGTTTTTTATCTATCAATAACTACAAGATAGGTAAAAAAGAACTTAGCAATTTGTTGGATTATAAAGAAAATCTTTCCACGATTACACATTTATATTTGTGGAACACGAAGTTGAATGATTTATCTTTATTGCAACTGTTTCCTAATCTGACGCATCTAATGGTTGCATATATCAGAAAAGAAGATTTTTCATTTGACGGTATTGGTTACACTCCCAAACTACATACACTTTGTATATTGAGTGCAAACAAGATAGCCAATATGGATTTTATACCCAATGATTTGAAGAAACAAATTAAAAATCTATCAATGGTATATACTTCAAGATTACACAGCTTAAAAGGTATTGACGGCTTTATGAACTTGGAAAAGCTATACTTGTCTGCATCAACAACAGAGAGTAAGAAAACAGTAAACTTGACTACTTTGTCCGGATTAGAAACTTTGAGAAAGCTAAAAAATATTGAGCTTAAATATTATAAGTTAGATTTGGAAGATGCCAAGAAAAGACTTTCTTCAAATCCTGCTTTAAGGCTTTTCAAAGTGAATAATATCAATATACCATTAACGAAGCGTGATAACGCCTAACGGCGTTCCCCGCTTAGCCATTACAGACAACTTAATACAGAAATATATGGAATATATACCGGATTATCTGAAACCATTTATTATACACAAAGACTATTTTCCTGAATTGATAGAAGATTCATGGTTTAATAATCCTGTGTATTGGAAAGGTAGGTTAATATCCCCACAAAACGAAACAAAATTCAGACTTTACTTTTGTGGTGAATTAATTGATAATTCCATTGCAGGCAAGCAAAATTTCCCTTTGGCTGTATATGCGTATTCAGTAGATTCAGGAGAAAAGATTACTCTTTTCGATGAAAGGTATAATGGATATGAAGCATTACTAATAGAGGATAAGAGAGAACTACCATTATCTCCTGAAATTCAATTTGTAGATAAAGATGCTGAAACAGAATTTGAAATTATCATTCTTGGATGCAGTAATACCGATTTCGATGATGAATACCCAGCCACCGAACAAGTACAACTAATCAACGGCGACTGGGTAAACAAAGAGTATCTAAAATGTAATGCTTTTGATTTCATTTCCATACTTATTCGCAATGCCAAAGGTCAGGTATATAAGATATTGGAAATGGAATTATGTTAGTTAAATCGTCTGTAACAAGGTCGAGATAACAGCTAAACGCTGTTCCTCACCAAACCATTATAAACAATAAAGCCAATGGATATAAAGAATGATATACATATTATGGAAATGAATGACAAACTGTATCAACGGTTAAAACAGTCAGAGCTTGTCATTCATGCCAAAGTTGAAAGTATTTTACGACAAATCTCTTCATGGAAGTATGCTACACATGAATTTTATGTTCCTGCTCCCTATCAAAATGAATTAGCGGGTTTACCAAACGGACGAATACGAAAAAATATTGAAGAAAAAGACCGTCTAAAAATAGCTGGTCTGTATTCTTTTGGCTTTAATGCAGAAGGAAAAATACTTTGTTCGCAAGAAGCTCCAGATAATATAGGAAATGGCATCATAACTGATATATATGAGTATGATAATGCCTTTTCATATTATGTATATCATGTTAAATATATACCCAATCAATATACAACCATAATCTCAATAAGCTATTTTTATCCATACCATGAAATGAATATCTTTCAGGGTATAAATTCATATAAAGATTGGTCAGTGTATTTATATGAATATGATAAAGAAAGAATTAGTAAAGTACATAGGTATGCTTCTCGTTGGGGCAATATGCCAGCAGAGGAATATAATTTTGCCTATGAAAATAATCTTTTATGTGCAATAGTTGGAGAGAAAAGACTAAAGAATGGAGAATTATATATCCATTGGAAAAATAAAAAAGTTTATAACAAGGAAAGATAACCCCTAAACGGCGTTCCTTTCCAACCCATTAGCATCAACATAACTAAAAAACAATAAAATATGAAAGCGACTGAAATAATTTTTGACAAAAATCTTGAAATGTATGTATCATTAAAAGATTTGGGTAATAAGGTTTATATCACATTGTCAGATAGTTTGTTTGCATCAGAAGAAGAACTGACAGATGAATATAAAGAAAAGATTGCCTCATTTGTCAATAACCTGTCAGAATGGTATAGTCTGGCTTGTAGTTCTGTTATAGCATGGGCTAAAGATACCTATAAAATTGAAGCATGTATGCAGGATATTGAACTGACACATATTTTCGTCTTGTTTGAACAGAACGCAGAGGAATTGTTTGGACTGGAATTTAGAGTTGAATTTGATATTGAGCATGGTTGTGGCATTAAGATAAGGATTAATGATGGCAAATATGATATTGTTGAAGTAGGAACGGGAGATGTCGCTTTCTGCTGATAGTTAAATATGATGCTAACAACGCAGGATAACGGACAAGCCGTTCCCTGCTGAACCATTAGCGAAAACATATCAAAATGAAACGAATAGAATTATTTTGGAACATATTATACTATTGTACTTATACACTTTTGTATAGTTGCTTCCGTGCAATCGATCCTCACCGTTTGATTGACAACAAATACACACGGAAGTTTTATAAGAAAGAAAATATCTTTTGGCAAGTATTGGATTATATGAAGAGAACAGAAGAAAGAGAAAAGGATTTTTCCCCTTTTATTCTTATAGAATCCATTGGTGGAACTTGCATTTTCTTGCTATTACTAATTTTTACTTTTTTGAATGTGATAATGGTAACAACCCATATACCTTTGTATAGCATTGTATTTTGTGATGTTAGTAACTTCATTATTAGTTTTTTGCTTCTTGTCCTCTTGCTTTATGTTCCAAATCAAGTATTCCTATTTAGGAACGATAAGTATATCTCCTATTTCAAACAATTCAGGAAAGAGCGTACTAATAAATATCTAAAATGCTATTTTTTATCCTATATACTGGTTTTGATTGCTTGTTCTTTTAGTTTCATTTTGATAGAACTAACAAAGGATAGAATAGAATATTTCGCTAACAACGCAGGATAACGGCAAGCCGTTCCCTGCTGAACCATTACTAACAATACGAATAACTCTTTATGATAAAATTCATTTTAGATGCGATGTATTATCAGATATTCATATTTAATAGGGATAAATTTATATTGGAAAATCCACATGAGCGGACGATACAGATAATATGTGGAATATTATTTCTTCCTGTTATAGTATTGACATATCTACTGATAGAGGAGAATTTCAATTATAAAACCCCTTTTGTGTTTTTCATCATAATCTATATTTTATTATATAAGACATTATGTTCGTATTATATAAAAAGGAAAAAAGGTATGGAAATTATAAGAAGTAAACCTCTGATATTTAATAGTCAAAAGATTTCTTCCTTCATATCATGGATGATTTATCCAATTTTGGTTGTATTACTTTATTTTATAATAACACATCGTCATTGGCTAAAAATTATACAATAAAGATTTAATAAGTTAGTAACAACGAAAGATAGCATCTGACGATGCTCCTTTCTAACCATTAGCTGTAAAAAGACAAAGAATATGAAACAGAAAAACTATATAATTAAATTGTTGCTGAAAACATGGTTGGGTATATTATGCTTTAGTTTGTTATGTACCTTTTGCGCCGTATGGTTATTGTTTCAAAATACAAAACAATCATCATATAATGATATAAACATTGTTTATGAAGGAATATTATTAACTTGGGCTATAATTGGAGTAATAATGTTTTCAGTTGGGACATTCACATTGTTTCTGAACTACTTCCCAATAATCAGATATAATAATATATATAGTTTTTTGTCATTTTTTCTTGTACCCATGTTACTTATTTTATTGTGTGGCACAGAAATACTTTGTTTATGGACTGTTAAAATACCATTTATCGTCTGTTTATCTGGTGCATATCTATTGTTCCGAAACAAAATAAAAAATACAGCTAACAACGCAGGATAACGGTAAACCGTTCCCTGCTGAACCATTAACGATAATAATTATGAATACAGAAGAACTCTATATTTGGAACTATGGAATTGATAAACTGCCTAAAGGATTATTGGAGTTTGGTAGATCTGATGTCTGTGATACTTACGATGAAAGCAAAAGGCAGAAGTTCCAAAACCACGGGCAATGGATGTGGAAAGACAAGAATGGATGGGAAGAAAATTTACCACCAGTCTTATACCTCGTATGCAACAAAAAACCGGGAATTCTGCAATTTGATTTTCTTGATAAATACAGCATAAAACTCAAAATCGTATCGGAAGAGTTTTTGTCTTTACTTCAAGAAAATGGGTTCGTTGATAAATATGATATTGCAACCGTCAAGGTAGTAAACAAGAAAAACGAATCTCTGACGGATAAAAAATATTACGCTTTACGTATAAATCATTTTGATAACGATTCTTTTCATTTCGGAAAAGGCATAACATATCAGAGTGACTTTCAGAAAAAACTAGGTACTTGTTTTACAATATATCCTGATATGAAACTGAAAGATAGTTCAATCAAACAGAATTTCTTCGTTTTAGATAGCATAGAATATAGAGATGGAATAATATTCCGAGAGAGAGTTTTGGATAAGGTGTTGCATTTGTATAGACCTGAAATTTACAAATTGTCAGACTACTCCAAAATATGGAATAACAGAGGCAATTATCTATATGGGAATGAACTAATGATTGTGAAATAAAATCGTTAACAAGGTCGAGATAACAGCATAATGCTGTTCCTCACCAAACCATTAAATAAACAATGAGTTCACCGGGCATCTTTTATCATCTTGGAAAAATTGTAGTTTGGCTTTGGCTCAGATTGATAAAAAAAGAAAAAGTTAAATATAAAAATATCATATTTCAATATTCAGGCTGGCTGTTTTTGACTATCGGCTTGGGGATTGGAGTATTAATAATAGTTTGCGGTTACTTTCTGTTAATTCTAATTGAAAAGTAAAAATAATTATGAGCTATATTACAGCGGAAAGATTGGGAAAAGTTCTTATATGGGTATGGAACAGATGTATAAAGAAAACTGCCATTCCTTATGAAGAACTTGATTTCCATTACCCCGATTGGGCTTTCATTATTACAGGTTGTATCTTTTTCGGGGTTGTGGTAGGTGTTACCCTGTTTTATTTTGCTTTTATAAAACAATAGACTATTTACAATGAAAGCCCGACTTAAATACCCGATATTCAGCTTTGCCCCCAAAGGCAACATGATATACGTGTTTCGCAAGGAAGAACTGTACACAACGACCAATACCGAGTTGTTGAAGAAGCGGAAGAACTACATTGTAGTGGATGCAACCGGGACGAAATATGTTGAAAAGGGGGCGCACAAAGTGAAGTGGCAAGGGATATTCGGATATTGTATCAGGATGCAGGGACGTGTGATTTCCATTGAATACGAGTACGGGGACAACCCCGAACCGTTCCCACTACGAAAACTGCAAGAACTGGTAGCGGAACGATACCCCAAGACACGGTGGTTCAAGGAAGAATGCTGGAACAGCGCAGACGAGTTCCGGCAAGCGATTTTCGCCTGCAAGACCTTTGAGGAAGTGGCGGACATACTGATGCCCGAACGAAAAACGAGCGTTTGGCAGCGCATTGAAGAATATTTCCTGCGGGCAGGTTTTCTTATGCTTGCCGCCATGTTCCTTTATCACGTGGTTTGGCGGCTAATCCAAAAGTTTTGGCTATGGGCTACCGGGTAACGTACAGAAAACAAATCAATTTATTCAAATATGGAACAACGGATTACATCATTATTACTTCCCGCTCCCGAAGCGGAGCTGGAAGCGTCCTGCAAGGAACTGGACGAAAAGGTAACATGGCTGCTGCACAACAGCCGGAAAATGGACAACTACTTGGAACTTGAACCGTTCAGCAAGGACGGGCGGCTGTGCGCCCACGTGTGCAACACGCTCAAAAGCCTGCCGGAAACGCCGACACTGGCGGCATACAAGGACTACAAGGCAATCATCATCCTGCTGGGGATGTCCACCACCTGTTACGCCATACTGGACGAACTGGCGGAACAGCACCGCAAGCGGGACGAGATACCCGAACTGACCGCCTACTGCGATGCGCTCCACTGGATGCGACCGGGACGGCAGTACCTCTGCAACGTGTACAACACGGTATGCCACGCTTTCCACCTGCTACGGAGAAACCCGGTAAGGGACAACCGCCTGCTGGTGACGGAAAAGGAGCTGCGCCACGCCGAACGGATGCTTCCGGAATTGGGCAGGCAGACATTCACCGAAATGGTGCGTCTGAAAGGCTACATGGTCTATGATGCCGAGCAACTGGCGGAGAAATGCGGCATGGAATACGGCTCGTTCCGGCGAAAGGTAAAGAAAATGACCGGGTACACGGCTAAGGAATGGGTGATAAAGGAACGGGCGAAGGACGTGGAACACTACTTGAAGAACACCAACCTAACGCTTACGGAAGTGGCGTTCACCACCGGGTTTGCATCGACATCGAACCTGAACGACTTCTGCAAGGCTTACTTGCTGGACACGCCGGGCGAGATACGCAGAAAAGCGCAGGAAACAAGAAAATGCACAGTTACAAGAACGTAATGTGAAAAATCAAGAATAAAATAGATTTTTTATGCCCGTAACTTTGTGCTTCATAAAAGATAAGCACAAGGTTATGGAACATAAGATACCGTTGGAAACATACTTCGCCGGACTGCTTCAAAAAGTGGAATGGCAGATACAGGAATACGAGGACACCGCAGCGGACACGCTGACGCTCTGCCGCCTGTGCGTGGACTACCTGCAAGAGATACTGGGCGAACTCAAAAACTTTATAATCTCCTACCCGTTCGCCAGCACGGAAGAGGAAATACACTTCTTCAAGGAACTGAAACCGCTTTTAGCGAGCAAAATCATCTATTACAACACCGTTTACAAGATAGAGGTGCGCTTCCCCAGCGGCAGCGAGGAAGTGCAAAGGGACTACCTGCTGTCGGAAACCGACCGGATTTCAAAGTCGTTCCAGCGGAACTTGGCGTTCTACCAGTACCACCGCACGAAAGCCACCTACTTGGACAGGCAGTATTTCATGCGTGGGAAGCCTGACATACAAATCATCGTGGACAGTTTCTATTACGAAACAGACCCACAGTTCAGCACCAGTCACGATTTCAAGGTAGCCAAGATTTTAGCCAACGAACTGCTGGAAATATACCTCACCAACCGTCTGCACGAGCTGGAACGCCGGGAACAACGCAAGCGGGTGAAGAACGGCTTCATGGGAAAGGTGTTGCGCTGGACGGGGACGAAAAGGGCGTTGGTGGAACTTATCTACGCACTGGACGCCTGCGGCTGTCTGAACAAGGGAACGGTTGATATTAAGGAGATTGTAGCCTACTTTGAATACGTGTTCGACATCGACCTCGGCGACTTCTACCACACCTACATGGAACTAAAAGCCAAGACCAAAGACCGCACGGGCTTCCTCTCCACCCTGAAAGACAGGTTGCTGATGCGCATGAGGGAGCAGGATTAGGACAGGCGCACTTTAACAAAATTTATTTCGCCACAGGTGGGTACATCTGTGGCGTTTAATTTTTCAGGACACCCGAACTTTGCGGCAAATCAATTAGTTACCGTTATGGAAATAATAACATTCGAGTCCAAAGCCTACAAGGAACTGGACAACAAGATTACCGCCATTGCCGACTACATCTTCAACCACATGGAAACGGCAAGGCAAAGCGAGGAAGACATGTGGGTGGACAGCTACGAGGTCTGCACGTTCCTGAAAATAAGCGAAAAGACCCTGCAACGCCTGCGGGTGTCGGGGACTATCGCCTATTCCAACATCAGGGGACGCTACTTCTACAAGGTCAGCGAGATACGCCGGATGCTGGAAGAACGCCTGATAAGGAGCAACAAGGAGAACATCGACAACCTGATAACCAACCACCAGTTGTATGCTAAGGAAAGAGGAAATCTTAGAAAGAACAAGTAACGGGCTGGCGGTGTTCAAACACTACCTGCCCGGAAACTGGCGCATAGGTCGCAACTTCCTTAACCCGCTGTACGAGGACAGCAAGGCTTCCTGCAACATCTATTTCGACCGCCGGGGCGGTATCTACAAGATGAAAGACTTCGGCAATGACAGTTACAGCGGCGACTGTTTCTTCCTCGTGGGGCAGTTAAAGGGGCTGGACTGTAACCGGGCGGCTGACTTCGTGGAGATACTGGAAATCATCGACCGGGATTTGGGCTTGGGGCTGGCTTCCGGCACTCCGGTTTCCGTTCCCCCGGCAACCGTCCGCCGGGCAGTGCCGGACAAAGCCGAAGAAACGCCCGAAAAGCCCGTCAAGCCCTACCAGTTCCGGGAACAGAAGTTCCCGCTTGCCGAACTGGTGTACTGGCAACAATACGGCATCACGCCCGAACTGCTGGAACGTTACAAGGTCTGCTCGCTCCGGGAATACAACAGCGAAACGGCAGAGGGCAAACCGTACACCTACACTTCATCGGTGGCAGAACCCATGTACGGCTACAAGGGCAAACAGCACATCAAGCTGTACCGCCCGTTCTCCACGCCCCGCTTCCTCTACGGCGGCAGCTTCGGCGAGAACTACTGTTTCGGGCTGGAACAACTGCCAGCCAAAGGCGACACGCTATTCATCACGGGCGGCGAGAAAGACGTGCTTTCGCTGGCGGCGCACGGTTTTCACGCTATCTGCTTCAACAGCGAAACGGTGACGATACCGCCCACGCTGGTCTATCGGCTGACGTTCCGCTTCAAACACATCGTCCTGCTCTTTGACATGGACAAGACGGGCAGGGAAAGTTCATGCAAGCAGGAAAAACTACTGGAAGAATTTGGCGTGAAACGCCTGCTGCTGCCGCTTCCGGGAACGAAAGAGGAAAAGGACATATCCGACTACTTCAAAGCCGGGAACACCCGTGAAGATTTCCTGAAACTGTTTATCGAATTTTTAGACAACCTGTATAGCGACACATTGATTATGCTTAAATCGTGCGAGATAGATTTCAACAACCCGCCCGCCAAAGCACAAGAGATTATTTCGGCGGGTGACGTTCCGCTGGGGACACAAGGCAACCTGTTCGGCATCACCGGGGGCGAGGGAACGGGCAAGAGCAATTATGTAGCCGCAATCGTGGCGGGCTGCATCTGCCCGGCTGGTGAGGACATAGATACACTGGGCATACAGATAACCGCCAACGGCAGGCACAAGGCGGTATTGCTCTATGACACCGAACAGTCGGAAGTGCAACTGTTCAAGAACGTAAGCAACCTGCTGACACGTGCCAAACAGCCGGACAAACCCGATGAACTGAAAGCGTTTTGTCTTACCGGCATGTCACGCAAGGAACGCCTGAACGCCATTGTGCAGAGCATGGACAAGTTCTACTACCAGTACGGCGGCATCCAGTTGGTCGTCATTGACGGCATCGCCGACCTTGTTAAGAGTGCCAACGATGAAGCGGAAAGCGTGGCGGTGATAGATGAACTTTATCGGCTGGCGGGCATCTACAACACGTGTATTCTGTGCGTGCTGCACTTCGTCCCCAACGGATTGAAACTGCGGGGACATTTGGGTAGCGAGTTGCAGCGCAAGGCGGCTACTATCCTGTCCATTGAGAAAGACGAAGAACCTACCCAGTCGGTGGTGAAAGCATTGAAAGTAAGGGACGGTAGCCCGCTGGACGTGCCGCTGATGCTCTTTGCTTGGGACAAGGAAGCCGGGATGCACGTGTACAAGGGCGAGAAACCACGTGAGGAAAAGGAGAAGCGCAAGGAAAGGGAACTGGTGAATGTCGCACGTGACATCTTCGGGCGGCAGACACGCATCACCTACATAGACCTTTGCGAGCAGTTGCAGCAAGTCTTGGACATCAAGGAGCGCACCGCAAAGAGCTATATCCGCTTCATGCGGGAAAGGGACATCATCACCAAAGACACGGCGAACCAAAGCTGTTTTGTCATCGGTTCATATAATCTTCAAAGGAACGCAAGTTGTCCATAAGCGTATGGATGAAACTTGTGTAATTCATGTGCTTGTGTCCTGCCCTGTTGTGATAACACGGCAGGATTTTTTCTGTTTACACGTGATTTTTTCAGGGTATTTGCTTAACTTTGCAGAAGTTACACGGAAAAGTAACGGCAGTTGGACGGCGGTTGCCGGAATATTGCCTTTATATATAACATATACGTTCGCCGAACGTCCCGATGCGAAAACTGGCACTTTTCAAAATGTGGGGATATTCAGCGCAGGATATGCTATGCGTTTGTCATAGCGTGGCTGCACTGTTTCCACATTTAGGTATGCCAGTACCTCGCATCGAAACAGCGTCATGCCACGCTTTCTTTTTGAGGTGGCGGCTAACGTGCCAAGACAGTAGGGATTTATATCACTTTAATACCTGATAATATGGAACAAATCAAAGCGCACATCGCCGTATCGCTGGACGGGCATACCGCCACGCCGGACTATGAACTGGACTGGATGCCCCGTGAGGTCAAGGAACTGGCGGCAAGGGAACACGCCGCCGCAAGCTGCCTGCTTATGGGGGCGAACACCTACAACTACATCTTTGAACACTGGGGCGGGTGGCCGCACAAAAGCAAACGGTCTTTTGTGGTGTCACACTACGACACCAACGTTACACCGGACTGCGGGGTGGAGTTCCTGACCGAAGAACCGCTGCAAAGGGTCTATGAACTGAAACAGGAAACCGACATGCTGGTGGTGGGTGGCGGCAAGCTGCTTACTTCATTGATTAAAGCCGGACTGCTGGACAGCCTGACAATCTACACCGTCCCGGTCATGGCGGGCAAAGGCATCGGTTTTGTCGGGGAAACATCCGGCTCGCTGTGGAAGCTCTCGGAAAGCAGGGTGCTGGATAACGGGGTGGTCTGTTCGACCTACCTGTTTGGCGGGAACATATAAAAAATGCGCCCGGTTTCCCTCCGGGCGCAACCACTAAAATTTCAATTATTATAAGCTGTAAAACCTATCACAATGAAATTTCAGCGGCAAAGATAGGCTATTTCTTCGGTTTCGCTTTCTTTTCGGGGAATGAAAAACCGACATTGAACTGCTCGTCCAGTACCAGCGAAGCATCGAAAGCCTTGCCGTTCTTGCCCTTGAAGCCCTTGATTAGCCCGGTCTTGCGTTTCGTCACCAGCTCGACAATCTGCTTGTCGGAAAGCTGTTTGTCGCACTTGTTGCGGAATATGGTAAGCGTGCAGTCCACGTTGGAACACTTCGCCACTTTCGGGTAGAACAGGATGCGCCCGCTGCCGCATTTCGGGCAGGGGCAGGTTTCACCAGTAGCGACAGATAGCTGCACCGATAGCAGTTCTGCGGTGATTTGCGTTGCGTACACCTCGATGCCCTTCCGGAACGTGTCGGCATCCATGCTGCCCGCTTCTATCTTGGCAAGGGCGGTTTCCCACATGCCCGTCATTTCGACATCGGCAATCTTCTTGTCCCTGACAATCCCATAAACGGCAAGCCCCTTGTCGGTAGGCACAAGGTTCTTCTTCTCACGCACGATGTACTGGCGGGCGAACAGCGTTTCGATAATCGCCGCACGGGTGGCGGGCGTGCCTATCCCGGCATCTTTCAGGCTGGCTTTCAGTTCGGCATCTTCCAGTTCCCTGCCTGCGTTCTCCATTGCCGACAACAGGCTGCTTTCCGTGTGCAGCGGTTTCGGCTTGGTCTGCTTTTCGAGCAGATCCACGCCGGAGAGTGGCAAATATTCTCCCTCTTGGAGTGGCGGCAGGCTGGCGGCTTCTTCATCCCCGCCCGTTTCCTGCTCGCCGAACACGGCACGCCACCCGGCTTCTTTCATCACAGACCCTTTCACCGTGAAGTCGGTATCTCCCCCTGACAGCAAGGCGGTGGTAACGTCTTTCACGCACTTGCCCGAAAAGGCTTCCAGCATACGCCCGGCTACCAGCTCGTAAACCGCCCGCTCGTCTTTGGAAAGTTCGCCGGGCAGGTTCTCGGTAATGATTAAGGCGTGGTGGTCGGTCACTTTGCCGTCATTCACGCTGCGGCGGTTCAGGGGTGTGCCGTCCAGCCCGGCGGCATACCCGGCAAAGCGGGAGTATTGCCCCAGCAGGGCGACACGTTCCGGCATTTCATCGAAAACGTCCTCCGGAATATAGCGGCTTCCGGTTCTCGGGTAGGACATCACTTTCTTTTCATACAGGCTTTGCGCTATGGAAAGCGTCTTGTCAGCCGAGAAGTTCAGCTTCGTGTTCGCTTCCTTTTGCAGCGTGGTAAGGTCGTACAAAAGCGGCGGTTCTTGGCAGGCTTCTTTCCTCTCAACGGATTTAACCACAAGTTGCCCGGTATCCTTTACCCGTTGCAGGGCGGCTATGGCTTCGGGCTGCTGTTCCCACTTGGCGGTCGATTGGGCGGTAAAATTTATTCCCCCGCTGGCAGTCGCCGCTTTGAGTTGCCAAAACTTGGCGGGTACGAAATTCTTGTTCTCCAAATAGCGGCTGCATATCATCACGAGCGTGGGTGTCTGCACCCTGCCCAGCGAGAACACCCCCTGCCCGGCGGCAACGCTCAACGCTTGGGTGGCGTTTATCCCTATCAGCCAGTCCGCTTCGCTGCGGGACTTGGCAGAGAGGTAGAGGTTATCGTAACGCTCTCCCGGCTGCAAGTTATCCAGCCCCTCACGGATTGCCTTGTCGGTAAGGCTGCTTATCCACAGGCGCACAAATGGTTTCCGGCAGTTCAGGTAATGGAAGATATAGCGGAAGATTAACTCACCCTCACGTCCGGCATCGGTGGCGACAATAATCCGGTCGCACTGGTCGAACACTTCCTTTATCACTTTCAACTGTTTCAGCACGCCGGGGTCTGCCTTGTACCCTTTCTCCGCTTTCACCTGACGGGGGATTAGCTGGAAATCGGGCGGCAGTATGGGCAGGCTCTCCCTGCGGAAGTTCGCCACGCCGTAAGCTTCCGGCATGGCAAGCTGGATTAAGTGGCCGAACGCCCATGTCACCATATACCCGTTGCCGGAAAGATAACCGTCATTACGCCCGGTCGCACCGATGATGCGGGCGATGTCCTTTGCCACGCTGGGCTTCTCTGCTATCAATGCAATCATAATTCTTTACTTTTTAATGGTGGATATTACATTTTCATTCCTCTGGACTTCTTGGGCTTGTCAGCTTTCAGGCTCTTGTCCTGCGCTTTCTCCTGCTTCTCTTTCTGCTTGGCGGTGGGCTTGTCCTGACCCTGTTTCAACGGCTCTTTGCCCTGCTTGGTGGCTTCGTTGGTCTTGCCCCCGGAATTGACCGCTACCTGCGTCCGGCTCTCGGCGGCGGGGGTAACGTCTTTCGGCTGCACCTTGTCGGGGGATTTGCCCTGTGCGCCGGGCTGTACATGACCGTTGAACTCAACGCCCTTGCCGTCCTTTAACCCGGCTACCTGCTGCTCTCCGGGCTGCTGTCCCTGCTGCAAGAACTGGACGGCAGACCTCGGCAGGAACTCCAAGCCACGCTCCACTGCGCTGACCTGCAAATAGGCACTGCGCTTCGTGCCGTCCCTGAATTGCAGGTTTTCCATTTTCACCGCTTGCCCGGCTTCAAAGGCGGCTTTCTGTTCCGGGCTGACTTGCACGTTACAGATTGTATCGGGGCATTTCCACTTGTCAGCCCGCATATACTCTAGCTCGTGCGTGTACCTGTCCCGGCTGACGAACACGGGGATTTGCTCGCCGCTTTTCGGGTCTTTGATTTCAGCGATGCCGCCCAAGTTGCCAGTGCCTTGCAAGTTGCCCTGTTCCTGCTTGGTGAACTCGTGTTCATGGAACGGGCGTTGCAACAGTTTCTCGTCCTGCTGCACGCCGTGCAGCTTGGGTACTACCGTGCCGTCCTTTGCCTGATAGAAAGAGAGCTTGACATCGGTAGGTTTGAGGTAGAAGCCGCCCACCGTCCCCGAAACAGTGTAAGTGTTGCGAGACTTGTAGCCACGCATCACCCGGTCGAAGTCCCTCGTGTTTTTCAGGGTGTCGGCGGTGATGCCGACTTTTTTCAGGTTCTCCCAGTCGATTTTTGCCGGGTCGAAGCGGTAGCCCTGCTTGAACTCGTGGAAGTCGGGCTTCGGAACTCGTAACATTTCAGCCCGCTTGCCGCCCTCCGGTGTCGGGTTGCGGTGGTTGTCCTCGATTGCCTTTGCGTTTTGCTCCACTTCGGAAGCCTTGACGCTGAACAGTTCCAGCCCGGAAGTGTCCTGAAACTTGCGGAAGAAATTGGAAATGAAATTGCTGAACACATCGCTGTTCTTGTCCACCTGCATGAACTCGCCGCCCTGTGTCGGCGGCACGGTCTGCAAATTGCCCTCCTTGTCGATACCCTTAACGGCACTCACCTTTCCCTGCTGTTTATCCAAGACCAGCAGCACGTCTTTTTCCTGCCCCTCTACGGGCGGGGTCATTCTGTTTGCCATAAATAATTGGAATTTTAGTGGTTACGGGAATAGTCCCGCCCAAAGGTAGCGACTAAATATGCTATATTTGGACGGGCGGCAAGGACTGTCCGAATTTGTCCTGCACTGTCTGAAATTGTCCGGGTGGAGTAAATCTCCAACTGACGGTTGGAGAATTGGAAACAGGCATAAAAAAGAGAGCGAAGTTAATCACTCTCTTGGGGTGAGCCATTTAATCATAAACCTTATGCCTTATAATCAACAACTTATTAAAATTTACATTATGCTTGCGAGCCATTTGTGAAGCGTTTGTGAAACGTTTATGGAACGTTTGCTATTTTATCAATAGACTAATAATGAGCTACATATCAAAATTAATACTGAAATACAGCTTATTTTTGGAACGTTTGTGAAGCGTTTGGCAAGCCTTTGATTGAGTTTCCGTTATTCTCCTATTATCAGGTGACACGACAAAAAGAAAACATCTTCGGCAAAATCTTTGTTATGTTTTTGCAGGTGATTACATAATATACTATCTTTGCAGATAGAAACAAAGGACATAAATATGGCTTCATTCAGGAAAGAGATACTTGGGCAGATTGAACGGATAGATACCGGGCGTATATTCACGTTCCGGGATTTGTCGTTTGAAATGGAAAAGACTGCCAATGTTGCGGTGCTACTTTCCGAACAGAGCCGCAAAGGGGTACTGGTACGGGTTGAAAAGGGGGCGTACTACCGTCCCAAGAAATCAGTGCTGGGGCTGGGAAAGCTGCCTGTCTATCAGGATGAACAGTTCCGCTACCTGACTGAAAAACTGAACGGCTATATCACGGGGGCTTACATCTATAACAAAATGGGGCTGACCGAACAGGTTGCCACAACCATAACGATAGCCACTCCTAACCCGGTTCGCCGTTTCCGTTTCAAGAACTTGGATATAGAGTGCGTGAAAGCCTACTGCATGGACTACCCGGATGAAAGCCTTGTCCCGTACTTGCGGCTGCTCGATGCGATAAAGGACATGAAGCGCATACCCGGAACAACCGGGCAGGACATCTACAACCGGGTCAAAAGCCAATATTTTAACGGGTACAGCCTGCCGGAACTGGAAAAAATCGTATCTTTGGCGAAAAGTTACCCGCCACGTGTCAGAAAGGTGGTGGCGGACATATTGGGCGACATCAGACAAACCGTATTGCAAACAGAAATGGCAAAGACCATTCTTCCCACGACACGGTTCAACTTGGATTATAAAACGGCATAGGACAGAAATATGAATTTACATTCGGACAAGGAAGCGTTCAAGGAAATCATCGCACTGGCGGCTGAACATTTCAGCTACGAGCAGTCGCACGTGGAAAAGGATTACTGGGTATCGAAGATACTGCGGGATATTTCCATGTCCGAATATGCGGATAAGACCTACTTCAAAGGCGGAACTTCACTTTCCAAAGCCTACGGGCTGATAGAACGTTTCTCGGAAGATTTGGACTTGTTCGTGTTCACGGGTGATAAAGGTGCGTCCAAGCAGGCGGAAAAGACATTGAACAAGAAACTTTCCAAATACATAGCCGAACTCAACAGTGACATATACAAGGAAGATTTGTCGGAAACGGGCGGTAATTACCGTAAACTGTATTTCTCGTATGACAATGTATTTCAAGGCGTGGGACTTAAAGAGCATTTGGAAGTAGAGATAAAATCCTGTGACCTGCCGGACAAAAAACGGATGTTCTACCCGGCGGACAAGCGGGTTATCAAACCGATTGTGACCGCCTTTCTTGAAAGCATCGGGCAAGAGGAACTGATAAGCACCTACGGGCTGGGAAGTTTTGAAACGCAATGTATCAACCCCCGAAAGACTATCTGCGACAAGGTTTCAAGGCTGGTAAAGCTGTCTTACAATGAGGATGCAGCCGCACTGTTGGCAAAGCATATCCGTGACGTTTACGACTTGTCGGCACTCTACCACAATCAGGAATATAACGATTACCTACATTCGGAAGATTTCTTGGATGCCATGTACCGGGTGACGATAGAGGACGGACTAAATAAAAACTCCCGTTCGCACTTGTCGCTGGCTGATGCACCGATATTCAAGGATGCCGAAGCGGTCATGGCGTTGCCCGAAGTGGCTACGGCGTACACTACCGATTTGAAGAAACTGACTTTCGACAAAAGCAAGATGCCGCCGATAGGCAAGGCTGTGGAAGCATTGAAGAACCTGCACGAAATATTAGTGCGTTTTGAAGCCTACCGCACCAAAAAGCAAAATGAAGAACAACCGTAAAGCTACATCGGCTGTTCTTCACTCCATACATTATTATATACAGCTATTCTTCCTCCTTAATCAAGTGGCATAGCTCCGGGTCATTCTTAATCCGGGTTATCTCGTCCTCGACAATCTGCCGGACTTCCTGACGGATGCGGTCATAATTGGCTTGTATCTCTTCCTGCATCCGGTCGTTGCCGTCCTTGTCGGTGAAGTCGATTATCTGCGGCAGCTTCACGTAACGGGCGGTTTCCCGCTTCACCTTTTCATTGTCCACCACGATTTCACAGTGGAAAATCTTTTGCTCTATCCGTTCATCGAAATTGTCCGCCACAGCACCCACGAACATGCCTTGCGTGAGGTTGGATATTTTGCTGGCGGGTATCAGGCTGTCCATTTGGGTACTTATCGAGGTGGACTTCTCCCGCTGGTTGATTGTCATGCTCTGCCGTTTCTGCAACACCTTTCCGAAACGCTCCGACAGTATTTTTGCCGTTTCACCGACCACCTGACCGCTGAACACGTTGCCCACAGTATTTTGTATCACACGGCTTTCCTTGTCCCCATAGTCACGGGTAAGCTGGCTGTAATCCTGAAAGCCCAGCAGAACCGCTACCTTGTTGCTTCGTGCGGTTGCAATCAGATTGTCAAGCCCACGAAAATAGATAGTGGGTAATTCATCTATTATCACCGAACTTTTAAGCTGACCTTTCTTGTTTATCAGCTTCACTATTCTACTGTTATATAATCCCAGTGCCGCCGAATAGATGTTCTGACGGTCGGGATTGTTGCCGACAACCAGTATTTTAGGCTCTTTCGGGTTGTTGATGTCCAGCGAGAAATCATCACCTGTCATTACCCAGTAAAGAGCGGGTGAAATCATCCTTGAAAGCGGGATTTTCGCACTTGCTATTTGACCCTGCAACTGCTCTTGAGCGTCTGATTCCCAAGCATCTACGAACGGCGAAAGGTAGTTTTCCAGTTCGGGATAACTGCGCAAAATAGTGAATACATCGGCGTATTTCTTGTTCAATAGTTCAATGGCATGGGGGAACGTGCAATACCTGCCGCCCTGATAAATGCGCAAGTACCAAATAATGGCTGCAAGCAGGATAATCGGGCTTTCCACGAAGAAATCGCCCTGCTTGCTTATCCAACTTCGATTGAGGTTAAGCATAATCGTGTAGCTGGCTTCGTAGGCATCCGCAATGTCCGACATGAAGCTGGCGTTTATCGGGTTGCATCGGTGGCTCTTGCGGGGGTCGTCAAAATTGATAATATAGAATTTGGGCTTTACCTTGTAGCCGTCCAAGTGATTAAGCAGGTGATTGTAAGCGATTTCCGAAAGGTCAGGGAATTTGTAATCATAACAGTAAAGCGCAAAACCTTTCTCGATTTGCTGTTTTATGTAGCTGTTTACCACCGCATACGACTTACCGCTGCCCGGTGTTCCCAGTACAAGACTGGCACGGAACGGGTTCACGACATTTATCCAGCCATTATTCCATTTCTTCTTATAGTAGAACCGGGTAGGCAGATTTACGGAATACTCGTTCTCGATAAGCCTTGTTTCCTGTTGGAAACTTTCGTTCTCGGTATTAAAGACATCATCCATTAGGTTGTTCTTCAACAGCCGGGACATCCATGTACCCGCCATGAGCATACAGATATAGCCCGCCGACAGCGTGGCGATATAAAACACGGCATCCGCCGTGTGTGGCAACGGAAGTTCCAGCAACCACCAGTTCAGGAAAAACAACACGACACCCGCCGCAAGGCTGCAATGTATCTTCGCCCACGTTATCTTTTCCTCTTTCACGCCCTTAGTGCCGATGCACGACAGGGCGAGGAACACCACTGCAAAAAGTTTCGTCCAAAGAACGGACGAGAACAGCCCGGTGGTGCGCTGGAAGTTCCACAGTATCTTGTCTATCACCTCAAACGTCACTCCCCATTCTTTCAGGGTGGAGTAACAGAACCAGTACACGTTTATTCCCACGAATAGAATACTGACAGCCCGCATAAAGTCCATGACCCGTGCAAGCCCTCTCAAATCATCCTCTTGTTGCATGATTGTAATGTTTTTTTAAGTTAGTCGATGCGCCTTGTACGCTTCTTTTTCTTCTTTCTCTTTTGGCGGGCGGTGTCCTGCGGCTCGTCACCGCCTGATGCACCGCCGCCCAGCAATCCGCCGAACGCACCCAGCACGGAAGCCACGCCCGAAACGATGTCGGCTTCCGGCGTGAAGCCCGGCTGTTCCTGATGCGTGGGCTGGTCTTGCTGCGGTGCTGACACTTCGGGCTGGTGCATCTTTCCGGTTTCGCCCGAAAAACGTTCGTTGAACACGTTCGCCGAATACTCCTTGCCCAAGCGTGAACCGTTCAGCACCACCCGGCTGTCGTGGTCGATGAACGTAACGCCATAGATGCGCCCGCTGTCATTCTGACGGAATACCACGTCAATACTCTGCTTCCTTAGCTGCTGTTCCAGTTCCTTGCGGCTGCGGGCGGTCTGCATGGCAGTGGCTACAATCTTCCGGGTGCGCTCTTTCAGTTTCCCGTTCCTGATTGCTTCGCCCGATTTCTCCATTCTGCGCCGCACCGCTTCATAGCCCACCGACTTGCCGATGCGGGAAGCCTTTACCGGGTTGCCCGCCTTTTCGCCCTTGTCGTTCATGGCGGAATAGACAATGCCCTGATAGGGCTTGCCATTCACTTCACCCTTGACTTCCTCGGCGCACACGTTGTAAGCGGCAAGCAAAGCCTTGTACTCCCCGAACGACTGGAAGCGGTAGCCATAGCAAGCCGCTTTCACGGTATTGCCGATTTGGTGCTTCACGTCCCCGGCGGCATAGTCCACCTTTTTAAGTTCCGGGCGTTCGGCACGTTCCTTTCGCTCTGCCGGGTGCAGGTTGTATTTCTTCTCCAGTTCACGGGTGATTTGCTTGCTGCGCCGATGCTCGAACCTGTCATTCAGCGGTCTGCCGTTCTCGTCCACCCGCAACCCCACGATGTGGATGTGGTGGCGGTCGATGTCGGTATGCTTGTACACCAAATAAGGCTGGTCGCCATAGCCCAACTTCCGCATATACTCTTTGGCGATGTCGGAAAGCTGCTGGTCGGTCAGCACGTCTTCCGGGTGCGGGTTTATGGAAATATGAAGTATCGGCTTCTTGGTGGATAGCTGGACGGGCATCTGCATTTCAAAGCTGCGCATACACTCGCCGATAGAGAAATTCCCGTCCTCGCTCAACAGCATCCGGTTGGAAAAAAGCACCTTTGCTTCCCCGCTGTCCACCTTGTTTTGGTTGTAAGCCAGTGCGCCGAACATATTGCCGCCCGTGCTTATTTTGGCAACCATAGTTCCTTGCACTTGTTTGTCAGGTCGATAACCTGACGGTTTAACATAGATAATTCAGTGGTCGCTTTCTCCAGTTTATAGAGAAAAGCCAGTGCCTTTTTCTCCGAAAAGTTGCTGTGCAACGCCTTTACAACTTGGTTGTAATTGACCGCCACGGCTCTGAATTGGGCGTAAAATTCGGTCAGCCGGGCGCAATATTCTACTGCCGATTTGTCCACTTTCACCACCCGGAACGGCTCGCCGAACAACCGGGCGGCGATGAAACGGGACTTGCTCGTGACGCCCGACTGCTCCCACTGCGAGAGGAAGCGGGCGTTCTCCCGGTCGTTCAGGTAAAGGACATGGCGATGCTTCGCCGGGTCTGCGAGGGCGGGGCGACCGCCCTTGTTGGTTCTTCTTGTTTCCATACTTCTTTGGATTAAAAAATTACGACTTCGGAGTGATTTTTACCCCCGCAAGGGGCAAGGCGTTTTCAGGCACGGAAAACGGTTTTGTAGCATACAAAACACACCTTGCTAATTTCTGACGAAATTCAAAATCCGTCACGGACGGATTGGGGTTAGCGAGAAACGGCAAGCCCAGCCATTAACCTACCAGTTTTTACACCCCTGCCCCCTGCGGTTCGTTACTCCGGTGCAAAGTAACGGTGATTTATAATGCTGTAAAATAGACGGTTGGTGGACAAAAGCGGACAGTGCAGGACAAATCGGGACACATCTGAAAACGGATGTTTTTTCTCCTTTTATTTGCATCAGATTTCAAGATTGAAAGAAATATTGAAAGGCATATTTCAATCAGGCAAGAATGATTGAAAGCATGATTTCAAGAAAACATGATTGCAGGATTTCAATCTTTCAAGAAAGAATGAAAGCAATAAAACAAGATTGAAATAAAACAATCTTTCAATATTTCAAGACGGCAATATTGAAAGAATGAATGAAAGACAGAATGATTGAAAGCAATAAACAAATCTATCAACCAATAATGAAAGAAAGCAATATGGAAAACGAGAAAACACCCCTGTATGTCGCTTTTTCCACCCAAAAGGGCGGGGTCGGCAAAACCACCTTTACCGTGCTGGCGGCGAGTTACCTCTACTACCTCAAAGGCTACGATGTGGCGGTGGTGGATTGCGACTACCCCCAACACTCCATTGTCGGGATGCGCAAGCGGGATGCCGAGCAGGTCGGGGCGGATGAAGATTACAAGCGCATGGCGTATGAACAGTTCACCCGGCTGGGGAAGAAAGCCTACCCGGTGCTGTGCAGTTCGCCCGAAAAGGCGATAGTCACGGCTGACGAATATGTAGCCGCTGCCGGACACGTGCCGGATATAGTGTTTTTCGACCTGCCCGGCACGGTGAACAGCGAGGGCATTATCAACTCCCTTGCGGGCATGGACTACATTTTCACCCCCATTTCAGCCGACAAGGTGGTGCTGGAAAGCAGCCTGTCGTTCGCAATGGCTATCCAAAAGCTATTGGTGAGGAATGAAGCCTGCCGACTTGCCGGGCTGTACCTCTTTTGGAACATGGTGGACGGGCGGGAGAAAACAGACCTTTACACAGCCTACGACAAAACCATTAAGGAACTGGAACTGCCGCTGATGAAAACCTTTATCCCCGACACCAAACGCTATAAAAAGGAACTGGTGGCGGATAAGAAAGCGGTGTTCCGCTCCACGCTCTTTCCCGCCAGCCGCCCGCTGGTAAGGGGAAGCAACTTGGAAGAACTGATAACGGAAATAGTGTATTATATCAAATTACAGTGATATGGCAAAGCAAAGCGGCGGGATGCCGAAGATAGACGAGAATTTTATGAAAGAACTTATCTCGCAGGGTGTACCAGCCAAGCGGGAGAACCTGCCGGATGATGCGCCGCAAGAAACGCAGGCGGAAACGGCACAAGTGGAGAAGCCGACACCCCGCAGGCGCAAGGGCGGCACGGGCGACTACCGGGAAACCTACTTTCAGAAAGTGGAACTAACAGACCGACAGCCCTTGTACGTGAGCCGCACCACGCACGAGAAGCTGATGCGCATCGTGACGGTGATAGGCGGGCGCAAGGTGACGGTAAGCAGCTACGTGGAGAACATTCTACTGCGCCACTTCGAGCAATACCAAGACGAGATAAACGCCCTGTACGAAAGCCATTTCCAAAAGCCCTTTTAGCTATGGTAATCTATTGCATACTTACCGGGCTGGCGGTGTACTATATCGCCCTGTGGCTGTGGTATCGCTACACGGACAGCCGGACATCAACGGGCAAAGCGGATGATGCGCCACTTCCCCAAAATAAGGTTTCAAGTTACACGCTGGTAGGTGAAAGCCGCTACAAGGGTGGACTAATCGGGACAGCGCAGGACAAATCGGGACACCTCCCGCAAACGGCTGGAAATGATACTATTTTTGCGCCGCAGGTTGACGACAAGCCCGAAGAAAGCACTTCGGATGCAGCACCCGAAGCGGACGAAACACCCGGTTACGAGAATGACGAACCCGACTACGAGGACGAGGAAATAGCCGGGTACATGGACGGTGACGATGATACCGGGCGGGCTGCGGGCGTTAGCTTCGATGAACTGGGCGAAGCGGTACGAACGGCGAACGCCGACAACCCCACCGAAGCGGAGAAACGGCAAGCCGCCGGAACGCTGGCAGGTATCGAGGGGACGAACCTCTACGATGCGGTGGTGGAGAACATCAACGGCGGGGCGGAAAAGGTGGCGGAACTGCTGGGGCGAAACGAAGCGGAACTGGCTACCTCTCCCACTTCCCCCGAAACAGCCAATGTAAACAACGAATACGAAGCGTTCAACATGAACGAGTTCCTATAATATAATTGTATAAGCCTGACAACATGAAACAGCGTGACTACGGTTGATTGGCAACCTGAAAACCAAACAGACAAACGGGACTATCCCCGACCACTAAAATTTCAAATTATTCACCAGCCGGGAAAGGCGGACTATCCACCCGCCGCCCGGCATTAAAAACAAATCACAATGAGAAAGAAAATCTTCTTGTCGGCGGCTATACTTGCCGCCGTGGTAAGTGCCTACGCACAAGGAAACGGGCAGGCGGGCATCACCGAAGCCACGAACCTAATCACCGGGTATTTTGACCCCGGAACAAAACTGGTGTACGCAATCGGGGCGGTCTGCGGCTTGATTGGCGGGGTAAAAGTATATAACAAGTTTTCAAGCGGCGACCCCGACACCTCAAAGACCGCCGCCAGTTGGTTCGGGGCATGCATCTTCTTGATTGTCGCCGCCACTATCCTGCGGTCGTTCTTCCTATAAACCAGCGGCTATGTCTGACGAGTTGTTGAGGGCTAAGCCCGAAAAATATCCGGTAAACAGGGGTATCGGGAAGCCGGTGGAGTTCAAGGGGCTGAAAAGCCAGTACCTCTTTATCTTTTGCGGCGGCTTGCTCGCCGTCTTCGTGGTGTTCATCATCCTGTTCATGGCAGGCGTGAACCAGTGGCTATGTATCGGTTTCATCGTGTCGGCTTCGCTGCTACTCGTGTGGCAGACGTTCCGGCTCAACGCCAAGTACGGCACGCACGGGCTGATGAAAGCTGCCGCACGCAAAAGACACCCACGCTTCATTATCAGCCGAAAGGCGATACCCCGATTATTCACCTACAAAAAAAGAAAGGAAGAAAGACTATGAGGAATATGTTAAAGGCTACCACGCTGGAAAGGAAATTTCCCCTTTTGGCGGTGGAGAACGGCTGCATCATATCAAAGGATGCAGACCTGACGGTGGCTTTCAGGGTGGAACTGCCCGAACTGTTCACCGTCACCAGTGCCGAGTACGAAGCTATACATTCGGCGTGGTACAAGGCGGTCAAGGTGCTGCCCGACTACTCCATAGTACACAAGCAGGACTTCTTCATCAAGGAGAACTACCAGCCCGACACCGAAAGGGACGAGCTTAGTTTTTTAAGCCGATCCTTTGAACGGCACTTCAATGAACGCCCGTTCCTGAACCATTACTGCTACCTGTTCCTGACAAAGACGACAAGGGAGAGAAGCCGCCGACAGAGCGACTTCTCCACCCTATGCCGGGGCAGGATTGTACCGCAGGAGATAGCCGACAAGGAAGCGGCGGCAAAGTTCATCGAAGCGGTCGGGCAGTTTGAAAGGATTATGAACGACAGCGGTTTTGTCACCCTTACCCGGCTGGCGGCATCGGAAATCACCGGGCAGGACGGAAAGGCGGGCATCATCGAGAAATACTTCTCGCTCTCGCAGACAGATACCACCTGCCTGAAAGACATCGGGCTGTACCCGGAAGAAATGCGTGTCGGGGACGATATACTGTGCCTGCACACGCTTTCGGACGTGGAAGATTTGCCCGGAAAGGTCGGGACGGACTGCCGATTTGAGAAGCTGTCCACAGACAGAAGCGATTGCAGGTTAAGTTTTGCCGCCCCGGTGGGCGTACTGTTGTCGTGTAACCACGTCTATAACCAGTTCATCTTCATAGACGACCACGCCGAAAACCTGAAGAACTTCGAGCAGACCGCCCGGAACATGCAATCGCTCTCCCGTTACTCCCGTGCCAACCAAGTGAACAAGGAATGGATAGACGAGTACCTGAACGAAGCGCACAGCAAGGGGCTTATTTCGGTACGCTGCCACTGCAACGTCATGGCATGGAGTGACGATAGGGACGAACTCAAACGCATACGCAACGATGTGGGAAGCCAGCTTGCCTTAATGGAGTGCAAGCCACGCCACAACACGGTCGATACGCCCACGCTCTTTTGGGCGGGCATACCCGGCAACGAAGCCGACTTCCCGGCAGAGGAAAGTTTCTACACGTTCTTGGGGCAGGCTCTATGCCTGTTCGTGGAAGAAACGAACTACAAAAGTTCGCTTTCGCCGTTCGGCATCAAAATGGTGGACAGGGTAAGCGGGCGACCGCTGCACATCGATATTTCAGACCTGCCCATGAAGAAAGGCATCACGACCAACCGCAACAAGTTCATACTTGGGCCGAGCGGGTCGGGTAAGTCTTTCTTCACCAACCACATGGTGCGCCAGTATTACGAGCAGGGGGCGCACGTGCTGCTGGTCGATACGGGTAACAGCTACTTGGGGCTGTCCCAGCTTATCCACAACCGTACACACGGAGAGGACGGGATTTATTTCACCTACACCAACGAGAACCCGATAGCCTTCAACCCGTTCTATGTCGAGGACGGGGTATTTGACATCGAGAAGAAAGAGAGCATCAAGACCCTGATACTCACCCTGTGGAAGCGGGACGATGAAGCCCCGAAACGGTCGGAAGAAGTGGCGTTGTCAAACGCCGTGAGTGCCTATATCGAACTGATAGGCAAAGACCGTTCGGTAACGCCCTGCTTCAACACGTTCTACGAGTTTGTCCGGGATGATTACCGCCGACAGCTTGAACAGAAAAACGTCAGGGAAAAGGATTTTGACATTGACAATTTCCTGAACGTGCTTGAACCGTACTATCGTGGCGGTGAGTACGACTACCTGCTGAACTCCGACAAGGAACTGGATTTGCTGCATAAACGCTTCATTGTCTTTGAGTTGGATAACATCAAAGACCACAAGATTTTATTCCCGGTAACGACTATCATCATCATGGAAGCCTTTATAAACAAGATGCGCAAGTTAAAGGGAATAAGGAAGTTAATACTAATCGAGGAAGCGTGGAAAGCGATTGCATCAGCGAACATGGCGGATTATATTCGCTACCTCTACAAAACAGTCCGGAAGTATTTCGGGGAAGCGATTGTGGTCACACAAGAGATTGAGGATATTATTTCTTCCCCTATCGTGAAAGAGAGTATCATCAATAACTCGGACTGCAAAATATTGTTAGACCAAAGGAAATACCTTAACAAGTTCGACAGCATACAGAACCTCTTGGGACTGACCGACAAGGAGCGTTCGCAGATATTGTCTATCAACATGGCGAACCACCCCGGACGGAAGTACAAGGAAGTTTTCTTCTCGCTGGGCGGCACACAATCGGCGGTGTACGCCACGGAAGTTTCGTTGGAAGAATATTACACGTACACGACCGAGGAAAGCGAAAAAATGGAACTGTTCGCTCTTGCCGAGAAGCTGGACGGCAACCTTGAACTGGCTATCAAGCGGCTTGCAGAAAGCAAAAGAAATCCCCAATCATCAACAACTTAAAAATTAGGAACATGAAATGGATTGACAATCTGATATACACGCTATTGTCCGCCTGCCTGCTGGCGGGCTGCGAGGACAGCGGAAGCAAGGAGCTGGAAAGGATGCAGGGCTATTGGGTACACGTCAGGGGACACCCGGCTTTCACACTCTCGGAAACGGGCGGCAGATACACCGTCACCCGGAAAGCGAATGTCAGGGGCAGAATACTGGAAACGGCTTACCCGGTAACAGAACGGAACGGCTGCCTGTTCATCGAAACGGGCTTCCGCATACAGTTCACCTATGACAAAAAGACCGACCGGATAACGCTCATGCCCGGCGGCGAATACAAACGAGTTACAAACCCTGAAAACAAAAGATAATGAAAAGAACAATTCTCCTTATGGCGGTGTGCCTTTGCTTCATCGGCAAGGCATCCGCACAGTGGGTGGTGTCAGACCCCGGCAACTTGGCGCAGGGCATCATCAACACCACCAAGCAGATAGTGCAGACTTCCACCACTGCCAAGAACACGCTGGACGGCTTCATGGAAGCGCAGAAGATTTTCCAGCAGGGTAAAAAATATTACGATGCGCTCAAAGCGGTACACGATGTTGTCAAGGGCGGTGTCAAGGTGAAGAAGTCCATTGAGCTGGTGGCGGAAATATCCGAAATCTACGTGCGAAACTATCAGAACATGCTGGCAGACCCGAACTACACGCCGGATGAACTCACCGCCATTTCAGCCGGGTACGCCAAGCTGCTCTCCGAAAGTGCGGACGTGTTGCAGGACTTGAAGAATGTAGTGAACGTGACGGGCATGTCGCTGACGGATGCCGAAAGGCTGGCGGTAATCAACAACGCTTATAAAAGCCTGCTCAACTACCGCAACCTCGTGAACTACTACACCCGAAAGAACATATCCGTGTCCTACCTGCGGGCGAAGAAGAAGAACGACACCGACCGGGTGCTGGCTCTCTACGGCTCGGCGGATGAACGCTACTGGTAACATATAAATCGGTATGCCTATGTTATTAGCAGCGGTGGATTTTGACAACCTGCACCAAGTGTTGCGGGTGCTGTACGATGAAATGATGCCCTTGTGCAGCAACATGACGGGGGTAGCCAAAGGGATAGCCGGGCTGGGAGCTTTGTTCTATGTAGCCGCCAAAGTGTGGCAGTCGCTCGCACGTGCCGAACCCATAGACGTGTACCCGCTCCTGCGTCCCTTTGCGTTGGGGCTGTGCATCATGTTTTTTCCAACTTTCGTGCTGGGGACTATCAACACGGTATTGTCGCCAGTGGTAAAAGGGTGCAACCAGCTTATGGAAACGCAGACTTTCGACATGAACGAGTACCGGGCGCAGAAAGACCTACTGGAATATGAAGCCCTGATGCGAAGCCCCGAAACGGCTTACCTTGCATCGGACGAGGAATTTGACCGACAACTGGAAGAACTGGGCTGGTCACCCTCCGACATGGTGACTATGACGGGTATGTACATGGACAGGACGGCTTATAATATAAAGAAGTCCGTCCGGGACTGGTTCAGGGAGTTATTGGAAATGCTCTTTCAGGCGGCGGGGCTGATTATAGACACGCTGCGCACGTTCTTCCTAATCGTGTTAAGCATACTGGGTCCGCTGGCGTTTGCGATTTCCGTCTATGACGGTTTCCAAAGCACGCTGACCCGGTGGATTTCACGCTATATCTCCATTTACCTGTGGCTACCCGTGTCGGACTTGTTCAGCAGCATGCTGGCACGCATACAAACCCTGATGCTCCAAAAAGACATCGAGCAGCTTTCAGACCCGAATTTCATCCCGGACGGGAGCAGCACCGTGTATATAATCTTTATGATTATCGGCATCGTGGGCTACTTCACCATTCCAACGGTGGCAAGCTGGATAGTGTCGGCTGGCGGTACGTCTGCCTATAACCGCAACGTGGCACGGGCTGGTTCAATCGCCGGGGCTGCGGTCGGTGCGGCAAGCGGGAAAGTAACCGGGAAACTACTCAAATAACCAACATCAAAATTTAGTATATGGAATTTAAGTCATTAACGAACATCGAAACGAGTTTCCGGCAAATCCGGCTCTTTGCGCTGGTATTCATCTGCCTGTGCGCACTGGTGACGGGCTTTGCCGTGTGGAACTCGTACAGCTTCGCCGAGAAGCAGCGGCAGAAGATATACGTCCTCGACAACGGCAAAAGCCTGATGCTGGCACTCTCGCAGGACATGGCACAAAACAGACCCGTGGAAGCGAAGTCGCACGTGCGGCGTTTCCACGAACTTTTCTTCACCTTATCACCCGAAAAGGGGGCTATCGAAAGCAACATCAAACGCTCGTTGTTTCTCGCCGACAAGACCGCTTTCAACTATTACAAGGACTTGGCGGAAAAGGGCTACTACAACCGGGTGATTTCCGGAAACGTCACGCAGACGGTGGAGATTGACAGCGTGAAGTGCGACTTCGACCAGTACCCCTACAAGGTGAACACGTATGCCCGCCAGTTGATTGTCCGGGAAAGCAGCCTGACGGTGCGAAGCCTTGTCACCTCGTGCAGGTTGCTTAACGCAACACGGAGCGACAACAACCCGCACGGCTTCATCATCGAAGCGTTCACCATTACCGAGAACAAGGATTTGCAGACCATTAAAAGATAGCCTTATGGAAAGAAAACGAAACCACATCGAAAAGGTGCGGGACTGGGCGGACGACCGCTTGCGCCGAATGTGCGGACGGATTACGCCGGGCAAAAGGCTGGCGGTTATCCTCGTGATGTTCTTCTTTTTCAGCGGCTTGTCTATCTACATCACCGTTTCATCAATATACAATATCGGGAAACGGGACGGGCAAAGGCTGCAAATAGAACACATCAGGCAACTGCCGTTGCACGGCAATGACACAACCAAAAATATCAACCCGTTAAACAGACCGCAATATGGAAGAAGTACAGAAGAATGAGAACGGCACGACCGTACCGCAGGCGGACGGGAAGCCGAAAAAGGAAGACAAGCCCAAACGGGAACTTACCCCGCAGCAGGTGCAGCAGCGCAGGAAAATGATAGTCTTCCCGCTGATGTTCCTTGCCTTTGCAGGGTGCATGTACCTGATATTCGCACCCTCCGGCAAAGAGGACGTGAATGTGGAAAGCGTGGGCGGCTTCAATGCCGACATACCCCTGCCCGCAGAGGACGGGATTATAGCCGACAAGCAAAAGGCTTACGAGCAGGCGGTGATAAGCCGCAAACAGCAGGACAAGATACAATCCTTGCAGGACTTCGGTTTCACGCTGGACGATGATACGGAAGAACCACAAGAGGAAATCAATCTGATGCCGGAAGAAGATCCGAAGCCACAAAGGGGCGGCGGTGCTTCTTCACGGGCGGCTTACCGGGACATCAACCGCCAGTTAAGCACGTTCTACGAAACGCCCCCTATGGACGAGGAAAAAGAGGAATTGAAACGGCAGGTGGCGGAACTGACCGACCGACTGAAACAACAGCAGAACGCCACGCCTACGGCTGACGACCAAATGGCTCTCTTGGAAAAGTCCTACGAGCTGGCGGCAAGGTACATGAACGGCGGGCAGGGACAAGTCGCACAAGTCCCGGTAACGGGCGGCATTGAACGCAAGCCGGATGCGGTGGCGGTGCAGGCTATCCGGGAAACGACCGTTTCGGGATTGCAGCAGCCCATGAGCGATGCCGACTTCATCCGGGCTTACAGCCAGCCACGAAACTACGGCTTCAACACGGCGGTAGGCACGGGCTACGCTATAGGAAAGAACACGGTAGCCGCCTGCATCCACCAAGACCAAACGCTGGTGGACGGGCAGGCGGTGAAACTACGGCTGCTCGAACCCATGCAGGCGGGAAATATCGTTGTACCAAAGAATACCCTCGTGGCGGGTACGGCAAAGGTGCAGGGCGAACGGCTCGACATACTGGTGTCCTCGATTGAGTACGCTGGCAACATCATCCCGGTGGAGCTTGCCGTGTTCGACACGGACGGGCAAAAGGGGCTTTCCGTCCCGTCCTCTATGGAGCAGGAAGCGTTCAACGAAGCTATGGCGAATATCGGAAGCGGGCTGGGTACAAGCATTTCCTTTGCCCAAAGTGCCGGGCAGCAGGTGGCTATGGACGTGACAAGGGGCTTGCTGCAAGGAACGTCCGGCTACCTCGCCAAGAAGTTCCGAACCGTGAAAGTGAAGCTGAAAGCCGGGTACAAGGTGATGCTTTACGCCAAACAACAATAATTATTTAACCACTAAAATTTCAATTAGCAATGAAACAGATTTTTGGATTGTTCGCCCTCTTGCTGGGCGTGTGTGCGGCAAACGCACAAACCGCTGACACCGTGAAGTATGCGGCTGGCAACGACTTGTACCGGGGTATTACCCGGAAACTCCCGTACCGCCAAATGGTTACGCCCTACGGCGTGGAAGTGACCTTTGCCAAGACGGTGCATATCATCTTCCCCGCCGCCGTACGCTATGTCGATTTGGGAAGCAACCACATCATAGCGGGCAAGGCGGACGGTGCGGAGAACGTAATCAGGGTGAAAGCCACGACAGAGGGCTTTCCGGGAGAAACGAACTTCTCCGTTATCTGCGAGGACGGCAGTTTCTTTTCGTTCAACGCCAAGTACGCCCGTGAACCGGAAATGCTCAATATTGAAATGAAAGACTTCTTGGAAAATGAAGATACGTCCGACTTCTCGCATACCCGCATGAACATCCATTTCCGGGAACTGGCGGGTGAAAGCCCGCTGCTGGTGAAGCTGATAATGCAGAGCATCTACAAGAACAATGACCGGAAAGTGCGCCACTTGGGTAGCAAGCGTTTCGGCATACAGTTCTTAATCAAGGGGATTTACACCTATAACGGGATGCTCTATGTGCACACGCAGACGAAGAACAGTTCCAACGTGCCTTTCGACACGGACTTCATCAGGTTTAAGATAACTGATAAAAAAGTGCCCAAACGCACGGCTATTCAGGAAACGGTACTGGATGCGGTACGCAGCTACAACGAGGTGATAGAGATTGCCGGGAAATCGACCGTGCGCACGGTGTACGCCCTGCCGAAGTTTACCATTCCTGACGACAAGCTGCTGGTCGTGGAACTCTACGAGAAGAACGGCGGGCGGCATCAGACCATACGGGTGGAAAACGCCGACATCGTGAACGCAGAAGTGATTGACGAACTAAAAATCAAATAGGGAATGAAAAGACACATCTTTATAATGATGCTCTTTGCGCTGTGCCTGACCTCGTTTCAGGCACACGCACAAAGATACCTGCCGGGCATGAAAGGCTTGCAGGTCACGGCGGGCATGACGGACGGGGTGCATTGGAACGCCAATACGGATTTTGCCTACCACATCGGGGCGGCGTACAGCGTTTACACCAAGAACGCCAACCGCTGGGTGATTGGCGGGGAATACCTGCACAAGAAGTATGACTACAAGGATATGCAGATACCCGTAGAACAGTTCACCGCAGAGGGCGGCTATTACCTGAAATTCCTATCGGACAGACGAAAGACCTTTTTCCTTTCATTGGGCTTGTCGGCTCTCGCCGGGTACGAAACAAGCAACCGAAGCGAAAAGCTGCTGCCGGACGGCTCTACCTTGCTGGATAAGGACTGCTTCATTTACGGCGGTGCGCTGACGCTGGAACTGGAAACCTACCTGACCGACCGGGTGGCTCTGCTGTTGAACGCAAGGGAACGGGCGTTGTTCGGCTCGGACATAGGCAAGTTCCACACGCAGGTATCTTTGGGACTGAAATTCATTATCAACTGACCGCTATATAATAATGTATATGAAGAATGTAATGTATAAAATCATCATGGGCTGCTACATCGTGGCCGCCCTCGTGCTTGTCACCGCCTGTAATGACAACTTGGATATTCAGCAGGCGTACCCGTTCAGCATCGAAACACTGCCAGTACCCAAAAGGCTGAAAGTCGGGGAAACCGCCGAAATACGCTGCCGACTGGTGCGTGGCGGCTATTACCAGCCGACTACCTATCAGATAAGGTATTTCCAGCCGGACGGCAAAGGGAAGCTGGAAATGGATAACGGCACGGTGTTCCTGCCCAATGACCTTTACCCGCTGGAGAAAGAAACGTTCAGGCTCTACTACACCTCGGCATCGACCGACCAGCAGACGATTGACATTTATATCATCGACAGCTTCGGGCAGATGCAGCAACTTACACTATCATTTAATAATGACAACAGCGAAGAAGGAACGGAAACAATAACCCCCTAATAATAAAACGACATGGTAAAAATAGAATTGGATATAGAAGGTATCTCGTGGTACATAGAAACCACGTTGGAAACAGATACAGTTCCGGCAGTAGGTGACATCATCATTGTGGACAAGGACTGTATTTCCGAACGTGACAGTGCTGAATTATGGAAAACGCCGTCCAATCAGGTTTTCAAATGGGCGGACGAAGAAGATGATGCGCCCGTAATGGTATGGTTCGATTGCGAAACGGAAATGCTTGTCACCAAGCGGACTTGGAAATACGACATCGAGGAAGAAGAAACCGTGTGCATACTTGGTGTAAAATTTATTCACTATGAGGATTTATAGTTGCGACATCCGTTTTTATCATCCTCTTGGGAAACCGGGTATGGAATGATACGCAAAGCGTAAATATCGGGCAGACAGCCCGCCGGGAAGCATCGGCGGGCTGTTTCCATGATAGGGAAAACGAAAGGCTTCTTTGTTACTTTCTTCACCCGCTGGCAGGCTCACGGAAGAAAGTAACGGCGGCAAGCAGCCGCCGTCCTCTATCAACTGGTTTTAAGGCTCTTTATGGACGTGTATTTCTCTAACCACACCTTTACCTGCTCCATGTTATATTCGCCCGTGATGATTGCCGTATGGTCGTCTATGGCTACAAACCGGACACTTTCATAGCTGTTTACCCAGCCTTGCAGGGAACAGACGCCCCACGTTTCCACATCTGCAAAAACACTGCGGTCTATCCGGCTGATTGGCTCGCCGAAAACTACCGTCATTATCTGAAAGTCCGGTTTGTCCTCCAACAGTTGCAAATGGTGCAGCGTGCCGAACTCGTCTATTTTGCGCCCCCACGCCCACACATCATTATACAAATCATCGCCCCACTGGTGCGGGTGGTCGAAACGGACTTTTACCTCTATGGTGTGTTCGTTTTCTTCTGTGTCCTCGATAATGCCCGTTACCATTAAGCCCGTAAAAATACACTCGCAACGCCTGCCGATAAGCTCCTTGTTTACTTCTGTCGTTTTCATGTCCCTAAAATTTACTTGTTTATTACTCCGTTCTTCTTCGCTACCCATTCGTCACGCCTGCGGCGGCACTCGTCCAGCGTTTTGGCTACCGTGCTGAAAAGTTCGCCGTCCGTGTGGCGGTAGTCATATTGAAAATAAATTTGTCCCCTGAAAGCCCCTAAACAGCATTTCACGAACTTTTCTTCTCCCGGTGTTCGGGTGATGCTTACCCCGTTTTTGTTAAGTGACTGCATGATGTCTTATTTTTTTATGGTTATAAACTTGGTTGTTTTAAGCGGGCAGGGCTTTGACACCCCGCCCGGATTGGTTGTTATGCCGCACGGAACACAAAACCGTCATCAAACCAGTAATCGCACATGAACAGGTCACGGGCAAACTGTTTGTAATCGAAATAGGTCTTTGCGAACTCCGGCAGGTCGTAACATTCCTCTACAATTTCATAGGCGAAATCTTCTTCATCGTCATATTCCCCTTGATATTCATCCCGGAAATCCCGTACAAGGTCGTCCGCATCTTCCTCGCCCAAATCATGGCTTTTATAGTTGCACCACACGAAAAAGGCTTCCTGCTCGGTGTCGCTCAAATCCTCCACCGCATCACGCAGGGCAAAGAAGTTTTCAGAAATCCAGCTTTCGCCGATTAAGCCCTCCGGCACGTTCTCCCAGTCCTGAAACATGTATTCCGCATCTTCCTCGTCCTTGTGCAGCTCCCGGCAGGCTTCATAAAATTCTTCCTTGTCCGAATAGTCCGAAAGGTCGAGCCATGCGCCGGACAATGAACCGTTGTTGTACTTGGCATAAGTGCCTACATAAACTTTTGCTTCCGATAATACCTTTGCTTCCATATTGCTGTAATTTTTAAGTTTTTAATTTTATGCGGATTTGAGAGGTGAGGAAGTTGAAGTTTCACTGAACTTTTTTCCTGTTTCCCGTAAATCCGACTTTTTTTTTATGCGTCTTCCGGTCGGGTCGGTCGTTTTCGTTTCACATAGGCTCAAAAGGGTAGTGTTTAGAGTTTGCAAGGTTTTGGGCAAAAAATACCTCGCAAGGCAGGGAAGATTTTTTCGCCAAACCGGAACGGCTCGACCTTGCAAAATCGTGAAGAACACGTAACTACCTTTGCCTATTGAAATGATTAAAACGACTGTCCCGGCTGGGGGACTGCGTAAGAGGAAGATTTACAGATAGGGAAACCGGGAAAAGTGCCTGTTCTCTTTCATCTTTTAGGGAACACTCCATGCGGGCGGAAAAGGCAAGGGTGTTGTGAGCTTGCTTGCAATACGCTTGTGCGGGTTTCCAACGGCTCTTTTCACGGAATACAGTCAGCCATGCCACGCACGGCTGGCGTTTCGGGGAATGTGCCAGTTGGAAAAGGATATAAAAAATGCGGGTAGTCGGTGGACTGCCCGCAATGTGGAAGAATGTACTTTATTGGGATATAGTTTGTTAGGCGGAATTTCGTTACCGAAATCGTTACCTATTCGTTTTTGTCACGGTTATAGGTAACGAAACCTACCGGACGACGTTCTTTCTGTTGTTTCGACTGGCTTAGAAGCTGGGTAAGGGCTTGGTACAGTTCGTTGAACTGCGCATCGGTGCTTACCTCCAGTTCCTCGATGCGCCTTGACAGTTCCTCGTAACCGATTGCCATTTGGCGCATGAGGACGAAAGCCCGCATGATTGAAATGTTTACTTCTATGGCTACTTTGGAGCGGAGAACCGAAGAAAGCATGGCTACGCCCTGCTCGGTGAAAGCCATAGGCATAGCAACGCCGAAGTTGTAATCAGGGGGTATCACATTTTGTGATACCCCTATGGATAACAGTAAGTTAGCTTCCTCTTGGATGAGTACAAACATAAAATCACCCGGAAAACGCTCGATATTGCGCTTGACCGCCTGCTTCAAGGCTCGTGTTTCCACTTGGTAGAGTTCTGCCAAATGATAATCGAGCATCACCCGGCAACCTCTGACCTCAAAAATCTTGTTTTGGATAATCTGCAAATCCATAATCGTATATTTTAGGAGATTTAGCAATGTTGGAATAATAGTAAGGACTGGTCACAAATTGTGACCAGTTCCCAATAATCAAGATTACATGGCGACTTCCTTGTAAATCTTCTCGATGCCGACAAACTTCTTGTCAAGCCCCTGCATATCGCTGCCTATCTTGCTGTTGGTGATGCGGGCGTAGATTTGCGTAGTTTCTATGTTTGTGTGTCCCAGCATCTTGGACACCGTTTCAATGGGTACGCCCTTTGACAGCGTGGTGGTCGTGGCGAACGTGTGCCGGGCAAGGTGGAACGTCAGGTTCTTTTTAATACCGCATATATCGGCAATCTCTTTCAAGTAGGCGTTTAGCTTCTGATTGCTGATTACGGGAAGTATCTTCCCGTCCGGCAACTTGCCCTTGTACTTCTTCAAAATCATCTTGGGAATATCCAGCAGGGGGACATTCACGTCCGTGTTGGTCTTTACCCGCTTGGTGATTATCCAAAGGTTGCCGTCAAAGGACTTTTGGATATTCTCCTGCCGCAAGTTGGCGACATCGCTGTAAGCCAAACCGCAGAAACAGGAAAAGACGAACAAGTCCCTGACGTGTTCCAGCCGTTCGGAAACCATTTTCTTTTTAAGGATGATTTTTATCTCGTCCTCTGTCAGATAACCCCTGTCCACTTTCTCCAGCCTGATTTTATAGCTGGCGAACGGATCACCCACCAGTATGCCGTTGTTGCGGGCAATGATGATGATGCGCTTGAAGAACTGCATGAACTTGGCGGTGGTGTTGTAACCGCACTTGCAGGCGGTACGCAAATACAACTCAAAATCGGTAATGAACATCGGGCTTATCTCCTTTATGGATATGTCCGATACGTTGTACTTGCTTTGGATAAATTCAGCGAGGTGGCGGCGGGTCACTTCATACTTGCGGTAGGTCGCTATCGTCTTGGATATGCCCACAAGCTGCTTCACATCGTCATTGTGCTTTTGGAACAATGAAAGGATTGTTTCGTGGCTCTCGCTGTGTCCCAAGAACTCGTTCTTCACTTTCTCGGCGGTCACGTAGTTGTCACGCCGCTGCATTTCGTGGTAAATGGTATTCAGGGAAGAACGTATGTCGTCCAAAAGGGCGTTTATCCTCCCGGCATCCCTGCCTTTGGCTTTGCCCGCAGCAATGCTCCAGTTGTCGGGCTGGATGCTCTGTTTCGTACTGAACTGGCAAAGTTTGCCGTCTATGGTGATGCGTGCCATAATCATAACCTCGCCGTTTTTCTTTTCAGAACCTTTCTTCAAATAAAAAAGAACCTTGAATGTCGATTTCATAACTCACTTTTTTTAGTTGCAAAATTACTTTTTACCTCTCGTTTTTGAGTTATGCAGACTATGGACTAATCAAGTCATTATCAGGTCATTTATGGACAAATCGTTACCGTTTTTGTCCGGCAGGGAATAGGTAACGATTTAGTAACGAAACTTTGTCTTTTACCGTACTTTTGAAGTCTTGGAAGCAGGACTTTCGGGCAATAAAAAAAGCCACAAATCATTGATTTGTAGCTTTTTGTCCGTTTGCTGACCATTTCTGTCCAGCACGTTCAGCGGAGAGACAGGGATTCGAACCCCGGGTACCTCGCAGTACAACGGTTTTCAAGACCGCCGCAATCGACCACTCT
>PPYF01544482.1_pt1 | contig 38947 bp, 34 predicted proteins | sample 1559871 | NCBI WGS metagenome assembly PPYF01 (sample SAMN08240021, study PRJNA423297) | Human gut metagenome, whole genome shotgun sequencing project.
ATATGCCATTCAGAGTACAATCTGGTGGAATTTGATATGAAGCAGGCAACGGTGCTGACAGTGGAAGAATTTTAAGAAAACAGCGTAAAATAGGGACTTCTGAGAGATCAGAGGTTCTTTTTTTGTGCTGTTTTTGAGGGTGATTGCATGGTGTGGTGATGAAAAATTTTCTCTGAAAAAAAGTTGTTTCTATCTTTACATCAGGAGGTGACATGAGCATTGTTGGACCGAGACCGTTGCTGGTTAGTTATCTTCCGCGCTATAACGAGGAACAGCATCACAGGCACGATGTGCGGCCCGGTCTTACCGGATATGCACAGGCTCATGGCAGGAATGCCGTATCATGGGATGAAAAGTTCAAGATGGATATGTGGTATACACAGCATGTCACTTTTAAGACTGATGTGGGCGTCTTTTTTGCCACGATTAAAGCTGTGTTGAAAAGGAAAGGCATCTCTTCGGAGACCTCAGCAACGATGGAAGAGTTTATGGGGAAAGAGGTGGTCAAGTGAAGCTAACAATTATTGGAGCATCTGGCCACGGTAAAGTTGTTGCTGAGATTGCTGCTCTCTGTGGTTATGACGCTATAGAATTTCTCGACGATGATGAATTATTGAATCGTTGTGGTAGTTGGCCCGTTGTTGGAAAAACCGATAGAGCCATAGAGATAGATAACGATATTTTTGTAGCTATCGGGAATGGAACAATCAGAAAAAGAATGATGGAGAAGTTCAGGAATAAGAGGATTCCTGTTCTTATTCATCCGTCAGCTATTGTAAGCAGCGATGTCAAATTGGGCGATGGAACTGTGGTTATGGCTGGTGTTGTTATAAATCCAAGTGTGTCTATCGGCAAGGGATGTATCATTAATACTTGTAGTTCAGTTGATCATGACTGCGTTATTGGCGATTATGTTCATATTTCGGTAGGAGCACACCTGTGTGGAACAATTTCAGTTGGAGATATGACTTGGATTGGTGCGGGTGCGACAGTAAGTAATAATCTCAGCATTTGTGGTAGCTGCATGATCGGTGCAGGGACAGTTGTGGTTAAAAATATAAATGAGTTAGGTACATATGTTGGGGTGCCGGCACATTTATTGGAAGAATATGGAACATGAGCAAGTTAAATATTTGGTTAATGAACCATTATGCTTCAAATATGTACCGAGATAAAGCTGGTCGTCATTATTGGTTTGCACAGGAGTTAATCAGGCGTGGTTATGATGTTACTGTCTTCTGCTCCACAACTCTTGTAAATGGGGAGGAGTTGCTTAATACCGGAAAAGATAAACTTGTAGTCAAGAAGACAGATGGAATCCCTTTTGTTTTCGTAAAGACTGTGCCTGCACAGGGGAATGGCATCAAACGTGTAGAAAACATGGGCTTGTTCTACAAGAATCTCTTTCCAGCGACAAAAGCATATGCAGCAAAGTATGGAAAACCAGATGTTATCGTTGCTTCTTCAGTTCATCCTCTGACAATGGTAGCAGGTATTCAGATTGCGAAGAAGATGAGGATTCCTTGCATATGTGAGATCCGAGATTTGTGGCCGGAAGCAATTTTCAGCTTTGGAAAAACTACAGAGAAAAGCCTTATTGGACGTATCCTTATAAAAGGCGAACACTGGATTTATAAACGCGCAAATGCCCTAATTTTCACCAAGGAGGGCGACACTGATTATTTGAAAGAGAAAAAATGGACTACAGCTCAAGGTGGAGATATCGACCTGGGAAAGTGCCATTATATAAATAACGGCGTGGATATTGCTGCATGTGAAGAGCGTAGCAGAACTATGCAATTGGATGACGCTGATTTGAACGATGAATCTAAATTCAATATCACTTATGTGGGAACGATTCGTCCGGTTAACAATGTAGGAAATCTATTAGATACGGCAAAGATACTCAAAGCTAAGGGTGGATATGACGATATTCAATTTCTCCTCTATGGCGATGGCGGACAACTGGCAGAATTACAGAAAAGAGTCAAAACAGAGCACCTTGATAATGTTAAGATGAAGGGGTTTGTAAATAGGCAATACGTTCCCTATATTCTAAGCAAATCTTCTATCAATATGCTGAATTATGCTCAGAATCAATACAACTGGACGCGAGGCAATAGCTCCAATAAGCTTTTTGAATATATGGCGAGTGGTAAGCCTATCATATCTACAGTTCATATGGGGTATTCTATTATCAAACGCTATAACTGTGGTGTGGAACTCTATGAGGATACACCTGAGGCTCTTGCGGCACAGATAATACGATTCCACGATATGAATAAGGATGAACAAGAACAGATAGGAAAGAATGCCAGAATAGGCGCTAATGACTTCGATTTTAGTGTACTGACTGAAAAACTGATTAAAGTAATAGAGAGTGTGATCTGATGCCAAACACAAGAATGATTAAATCAGTCTTAAGTGAATATGGCGCAGGATGGGCGTTTAATAGATCTTTATACAGTATAAAGCTGAAAAGCATGGGTTTAGCTCCGCCTACAGAGAAATGGTATGAGAAGAGAACGCCATATCCAAAACGTCTGGATATTTTTGATATTGATGTAGATGTATTGCAGTCTTTTCTGAAAGAAAAACTGAGTGAAAAAGATCAGAAAAAGCTGGAAGGAATTGCTGATAAAGCATGTAAGGGTGTGATTACTGGTTTCTCATCTATAGAGTTGGATTATGGAAATCCTATAGACTGGCAATTGAGTCCGCTGACCGGGAAGCGTTGCAACGAGAAACTGAAATGGTACAAGATTCCTGATTTTGATGAGGAACGAGGAGACATAAAGGTAATCTGGGAGGCTTCTCGTTTTTCGCATTTCATAACACTGGCACGAGCCTATCTTCTGACTGGCAATGAGAAGTATTATAAGGCATTTAGTTCGCAACTGAAGAACTGGTTAGAAAAGAATCCATATAGTTGCGGGGCCAACTTCAAATGTAGTCAGGAATGTAGCCTGAGAATGGTTAATACCCTTCTCGCTTTTACAGTGTTTAAGAAGATCGGAATAGCTACAGATGCTGATGCTAGTTGTGTAAAAGACCTAGTGGATCGGTGCTATAGAAAAGTTCTCAGCAATTTCTTTTACACTTATAAGTGCATCAGGAATAATCACACAATTTCTGAACTAATGGGCATGATCGTCGGGGCATGGTGCTGCGATGATCAAAAACAGATGAATAAAGCTTATACATTGCTTGATGAGGTGATTGACGAGCAGTTCACACAGGATGGCGGTTATCGGCAGTTCAGCTTTAACTATCAGCGCCTTGCACTTCAGGATCTTGAAGTGGTGATGAGTGTTGAGGAAAGAACAGGGAGAAGCCTTGGAAACCATAGCAGAGACAAAATAAAAAACTCGGCATGGCTTATGTTCCAGTGCCAGGATCAGTCAGGCGATGTACCAAATTATGGGAATAACGACGGAGCACTAGTGTTCCCGGTTACATCATGTGGATACCGTGATTTCAGTCCAGTAATTAATACAGCTTATGCGTTAAGCGGAGGTAAACAGTTGTATCAGGATGGAATCCACCAAGAAGAACTATTGTGGTTTTCTGGCGGCAAGAACCTGGATGGATATGTAATAGATATGAGAGAGCGAGTATCTTCCCAGTTTGCTGATGCAGGCCTTTTTACGATAAGGGCACAAAAGTCATGGGCTATGGTGGTTTCAAGTAATTACACATCTCGCCCTGGTCACATGGATCAGCTTCATGTTGATTTATGGGTCGATGGCGTTAATGTTTTCTGCGATGCTGGGACATATTCATACGCAAGTGAGGAAGGGCAGAGACTCGTAAGAAATGAAAGCCATAATACCGCTGTAGTTGACAACTTAACTCAGATGAATTCCAGCGGACCGTTCATGATTTATGACTGGACGAAAAGAGAATTGATTCATATAGATGATACTTCATTTGAAGGAAAGACAATATCACAAAACGGTTATGCGCACGTTCGGCAGATAAAGCAAATTGGTGCATCGTATGAGATCACAGACTGTGTAAACCATGACTTTACACTACACTTTCACACCCCTTGTGAATTGAGCTTAGAAAATGGAAAAGCACTATTGTCTTATAGAGGCAAGATATTATGTGTGATTCAGAGTCAGGAACCAATTGAACTCGAAAAATCGTCAAGAAGCCTGTTTTATTTAAAACAAGATGCAACTACATGCCTGTCCATACGTGGGCATGTAAATACTAACACAAAAACCATAATTGAAATTAATCAATAGAAGGAGAAATGAAATATGATCAACGTAATCGGACTTGGGTACATCGGACTTCCTACCGCTCTTATGATGGCGTCTCACGGTGTTGAGGTAATCGGTACGGACTATAACAAGGAACTTGTCGCAACCTTGAATGCTGGTCATACAACGTTCAAAGAGAAAGGCCTTGATGAACTGTTCGATGCCGCAGTAAAGGCTGGGATCAAGTTTACTACGGAATATCAGGTGACGGATACCTACATCGTTTCCGTTCCGACTCCCTATGATAAGTTCAGCAAGAAGGTTGATGCCTGCTATGTTGTCGCAGCGGTGAAGGACGTCATGAAGGTCTGCCCGAAAGGTGCCACCGTTGTTATTGAGTCCACAGTTTCTCCTGGAACGATTGAAAAGTATGTCCGTCCTGTGATTGAAGAAAACGGATTTAAGATCGGCGAGGATCTGAACCTTGTGCACGCACCTGAGCGTATCATCCCCGGTAACATGGTTTATGAGTTGCTTCACAACAACCGTACCATCGGAGCAGATGACAAAGCTATCGGTGAAAAGGTGAAGGAACTTTATGCCTCATTCTGCCAGGGCGAAATCGTGGTGACCGATATCAAGACGGCAGAGATGACCAAAGTCGTCGAGAACACTTTTCGCGCTGTGAACATTGCCTTCGCCAATGAGCTTGCGAAAATCTGTCGCCATGACAACATGGATGTGTACGAGATTATCAAAATTTGCAACATGCATCCCCGTGTTAACATTCTGCAGCCAGGTCCTGGTGTTGGTGGCCACTGCATTTCCGTTGATCCTTGGTTCCTGGTTGGCGACTATCCGTCCCTTGCCAAGGTAATTGATGAGTCGATGAAGACTAATGATGGTATGCCTGATTTCGTGCTCAATCGTATCTACGAGATTATGAAGGAGAAGGGCATGAGTGATATCACGCGTGTTGGTCTTTATGGTCTTACCTATAAGGAGAACGTGGATGATATGCGTGAATCGCCCACGCTCCAGCTGCTGGAGAGTCAGGAGAGACATCTTGCGACTGGCCTGAAAGTCTACGATCCATTCATCGAAAAGGATGTTGTGAAAAACCAGTACCACAGCTTGGACGAGTTCCTTGACGCTGTTGATTTCGTGGTTATTATGGTCAAGCACAATGAGATCAAGGAGAATGTTGAAAAGCTGAAGAGCAAGGTCATTCTGGACTGCCACAACATCATTAATCTCCCCGGTGTGTATCACATTTAATCAATCCCACGCTTCGTGCGTGCAGATATAAATAGCACTGCCCCAACAATACTCAGCATCGAATCCTGGTTGGCGGGTCATATATTTAAGACCTGTCAAGCGGCATGCATCAATGGTTAACGTGATTGGACTAGGGTATATCGGACTTCCGACTGCCCTCATGATGGCTTCCTACGGCGTGAAAGTGGTAGGAACAAACCACAGCCAAGGGAAGGTGGACATGCTGAAAAGTGGCAAGATAACCTTCAAAGAAAAGGGGCTTGACAAACTTTTCCAGGCTGCGCTGGCTGGTGGTATTCAGTTCACAACGGAGTATCAGGTGGCGGAGGTATATATTGTCTCTGTTCAGAGTCTGTATGATGAGTTTACCAAAAAGGTGGACATGAGCTATGTGAATGCAGCCATCGGTGACGTATTGAAGGTTGTGCCGAAGGATGCAATTGTGGTGGTGGAATCAACAATCAGTCCTGGCTCCATTGACCGCTACGTTTGCCCGTATGTTGAAGAAAAGGGCTTTAAAATCGGAGAGGATATTCATCTCGTCCATGCTCCAGAGCGCATCATCCCTGGTAACATGATCCATGAGCTTCTCCACAATAACCGTACTATTGGTGCAGATGATAAGGAAGTTGGAGAGAAGATCAAGAATCTTTACGCTTCTTTCTGCCAGGGTGAGATTGTGGTAACTGACATTAAGACTGCTGAGATGACGAAGGTCATCGAGAACACTTTCCGCTGTGTGAATATTGCGTTTGCCAATGAGTTGGCCAAGATCTGCCGCCACGCTGGGATGGATGTTTATGAAGTTATAAAAATCTGTAATATGCATCTGCGAGTGAACATCTTGAATCCTGGTCCTGGTGTCGGCGGCCATTGCATTCCGGTCGATCCGTGGTTCTTAGTAGGTGACTATCCCAGCCTTACAAAGGTGATTGGAGAGAGCCTTAAGATCAATGCTTCCATGCCGGAATTTGTTCTGGAACGAATCTACGAGATTATGCAGGAGAAAGGCATTGAAGATGCTAACCGGGTTGGCCTTTATGGCTTGACATTTAAGGAAAATGTGGATGACTACCGTGAGTCTCCAACGCTGCAGCTTCTTGAATTCCAGAAAAAGCACCTGGGACAGCCGCTGAAAGTATATGATCCGTTTATCGAAAAAGATATCGTCAAGAACCAGTATCATGATTTAAATCAATTTCTCGCGGATACGGATTTTGTCGTTATCATGGTGAAACACAATGAAATCAAAGAGAATATAGATAAGTTAGCAGGGAAAATCGTGCTGGATTGCCATAACATCTACAATAGAGAAAACGTGTATCACATTTAATAGTCTTTAATCCTTGTAAGGGATACACATTTATCCCTTACAAGGGCATAAGAGAAATAGGGGTCTACTATGAATGCTATTGGATTATATCGTGCCGGAAGATGGATGTATATACATCACATTCCCGTTCTTCCGAAAGTTATCAAAGGAGTGACATTTCTCCTTTTTAATAGTGTTGTACCGTATACGACTGAGATTGGCAGTGAATCTAAGTTCGCTTATGGTGGCATAGGCTGTGTCATTCATAGTAGAGCTAAAATCGGAGACCGGGTAATAATTGGACAAAATTCCACGATTGGTCGATCTCTTGATCCAGAGGATTTTCCGAACATTGGAAACGATGTCTATATCTCTGCTGGTGCAAGAATTATTGGGAATATTCACATCGGAAACAATGTTATTATAGGTGCAAATGCGGTCGTCAATAAAGACGTAGAAGATAATTGCATAGTGGCAGGTGTCCCTGCAAAGGTTATTAGGAAGATTGATGTTTCAATTTGGAGTTTACTGAAGAATATCTCCTTTCATAATATGGGGGGGGGTAATTCTTCCATATAACAAATTGTTAAGGGATATACACTGTGCGTCTGCAGGAGGCATACAGAAACCTTTTCTAAATATGGGAGGAGGTTTGTGTTATGCGGCTTGAAAATAGTTCTTATGAGGTGCTTTATCCCGTGATAGCAATTATGGAGGACGGAGTGAAGCAAATGAATGTATGCTTTCTGTTAACACATGTGCCAAATCCTCGAATGAATAAACGCATCGAGGTCTTTAAAAATATAGCGAGCACAAAAGTTATTTGTACAAGACGTGCTAGTCAGAATATTTGGGAACCCTCACAGGATGTTGAGCACATTATTTTTGATATCGATTTGCCTAGCGCAAAACATATAGTAAAAAGATATGCAGTTTCACAAGGCTTTCAAAAGAAAGCTCTGAATAAATTGGAGGAAATAAAGCCTAATATTATTTATGCTGAAGGCTTAGATTCGCTAATAATTGCTGGGAAATACAAAAAAGATCATAACGTAAAAGTATTATTTGAAGTGGCTGATCTGAGAGAAAACTATATTGTAAGGCCTAAAAAACTGGCTAATAGAATCATCACAGATGCTCTTTTAAGAAAGGAAAAGAAGGCATTTAAGAACGTAGATTATCTTGTAGTGACATCTCCTAAATTCTATGATATGCACTACAAAGATTTGATTTCAAAAGAACGGATGCTGTTTATACCCAACGCGCCAGATGCTGAGATATTTAAGAACTATAAGAAAAAAGAAGGTGGCACATTTACAGTTGGGTTTATTGGCGGGATACGATATTTAAAACAGATGAAGATGCTCGTTGATGTAGCGAATGAAGTTGGTTTCGACGTTTTATTTGCTGGGGCTGGAGGCACATCTTCTGAATATGATGAAATACGAAAATACTGTGAAGGAAGAAAAAACATAACTTTCACTGGAAGATATAATTATGACACGGAGATCGCAGGACTGTATGGCAAAGTCGATTGTGTATTTTCTGTTTATGATGCTGACAATCTAAATGTGAGAATAGCACTACCGAATAAGCTGTATGAATCGATTATATGTGAACTCCCAATAATCGTGGCAAAAGGAACATATGTATCGGAACTTGTTGAACAGTATGGCGTTGGAGTTGCGGTATCACATGTTGATAAAAATGATTTTGAACAAGTTATGCGCCGAATGAAAGATGATCTGGATTATCGACTTATGTTTGCTAAAAAATGCAAGGAATATAAGGATAGTCAGAACAATATAACTACAATCAACGACCTAGAGCGTATGGCATTGGATAGATAAAGGATAATAATATGGTGAATAACAATCGTGTCTTGGTGATTAAGCTATCTCCAGTAAAGGGATTAAACTCATCTATGATGAGGGCGTTAGCAGCAGTGAAAGGGCTTATAGAAAAGGGCTTCGAAGTAGATCTCCTGACACTGCAAGCAAGTGCATCACATGTTCTGAGTGAAAAAGAATATGATTTCATGGAAAAAGTGAACATTATTTATGCTAATCCCAACAAGACATATAGCTCACTCGTTGCAGGTTCAAACAAGGGATTAAAGCAAAAGCTTGTTGGAATGCTGCGCAGAGTATATCATACTTTCTCGCTGTTTGATTATTCAGGATCGATCGCAAAAAAGATTAAAATCGATATTCTTCCTCAGACTGAGTATGAATATGTGCTTGCTGTATCAGATCCCAAAACAACGCACATTGCAGCACAAAAACTAATTGCTCAAGGGTTAAAGTGCAATAAGTTTATAGAGTACTGGGGAGACCCTCTTTATGGAGACATAACACTTAAATCGATATACCCTGCTTTTGTTTATAAACACATTGAGAAGAAACTGCTAAGCATAGCCGATAAGATTGTGTACACATCTCCGTTTACCTTAAGTGAAGAGCAAAAGCTTTACCCGAAGCTCAAGGGAAAAATGATTTATACACCTACGGCTTATTTGGAAGAAAGAATTCTACCACCAAGAAGCGGTAAATATACAGTGGGATACTATGGTGCTTATCCATCAAATGTCAGGAATATAATTCCATTGTATGAGGCTGGCAAGAAAATGGAGAGTGTCATAGACCTGAAGATCGTTGGTAACTCAGATTTAATGCTTGAGAACACGGGAAATATAGAGGTATATCCTCGAGGAGATATTAGCGCTTTCGAAGAAATTACAGACCTTTTTGTATGTGTATTAAATAAGAATGGCACACAAATTCCGGGAAAACTATATCATTATGCAGCATATAATAGACCTGTCCTCGTAATTGAGGATGGTGAGTATGCTAGCAAAATGCATGATTATATTTGCTCGTTTAACCGATACTATACATGTAAAAATGAGGCAGATGATATTAAAGCGTGTATAGAACATATTATGAAGTCCGATAAACAGTGGATGCCATTTGTGGAAATGAATTCAATGCACGTTATTAATACTATTTTGGAATGAGCGAATCAATGTATTTGCTGGTTCTGTGAGGGAGAAAAATGGGAGTAAGGAAGATTCCACTTAAAGCATTTGCACCAGCCTTATTGTGCTTTATAGTTTCATTATATGTGGGTACCAGTGAAGTCCCTAACAAAGGATTAGCGCTGCTTTTTTTGCTTCCTATGACCTTTGCTATTTCTATCTTATTATTTTTTAGGGAATATTCCTATTGTAGGAACAGTTTTGGATTGATAATTCTGTACGGTTCTGCATTAGTAAGGTATGTAATTACACCAATATTGATTGTTATAAGTAAATCTACTGTATCTACAATCCATGCAAATGACAGTGACTATTTATATGCAATCATTGTTGAAGTATTTGAATTGCTGGTTACTATGTTTGTAATCAAAGTGGTCTGGCCGAAACATATACGAAAAAAAGAGCAGGCTATGGAACTGAACCATTACGACCCAGATTCTATTACTTTTCATCTGTCCTGGTCGGGTTTTGTTTTTGTTGTTTTATTGATTGGTTTAGTGCTAATGAGAGGACATTTGAACAACATCTTTTCGCATCTCTCTACATGGTTTTACAGGGTTGATAACAAGGAAAGCGTATATGGATATGATATGATGGCATTCAATATTGTGAAAACGGCACTTTTTTTAGTATTGATAGCTGGAATGAAATATATTTATGACAGAACTTCACAAAAAAGCATACCGGTAATTATCGCGCTTATTGTCGGTATATTAAATACAATGTTCTTTGAGTATAGAGAACGCACGGACTTGGCAGTTTTGGTGATAGCAACTTTTTTTGTACTAAGCTATGCTTTTCCAAGAAGTAAAAAGATGCTTGGATTAATATTTGGCGTAGGAGGTGTAGTGCTTGTTGCGCTGGTTTTCATGGAAGGTACGCTTCGTTATCAAGTCGGATCCTCTATTTCATCAGTGAATATTGCAGATTATTCCAAGATGGCTGAACTTTATACTACTGGTCCATCAATTATAGCAAATGCACACATGAACTATGATGTCATGCGTAGATCTATGTCTTTTATGACTTTTGCAAAAGATGTAGTTAAAAGCTTTGACCCCTTTTCAACACTTCCTTTTTTAAGATTTGTATTAAATTCGGTATCTGGAAGCCTTAGTTCAGTTGAATTGTATGTGTCTTCAATCCATGGCTTGGCGTATATAATTCCAAATCATAGTTTGGCTTCGTTATATGTTGGAGATATATTATGCTGGTTGTTAGAACCGATATTCATTATTTTAAATATAAAGTTGCTTGGCTGGTTTGAACGTAAAATCTATAGTATTAGTGATTTGGCACAGGTCTATGCAATTATTAGCATTGTTACAATGGTTGCCATGGGAGTATTTTGTAACAATTTTCAGTTAATGCTACACAGCTTTAGTAGTTTGCCTTTGTGGTTACTTATATTTTCTTATGTAAACAACATAGGAAATAAGTCCAGGTATACTCGTGAAAGGTCGATGAGAGTGACAAATGAGTAAGATGTTGGCGATGCTTTCTAATTCACTAAACAAACTGAAGGATAAAGGCTTTTTTCATATTTTCGGGTCAAGCACTATTAATAAAATAATAGGATTTGCGAGCACATGGGTTATTGTTCGTATTGTAAGCAAGCCCGAGTATGGAGTATATTCCTATGCTCATAATCTTTATTCTTTTTTTCTAATCCTTAGTGGAATGGGCATTATGTCAGCTTTTTTGCAATTGGGCAGCGAAACTACTAATGAAGGGGAGAAAGATCGGCTTTATCGTTTCAGTATGAGGTTTGGTCTGGTCGTTAATACTTTCCTTGCCTTGTTAATTATTTGTATTGGTTTATTTGTCCCTATGCGTTTTGAAAATGCGGGTTATCTACTTACATTGACGGCAGGATTGCCGGTTGTAGTTCTGGTAAATGAGTTGCAACTCACTTATTTGCGTATAAATACAAGAAATATAGAGTATTCAACAATAAATACTCTAAACAGTATTTTAATCTTTGTCCTTTCTTGTGTTTTTGCTTACTTTCTAAAATCCCCTGGCTTGATATTAGCGGCCTATATTGCACATATTGTATCTATTGTAATAGCAAATAAGAAATACGGGATTGCAATAAGTCTCTCTAATTGTTCTCTTCCTCGTGAGACAAGAAAGAGTTTATTTTCGATTGCTTCGATTTCTATGGTCAACAATGGATTGAGCAAATTAATGTATCTTTTAGATATTTTTGTGCTCGGCTATGTTGTCGTAGATAGTGGAGTAATAGCTTCTTATAAGATTGCCACCAATATACCCACAGCGCTTCAGTTCATCCCCCAAGCTATTATGGTGTTTTTATATCCTTATTTTGCGAGAAACAAAGATAATAGAGAGTGGCTGCTTAAAAATTATAAGCGTTTAATTCTGTCATTTGGGCTTTTTAATCTTGCGGTATCATTTATGATGTTTGTTTTTGCCAAGCCTATTATTTTTATATTCTTTGGAGAACAATATCTTGATGCGTTAGTACCTTTTAGGATCCTCAGCTGTAGTTATTTCTTCTCAGCTACTTTCCGATCAATTGCTGGCAATTTATTAATTACGCAAAGAAAATTAAAGTTTAATTTGTTCGTTTCGGTGTTTGCTAGTGCTATGAACACTATCCTCAATATATTCATGATTCGTGCATGGGAGTCAAATGGGGCGGCACTAGCAACTCTTATTACTATCTTTGTATCAGGATTAATTAGCACATGCTATTTGATTTATGTTTTTAAATCAAAGAAGAAGAAGGAACTATCATGAGAGTTTTAGTACTTGGTAACATCAATTCTAAATGGGTAAAAGAGTATATAGAATATGTTCTGCTTCCACTTGGGCATAGTGTTGCAGTCTTAGGAAATGTAAATAACTGTAAGTATAGTGATTTTTACATTTCACATGGTATTGATATAAAAAACGAAGTCAAAGCAAGTAAGATAATGGGGAGGATTCCGTTTTTACGGGTTATAAGTAACTCCTCGCGTACCGTAAAAGGGAATCAGTGGGATACTTATGATATTATTATAAACATGTTCGTAAATCATAGAGATTTAAGGATATGCAGAAAAGTGAAATCCTCAAGCACAAAGGTTGTCTTATACTATGCGGGGAGTGATCTGTTAAGGAAAAGCAAATTACAACTCATGATGAATAGGGCTATCATTCCCTCTCCAGATGCGATAGTCGTAGGTAGCAGCACACTTGCCGAAGCAATGAAGCAAAAATACCCTCATAATACGAAATATAAAACAATCAGGTTCGGTATTTCTGCATTCGATAACATAGAAAAATACAAAAGCAGAAATCCTTCCACCCAACGCGGAAATAGCTTTTGTATTGGATATAGCGGAGTCCGGGAACATAATCATTTAGATGTAATAGAGATATTTAATAAGTTGCCAAGTGATCTTAAAGAAAGTGTTAAACTTGTAGTTCCAATGACGTATACGTATATGGCAACTCCGGATTATATAAAGGAAGTCAAAGCAAAACTAGATGAGTCAGGTATTATATACGATCTTCCAACTGAATATATGGATAATGATGCAATGGCTGAAATGTGGAGCGGCATCTCATACTTTATTAATGCACAAACCACTGACAGTTTATCAGCAAGTGTTCTGGAGTCATTATATGCTGGGGCCGTACTTATAAATGCGGCATGGCTTGAGTATCCGGAATATAAGGAGTTTGGCATTAACTATCTGAAATTCAGTAGTTATGAAGAGCTTCTGGATATTATAACTGAAATATTAAGGCAAAAGACAGACTACAGCAATTTGGTTGCCTCAGAGAATTTGAAAAAATATATGAGTTGGCAATCTGCGAAGGAAAACTGGTCGGAGCTATTCTCTCGCTTAAATAACGCAAAAAGAAAGGCGGGCGATAACGATTGAGTTCCAGAGTAGCAACGATAAAAAAGATTACAAATAAAATCATTTTGCATACAACTGCTAAAACCAAGTATACAGTCCGGAAGATTCAGTATAAATTTGCCTCTACTAAGAAGAGTGGTAATGGCTTTAATACTGAGAGGCTTATAAAGAAGTACCTTCCAGTTGGGTTTATGCCTACTGTTTTTTTGCAAAGGGATCTGAAAGAGATAGATGTTTTAATTAAATCTGATGAAGCTTTGAGAACCTTTATTATAGAAGAAGGGGAACGTTCTTTCAATAATGAATGGATTATACTGAACTCCCGCCGGAAAGATATGTATGACACTGAAAGTGGGCATTATCGGTGGTCTGAGGATATTTTTACAAAGTACCACTATAAGAGCTGCTTTTACATGGATGCACGGCGTCAAGTAACAACAAAAGGGACTGATATAAAAGTACCATGGGAAATTTCGAGAATGCAGTCTCTGTTCTCTCTGGCACTTGCATATAGGGCGTCTGCAGATGAAAAATATGTTAGAAAGATTTTAGATATTATTCAAGATTTCAGTATTTGTTGCCCTGTGGGAGACGGAGTTAATTGGAATGTCTCAATGGAAGTTGGCATAAGGATTTCTAATATACTTCTTGCGTGTGAGCTGATTAAGGACTCTCGATTATTTGATGAGACATTTAAAGCATTTCTTGCCAAAATTGTCTATGAGCACATGATACATATTCGTCGAAATTTAGAGAATGAAAAAGACGGTGGCAATCATTTGCTGGCAGATATTTTAGGACTTGCAGCCACGAGTGCTGCTATGCCTTTTTTACCTGGAGCAAGTTATTGTGCAACCTATGCTCAAAAGATGATAAGTAAGGAATTGATGAGACAAGTCTTGCCTGATGGAGGTCATTTTGAGGGGTCTGTTTCTTATCACAGATTAGTTGGGGAAATACTTTGCTTTTCAGTTCTTGCACAACAGAAGTTGGGGTTTTCATTGACAACTGAAGAAAGTGACCGACTATTCAAAATGGGACAATTCACTTATGGTCTAAGAATGCCGAACGGTCTTGTACCTCAACTGGGGGATAATGATAGCGGAAGAGTATTTCAAATGTCATGTGAGAACACAAGAGACCATGATTCATTCATTAATCTTGTAGCTACTGTTACAAATGGAAGGATAGTTTATCCTGATAAGAAAGATGGGTTTTCCATTTTTGCCCCGATGGATGTATCGGTAGATGATAATTTATTTTATACATCAAGTGTTTGTGAATACCCTTATTTCAAATGTATTCGAGCTCGGGATGACATGGTTTTTATGACAATTTCTGGAATGACACCAGAATCATTTAATAAAGTTGGTCATGCTCATAATGACTTGTTATCCTTTTGTCTCGCCATTGGAGAGGAAGAGTTTATTGTTGATCCGGGGTCTGGCGAGTATACAGGGAATACAGATATAAGACATACACTCCGATCAGTCAACAACCATTCAACAGTTGCAATTGACAAATATAAGCAACGTCTAATGCCTGACGATCTTACTCAGGCATTTAATTGGAACTCCACAGCAAAATCCTCCTTGGCTTTTGAACAAAGACAAAATGAAATCAGGCTAAAAGGAAAGTGCTCATATTTAATTTCATTAGGAAAAACTATCATTCATGAAAGAACAATTGATATATATAAGGATCGGATTTGTATTCATGATGTAGTGAATGACATGAGAGAAGAGTGTTCAATATCGTTACCTGTCATGCCTGGATGCAAATAGATATCATGGTAAATGCATAATAATATATTGTTAGCAACTATTAAATTCACTTAAAAATGGACATTGCTTTATTCATAACCATTCTTAAAAGGAGAGAACAACATGGAGAAAAAAAAGGTGATGTTGGTCTTCGGGACCAGACCAGAGGCAATCAAGATTTGCCCACTTGTCAATGAACTGAAAACGAGGAAGGGCATTCAGACTGTGGTTTGTGTTACGGCTCAGCATCGTCAAATGTTAGATCAAGTCCTGGAAACCTTCGGGGTTGTTCCTGACTATGATCTGAATATCATGAAAGACCGGCAGACGCTGTTCGATATCACTACTAACATACTAAATGGGATCAAAGAAGTGTTGGAGAAAGAACACCCTGACGTTGTCCTCGTCCATGGTGACACGTCCACAACTTTTGTGACTGCTCTGGCGTGCTTCTATCTTCAGATCCCAGTCGGCCATGTCGAGGCAGGATTGAGGACCTACAACATTTTTTCTCCTTATCCAGAAGAGTTTAACCGTCAAGCAGTAGGTATCGTAAGCCGGTATAATTTTGCTCCAACGCAACTGGCGGCAGATCATTTGAAAGCAGAAGGTAAGAATGCAGATACTATTTACATCACAGGCAATACGGTTATTGATGCTATGCAGCATACGGTCAAGGAGAATTATACGCATCCGGAACTTGATTGGGTAGGTGATTGCAAGCTCATTTTTATTACAGCTCATAGAAGAGAGAACCTTGGTGAACCTATGCACCACATGTTCCGAGCAATCCGGCGAGTATTGGATGAGCATCCTGAATGCAAAGCGATTTATCCTATACATATGAATCCTGTTGTGCGTCAGGCTGCCGATGAAGAGTTGGGCGATTGCAAGCAAATTCATATTATTGAGCCGATTGAAGTATTTGATTGCCACAACTTTGAAACTCGCTCTTTCCTTTGCTTGACTGACTCTGGTGGGATTCAGGAAGAATGTCCTTCTTATGGTGTACCGGTATTAGTTATGCGTGACACAACAGAGCGGCCTGAAGGCGTAGACGCTGGAACGCTCCGTTTGGTTGGAACTAACGAGGAAACGATCTATAACACATTTAAGCTACTGCTCGAAAACAAGGATGAATATGAGAAGATGAGTAAGGCGTGTAATCCTTACGGTGACGGTCATGCCTGCGAGCGTATAGCGGATATTCTGGAAAATGGAACATACTCTCCATGGATAGCTCAGCAAGAAAGATGAAAGCAGTGTGAATTACACTAAGATATTAAAAAAGATTTTCTTTGTTTTTTCTCATCTTTACCTTGTCTTCCATGTTTTTTTCAATGCCAGAAAGAATGGATTTGGAGAATCAGGTTAGGTCATCTTCCCTTTCAGAGGTTATCACAAGCGAAGGAGATAAGCAGAGAACGGATTACTATGATGAGAATGGGCAGATAGCTTTCGCTGCAGATAAACACTATGCAACGCTCACTAGAACCAGAAGTGATCATACACAACTGGAGGAATATTTTGATGCTGAAGGAAAACCCTCTAAACAAAGATTGGGATACTATGCGTTGCGTAGAGAATACGATGATTTGGGTCGAAATATCAAGTACCTTGGCATAGATGGTTTTCCAAAGATGATAAGCCCGGGCTACGCTATTGCTGAGCGAAGTTATGACCAGGATAATAGAGTTGATTGGGAAATGTACTTGGATACAGAAGGTAAGCCAGTAGAAACACAATCTATCGGATATGGGTGCCATAAAGAGTACGATGAAAATGGAAGGAATACTCTTGTCGTTTATGTTGATGTGAACAAGAATCCAATGAAAACTCCTCTTGGTTATGCAATTCTACATCGAACATTTATTGAAGAGGGAATCAATGCAGGAAAAGTTGAAAATGAATTTTATTTTGATGAGATTGGGCGACCAGTAGCTCTTTCTCATGGGGAATATGGCCTTCACAAGGAATACGATGAGTTTGGAAGATGCACTATTTTGATCTATCTTAATTTAGATGGTCATCCTATGGAGACTAAGGAAGGATATACGATAAAAAAGAGAACTTTCTATCCAGATGATTCGGTTAGGACTGAAATGTATTTCGACATAAATGGTAAAGCTATTTCTCTTTCACAGGGACAATATGGGATATTGAAAGAGAATGAAAGAATCACGTTTCTTGATAAGGAAGGTAAGGTTCAGTTTAATCTAAGTAATTATCTCTATGCGAATCCTATCAGTGTGATTCTGATCGCGTTGTCTATAGTTCTCGTTGCGATGGTAATTAGTAAAAAAGCGAATGGCGCGCTTCTTGTAGCCTATTTAGCTTTTATTGCTTATATGACCCTAATGTATAGATCCGGACGAGAAACAAGAGTACAGCTGAAACCTTTTTGGTCATACAAGCAATTCTTTTTAGATACGTCACTCAGGCAAGAAATACTTTTTAATATTTGGCTGTTTGTTTCGTTGGGAGCGATATTGAAGCGATTATTGCCCAATGTATATGCCTTTTCCTTTTTTTTACTTTTATCAGTAATGATAGAAATCATTCAGTTTAATACAGGGATGGGATTATGCGAGCTGGATGACCTGATAAGCAATGGTTTTAGAGGACTGATAGGAGTCGGATTTGTGTATTCCTTGGAATTAGCTATAAAGATGTTTAGACTGCAAGTAAGTAAAAACATTTAGGATTACATATATATGTGAATCTCGAATCTTTTATCAATTAATTTGATACAATGATTGGCAGGACTAAAGATGAAGAGACATAAAGTGCGATGGACTTTAGTGTTGTATGACACATTATTATATGCAATAAGTTGCATTTTTATCTTAATAATCTATCCGAGCAGTATAGACCATTTGAATTCAGGCCTTGTGATTGCTCATATTGCAATAGGATTAGTTTGCATTTTTCTTGTTCGTTTTCTTTTCAAAATATATGAACAGATTTGGCGATATGCCGGTCCAATGGAGTATATACGCCTGCTGTTTTCAGATGCTATCGCATGTGTTGTGTTCATCATGCTTCGCCTTTTGCTGCCACACCGGATTACTTTCGTTAGAGCAGTTGCTCTAATAATGATGAATTTGTTAATGTGCATTGCTATTAGGCTTATATACCAGCTAATTTATCAGAAAAGGATGAGCAATGGACGGTTCGAAAAGACCATGCTCGTCATACTGAAAGGTTTGACTGGTACAACATTTGCCGATGAAAAGAAAGAACTTAATCGCATTAAGATTGCAATAATTGGCGCTGGAAGCGTCGGAGTGAAGCTCGCTGATGAACTAATCCAAAATTCAAAAGCAACATATCAACCTGTTTGCTTTGTTGACACTGATAAAGAAAAAGCTGGAAGGGAAGTCTATGGTATTCCCGTTCTTTCTGGGGATGAAACTGTTCATGACAACTTAAACCATCTTCAAATTCAAGAGGTTGTTTTTGCTCTTCCGAATGCAACAGTTGAGCGGAGGAAGGAACTTTATGAACTGTATAAAAGCTTTGGATACAAGATAAAAGCATATGATTATCCAACCCTAGACCCTGATGATGGTGGTAAACGTCGCATTCATGATTTCGACATTGAGGATCTTCTATTTCGTAACACAAATCAGTTCCTTAATGAAGAGACTATAGATTGGTACAGAGGGAAAAGTGTCTTAATTACAGGTGGCGGTGGATCTATAGGCTCAGAGCTTGCCCGTCAGATTGCTAGATGTAAGCCTACGCGATTAGTCATTCTTGATGTTTATGAGAATGGTGCATACGATGTTCAGCAGGAACTCAGAATTAAGTATGGTGATGGACTGAATCTGAGAATTGAGATTGCCAGCATATGCGATAAGGGTCAGGTTGATAAGATTTTTAAGGAGCATACGCCAGACATCGTTCTTCATGCAGCTGCACATAAGCACGTGCCATTGATGGAACGGAATGTTATTGAATCTGTTAAGAATAATGTGTTTGGAACTTTGAATGTCGTAGAAGCCTGTGAAAAATATGGTGTAAAACGGTTCATCATGGTAAGCACTGATAAAGCTGTTAATCCCACCAATGTCATGGGTGCGACAAAGCGGATGTGTGAGATGATCGTGCAGAGCAGAACAAGTGAGGTCACCAGTTTTTCCGCTACTCGTTTTGGAAATGTTCTGGGAAGCAACGGGTCAGTAATTCCATTATTTAAACGTCAGATTGCCAATGGTGGTCCGATTACCATAACAGATAAGCGTATTATTCGTTACTTTATGACCATCCCTGAGGCATGTCAGTTAGTAATGACCAGTGGTGCAATGGCCAGCAATGGTGATTTGTATGTTCTTGACATGGGTAAGCCAGTGAAAATTCTAGATCTTGCCGAGAACATGATACGTTTGTCCGGATTAGAACCATACAAGGATATCGATATTATTGAAACCGGATTGCGGCCTGGAGAGAAACTTTATGAGGAGCTTCTTATTAAAACAGAAGAATTGGATCGGACAGATAATAATATGATATTTGTGGAACGGGACAAGCCTCTAAGTGCTAAGATAATTGCTGAAAAACTTGATGTGCTTCATAAAGCTTTGAAAACAAATAGCAACCGAGCCGTCAAGAAAGCACTTATGCAGGTGGTGCCAACATATCATACTCCAGAGGAGGTTAATCAGCACGCTATTGAAGCTGATGAGATGAGAGCTGCAGTTGGAGTTTGAGAGAAAAATGAATATATTTACTTTTATATCAAAATACAATACAACGTTGAGAGATTACAGAAGGATTATATTTTAGATTAATCGCTTTGATGTGTAGAGATAATAGTACGGGAAAAGATTTCTGCATCCGCTTTGATAAACCAACCCCATATACCGCCCAGATTTCCGTTCCATCCCGCCTCTAATTCGTCGAAGGAGCTGGGCAACTGTGTGAGGAATGCTTTTCATTCCTGTACGGGGTGCCGGGCGCTTTGGGAAGTAAACTGGGTGCTGATTTCCCACAATAAAACTCGGAACGGAGAAAAGATTGAAGTATAGAGCGAGGTAGATGTGACCGGGGCGTCATCGTGTGGCTAACGATATTAGGGAAGAAGCGACAAGCGAGAATTCATGAAAAGGGGTATCAATCATGGCCAGATCGGTATTTTATAGTTTTCATTACCAGAATGATATTTCCCGTGTCATGACAGTCAGAAATAGATGGGTGACATATGGGAACCAAACTGTATCAGGCGTTATTGATCATGCCGCTTTTGAACAGGTTCAGCGTCAAGGAGATGCTGCAATTAAAAGATAGATTGATCAACAGATGAACGGAACCTCCGCTACAATTGTCTTGATTGGATCTGAGACGCTTAAACGGCCATATGTCCAATATGAGATCTGCAAAGGTCTTGAAAAAGGCAATGCCATCATAGGTGTGTATATTCATAGAATAAAGAATCTTGCTGGGTATACATCGACAGCTTGTGATAGGCATACAGTTATAGGACATTATAATGACGGATCTCCCGCATATTTTGATAACGTTGCTGATGGAATCTACGACTATGTTTTGAATGATGGATATACGAATCTTAACTCTTGGATTGAGGTTGCTGTGAGGAAACATTAAGAGAGGGTAAGTTATGGCCACAAAAAAACAATTTATCCGCGACTATGTGAAAGCAATCAGAGACGGAAACGCAGCTGTGTTTGCCGGTGCTGGGCTTTCTCGTCCATCTGGCTTCCGTGGTATGGAAGGAATTATTACGTCCTCTTGCTGAAGATATTGGACTTAAAATTGATGATGAACATGATTTGACGGAAGTTGCGCAGTATATTCGGAATAAATCCGGGAATCGCGCTGCTATCAATGCTACTATTCTTGATGCTTATGGTAGGAATGTGGAAATCAATCCTAACGTAAGGATTCTCACAAGACTTCCAATCTATACTTATTGGACGACAAATTACGATCATCTCATAGAGGATGGCCTGAAAGAGGCAAACAGAAACCCTGATGTAAAAATTGATTATAAGCAATTTTCCGCAACGAAGCGAGACAGGGACGCTGTTATTTATAAGATGCATGGGGACGTTGATCATGTTGCTGATGCCGTTTTGACGAAAGATGATTATGTGAAATACGATCAGGAGCATCCCTTCTTCCGAAGTGTTCTTCAAGGCGATCTGATTTCAAAGACATTTCTGTTTATAGGTTTCAGCTTTGAAGATCTCGACCTGGATGCGATTTTGAGTCAGATCAAACTGTTGCTGAATGAAAATATCCGCAATCATTATTGTTTTATGAAAACGGTGACTCGTGCCGATTGTAAAGATGATGAGGACTATGGTTATCAGAAGGCGAGACAGGATTTGCGCGAAGAAGATTTAAAAAGGTACGGCATTCAAACCATCTTTGTGGAGCAATATGGCGAAATAACAGATATTCTCAGCGAAGTAGAAGATCTGGTGCTCCGGAACAATATCTTTCTCTCAGCAAGTATAAGCGCTTATGATGCTAATTGGCCAAAGGATAAGGTCAAGAAACTAGCCTATGTGATCGCCAATGCCTTAGTAAAAAATGAATTCAGAATCACGTCTGGTTGTGCGCTAGGAATAGGATCGTCTGTTATCAATGGCGCATTAGACGAGATATATCAGAGTAAGTATAAGCACTTAGATGAACATCTATGTTTACGTTCATTCCCACAGAACATTGCTGATCCAGCCACCAGAAAAGCAAAATGGACAAGATATCGTGAAGAGATTATAACTGAGAATGGAATTGCTATATTTATGTTCGGCAATAAAGTTGATGCTGGAACAACAGTTGTGGCCAATGGTTGTCTTGAAGAATTTGAGATTGCAAAAAAGCATGGAAGAATAATAATCCCAATTGGCTCGACTGGCTATGCAGCAAAAAAGATCTGGGAAGAGATCAAAGATGACACTGCAAATTATTCTTATCTGTCTGGATACATGGATCTGCTTGGGGAAGAAACAGATATTCAAAAACTGGCTGCCATAGTTGTGGAGATTGCCAAAACTGAACGAAACGTGTAGGAGAAGTGAATGGGTAAGAAGATATTTGTTTCATACAAATACGTGGACGATCAGGTGGAAAATCTTGTCTGGAATACGAATGCAACTGTTCGAGATTACGTTGATAAATTTGAAGAAAAGGTGGATTCTTCTGATGATATCTATAAAGGTGAAAGCGATGATGAAGATCTGAGCGATCTTGAAGATGATACGATCTGGGAAAAACTGAAAGACCGTATTTATAATAGTTCGGTCACAATTGTCTTCCTTTCTCCAGGAATGAAGGAAAGCTGGAAAGCCGATCGAGATCAGTGGATTCCTTGGGAAGTCTCTTATTCCCTTAAAGAAACAACTCGAAAGAATAAGAAGGGCGAATCTGTTACCAGTCACAGCAATGCAATGCTTGCAGTAGTTCTTCCTGACACCAGTGGTTCATATAGCTGGTATCTTGAAAGTCGATCTTGCTGTGACAGTAAATGTACCACGCATCATACGGATAAACTCTTTACCATTATAAAGAAGAATAAGTTCAACAGGATTAAGAATGGATCGAAACGAACTTGCGATAATAATGAAACTATATAGACAGGAACATGCAGCTATATTGAAGCTGTGAAATGGTCAAATTTTATCGCAGACTATCAAAAGTATGTTGACAAGGCTGTTGACCGGCAAGATCACATTGATGAGTATGACATTTGTAAAGAAGTATAAAAATGATGGATAGAGAAGCTGGCCTTTAAATGAAGTAACGTTGAAGCTTAAATCGTGGTAAAAATAGGAAAAACATTGGTGTTAACAGCCGGAACACACAGGGGAACCCATCAATTCCGGCTTTTTCTTCCGGCTTATTGATTGATTAGATCAACTTGTGTATTATAGAAAGGCACGTATATTATAGGCAGACATAAAGCTAAAATCGCTGATCCGAATCAGGCAACAACTGAACTCGTGGAGAGAGCTGTGAGACTCTTCCAGGAGCCTTTTGATGACCATCTTGGCCGGGATACCTCTCTACCGACACGGAGGGAGGGGAATACAACCTTGGCAACAATCGCATCCTCGGCTACGACAGTGTTGATGGAAAGCTGATACCGAATCAGTATGCAGACGGGGTGCGGCTTATCTACACACTATATCTGCAAGGGAAAAGCATCGAGGATATCCGAAGGCTACTGGGTGACATCGGAGTGAAAACAAAAAACGGAACGCTTATCAGCCATAACGACATCCTTTACATTTTGAAAAATGAAACCTATAAGGGTGATAAGCTCTTACAAAAAACACATCCAAAAGATCTGCTCACAAAGAGGCCTGATCCGAATGTAGAGTACGAGAGCAACTACCTGACAGATGATCATGAGGCGATTGTGAGCAGGGATGTGTGGGACGCGGTGCAGCAGAAGATGAATGAAAATAAAAAACTGGAAGAAGTGGTTGGCCACAGAGGCGGTCAGCCACATTTTTTATATGGAAAAGTCTTCTGCGATGAATGTGGAGCTCCTATGACCAGGCGGACAGTCAACGGTCCCGGCGGAGTAAAATGCAAGACCTGGATCTGCCGGGATAAACGGAGCGGAAAAAGCATTCGTGAGATACAGGAGCTGACAGGACCTAGCGCCGCGTCAATCCGCGGATACCTTCCCTCTCAAAAGACCGTATCAGCCATGAAGAAATGCGAATGAAGCGTGTTTTATAACGCATTTGAGAATAAATATCAAAATAAATCACATAGACTCAGAAAAATGTTATTTGTGCCATGAAATGATGGGGTTCGAACTCAAAAATTTGAAATCTGCTCCTGTTGGGTATTTGAAAACCTTAACAATGGATCCTATGGATTTTGAAGAGTAATTATATGGATGACCTCAAAAAATCGCATATTGTTCATTTGTTGACTGCACACCTGTAAATGAAATAGTGCATAATCGTATGTTGCAAATATTCAATATGTATCTGAATGTCAGTGGTATGCCGTCTGCTGTTGAACCTTTCAAAGAAATGAGAAGCCTGGAAGATGTTATATCCGAACGCGATGATATTGTAATACAGAGTACAAAAAGGATTTTACCCTCTATGAAAAAGCAACCGTATCTTACGTGGAGTTACGATTTGATTCCTGCCGAAGTGAATTCGAGCAATGGAGCTTTTTATCTTCTGCTTCCTTTTTTCCCGAATTTCGGAATTCATTTTGCTCCAGCCAGCGATCTTCCAAAGAGGCCGCACGGCACAAACAATAAAATATAAAAATAAATAATAATTCGGCAATCAGAGCTATTATTTTCAAAACGACACTCATTTTATCCACTCACACTCTTGATATAGAATACTGTACCAGCCGTTTTGTCGTCTGGATTGTCCTATTCTGCCCCAAACAGCGCATAAATATAAAATATATCTGAAATTTCCGCAGCTGTGTGCGCTTCCGGGAAGGCTATGGGTTCCACAATTCCTCGCTCAAATTCGCAGGAAGATTCAGATAGAGAAAGAACCGCTTCAAAAAATATCTGGTAAAATACCGCCACAACGGGTAGATCACAGCATTATTTGATGTGAAACCGACATTCTGTGGCAAAAAAGCATTTATAAACAAAGCATTCCGCAAATTTCACCGATCTACCAATTTATCTTGTTCCAGTCAATATAGCCGGCAAATTTCACCGTACCGGCAGAAATTTTTCGTACCTGTGTCCATGCGCGGACATTCCTTTCGATCTGCAGGTATGTATCATTTTTCGCATAACAAATCATATCCTTCAAGATTGCAGAGAGCAACCGTTTTCGGCGCAATTTTGTCAGAGACAAATACATTTCGTTCAGCAGGTCCGTATAAGATGTCAGATAGTTCCGGAACAGATAAAAATTATTCACACGTTCAAAGGCCAAGCATTCCTGTAAAATGATTCGCTCCTTCATTCCGATCATTGCGTCCAATGCATGGAAAACAGAAACACTCAGGAATTGAAAAAGCGCTTCCGCCGATTCTTTTTCCGCCCGTTCGGTTAAATCATTCCTTGCCTCTTCTCGGAATCTGCGGTCTAGCGCAATAATTTCATCCGATACAAAAATGTAAAATAAAAGGGAAACTGCCGGAATCCGGACTGCGTAATAAAGATTCTTCTCCGGAACCTCCGGAAATAATTTCATCTTGTTTGGATAATTCCATAATTTGGAATGATTATCCATACAAACAAATCCACGACGGCCTTCCAGCGCATAACGCGCTTCATATGCAAAACCAAAAAAATAGTTCATCGGATCATGATAGCCGAAGCGAGATAAATATTCTTCATTGTCGAGATAATAGATCGCAGACAGCAACGATTTAAAATCGCTGCTGTCACCGCGGAGCTCGAATCCGGCATAATTTGGAGTTGGTATTATTTGAAACATCTTCACGGCCTCAATGATAAGCGTTCTATCGTTAACTTACTATAATATATGTGGCAGAACCGCTAAGATCCTGGCGCTATGGGCTTTCAACCAGATAACGGTCGGTGGATGGTACACGTCTCCGTCGGCTCCGTTCCCGAGGCGAAGTGTCCAGTAATAATCCGGTTTGGATCCTTGTAACATTCTTCATTCGGAAGCAGATTCGATTCTTTGCACACATTCACTTCCATAATATTCTTCATCTGCGGAAAATCCTTATATTCCAGATCGGAATGCAGACGATTCATGACTTTTGCCCATAAATTCTTGGCCGCGCCGTGCTCAGCGCTAGTCATTGTTTTCTGCATTTCGTACCCGTACCACACGGAACACGTATAATAAGGAGTATAACCGCAGAACCAATAGTCGTAGGCGCTTGTTGTGGTACCCGTCTTGCCGGCGGTAGGAATCGCTTCCCATTTTCCGTTGTGCACCTGTGTTCCGGAACCAGTTCCGCCCGTGACAACGGATTGTAGTAGATCCGTCATCAGCGCAGGGGTACGGTAATCTTCATAAACGGCGGTAGGAGAGCCGTTATTGGTCAACAGCGTTTTGCCGTTAATATCTGTAACTTTTGTAAAAGTAACAGGCTTGTAATATGTGCCTCCATTTGCAAACGGAACATATGCCGCGCACATTTCTTCCGTACTGACCCCTGTATTGAAACCGCCGAGCGCAAGCGAAAGCTGCGTTTCCGTAGTCCGATCAATCCCAAGCTTCTTCAGATACTGTAAATTCTCCGCAACATGGTCTTTGTAAAGAGAAACTGCCACAACATTTGAAGATTGCTGGAGCGCGTATTTTACAGAGATCGTTCCGAAATATCCGTGATAAGAGTTCGTTGGCCAAAGCTCCTCCGGATGCTGTGGGTCAAGATATACGGCGACATCCTCTACTGGGCTGCTGTCGTTGATGAGATGTTTGTCAATCAATGGGGCGTATACAAGCAGTGGTTTGATAGAAGATCCGGGCTGCCGCTTTGCGCTTGTAGCATAGTTAAAAGAAAGACTCTTTGTTTTTTCCCCATATCCTCCGTACATCGCCAATACGTGCCCATTTGTCTGATCCATGATTACGATGGAAGATTGCGCCATATCCGAAGGATCGCTATATTTATCATTTACCGGAAAATTCTCGGGATTGCAATATTCTTCATCTACCACTTTCTGAATTGCGGGATTCTGCGTCGTATAAATTTTGACGCCTCCCTGATAAATCAAGTTATTTGCTTCTTGTTTCGTATATCCTTCCGCAATTAATGCTTCTCGCACATCCACAATTACAGCATCCACAAAATAGCTATAAATCGAAGCAGTAGCGACCTCTTTTTTATAATCATCATTAATTACCAACTTTTCTTGGATTGCTTCGATATACTCTTCATCCGTAATAAAGCCCAGCGAGAGCATTTTATCCAGAATCGTAATCTGGCGCTTATAGCAATTTGCACGGCCCTTCAAAGTGAGCGGATTATAACGTCCCGGGTTATTCGTAATGCCGGCCAGAAACGAACATTCCGCCAGACTGAGGTCTTTCACTTCTTTATTAAAATAAGCAAGTGACGCGGACTTTATGCCGTATAGATCTTGTCCCATAAAGATGACGTTCATGTAAAGTTCCATGATCTCATTTTTATCCAGTTCTTTTTCCAAGTTAAGGGCGCGCCATTGCTCCCGGATTTTGCGCGGTACGCTTTGCGCATCATCATGCGTAATGTTTTTAATGACCTGCTGCGTAATCGTGCTTCCGCCATGACTGTCCATTCCGGGAATCACATAACCGAGAAACGCAGCGATCGATCTTTTAAAATCAACGCCCGGATGCGTGTAAAATCGTTCATCTTCGATTGCAACGAACGCTTTCGAAAAATAATCTGGCACTTCTTCAATTTTGATCAGCTGGCGGTTTTCGTTGGCAGTACCTTTTATATGAACGAGTTCATTTCCCTCGCTATCGTATACAAAGGATGTAAGCGCTGTTGAATTTGTAATATCAAGTTGCGCTTCCGTCAATGGTTCTGTCGTAATGATACAGCCTGCGACAACCCCAACCAAGAGACCTCCCGCGATACAGCCGGCCACAATGATTAACATGAAAACAGTCCTAAGCAATATTTTAAACGAAACCCAAAAACCTTTGGCTACGTCTTTACCCGAAGTTTTTTTACGGAAGGTCTTTTTATTCACTTTGCGTCTCGGAACAGAATGCTTTTCCGGATCCATGAAATTCCTCCTTAATGGAAAGATATCTTCATTATAGCATGATTTTAGAGAAACACAAAATTTATTCCGAGCGTTTATTGACAGGGCATGGCGCTTGAAATATAATACCTTCCGGAAACGCTAAGAGAAAATGTATCTTCTGAGAGGCGGAATTTTATGAAGAGTAAATATTTTAAAATTACGGCAATCTGTCTTTCCTGCATGTTGACAATCCTCACGTGTGGCAGCTGCAGTAAGGGAGATTCTGTACGGAAAGAAATCGAAAAACTGGACAAAGCAAAAGATGCTGACGTTATATTTGTTGCAATACAACATGAGACAGGCACAAGCTGTGATTTTTATGCGTATCAGAAAAAGGACAAAAAACTTTCTCTTGCATGGCAGACGGAAGGTTATGTGGGCAGAAGTGGGGTTACCGATCCGACCAACAGAATCGCAGGAGATGGAAGCAGTCCCGCAGGGGTATATTCATTGGGAGAATGTTTCGGAATCTATGCAGCGCCCGATAACATGTCGCTCCCATACACTGTAGTGGACAATGATGATTATTGGAACGGCGATTCTTCCTCCCCGACGTACAATCAGCATGTCAAAGGAAGCGAAATGCCTGATTCATGGGATCCATCAAGCTCAGAGCATTTGATAGAATATACCACATCATACAATTATTGTGCGATGATTAATTTTAATGTAGATCCTGCGGTCCCTGGGAAAGGCTCCTGCATCTTCCTGCACTGCACCTATCCAACTTCTAAGAGTTCATCAGGATGTATTGCGATTCCGGAAGAAAATATGATCAAAGCACTACAAATGATGACGGAGAAATCTTATATCGTAATCGCGAGCAGTATGGAGGATCTCAAAGTCGTAGATCAATATTAAGACAGATAAAATTTTATACGGTGGTATTGACATCCTGTGATGTTTCAGGTATTATAGCACCTAGCTTTATACAGATCTTATCTGATAAAGCAGAATTTGAAAAGTAAATCAATAAATGCGATGATGAAAAGCAGTAGCATTTTTAAGTGTCTCACAGAGAGCTTCGGGGCGGTGGAACGGAGCAGCATAAAGAATGTGAACTCGTTTCGGAGCAGCCGATTTGAAAGGGAAAGTAGATTCGGACGTCAGGACGGGCGTTAACCGGGCTTTGAGAGAGCGATAAAGGCATTTCCAGTAGTGGAAATGCCGGCGTCAGCTAATTAGAGTGGTACCGCGGAGTATAACAGATAATCTTCGTCTCTATTTTTATAACAAAATAGAACGAAGATTTTTTTATTGCAAAAGAAAGGTAGGATGTATGAAAATGTTTGAAATGGAGACTTACAAAATATTCGGGGATCAAGAACATTCCTTGATTGAGATGACGCTCGGCGACCTGCTCGACAAAGTAGCAAGCGTTTATCCCGAAAATGACTGTGTCGTATGTAACGACAAACCATTCCGAAAAACATACAAAGAATTCAAAGAAGAATGTGATACGGTAGCCAAAGGTCTCATGGCGCTCGGCGTCGAAAAAGGTTCCCATGTGGCAATCTGGGCAACGAATTATCCGGAGTGGATCGTATTGATGTATGCGTCCGCAAAAATCGGAGCAACACTCGTCACCGTCAATACAAATTACAAAGTATTCGAAGCCGAATATCTCCTGAAACAATCCGACACTGACACCCTTGTAATGATGGAAGGGCTCAAAGATACGAATTATACGGAAATCATCAACGAGCTGTGTCCGGAACTCAAGACCAGTACGCCGGGCAGTATGGACTGCGAAAATCTACCTTACCTCAAAAGAGTGATTTACTTGGATAGCAAAGAAAAGACTCCCCAGGGGATGCTTCACTGGTCAGAGCTTCATAAACTGTCCGAGAAAATATCTGATGACGAACTCCGGGCACGCCAGGCTTCCGTAGATTGCCATGACGTTGTCAATATGCAGTATACTTCCGGCACCACAGGGTTTCCGAAAGGCGTCATGCTGACACATTATAATATATTGAATAACGGAAAATGCATCGGTGATAATCAGATCTTTACTTATAGAGACAGAGTTTGCCTGCCGGTGCCGTTTTTCCACTGCTTCGGCTGCGTACTCGGAATTATGGCATGTATCACGCACGGTTCGACGATCGTGCCCGTAGAACGTTATAACCCGGTAAGAGTCATGAATACGATCCAGGGGGAGCGCTGTACGGCAACGTATGGCGTCCCGACGATGTATATCGCAATGCTGGAACATCCCGACTTTCCCAAATATGACTTTTCTTCCTTGCGTACCGGCATTATGTCTGGATCCCCGTGTCCAGTAAAAGTCATGGAACAAGTCGTAAATTTGATGAATATGAGAGAAATTACAATCCCGTATGGCTTGACAGAAGTCTCTCCCGTGTGTACCATGACAAACGTAAGTGATTCCATTGAAAAGCGGGTCTCTACGGTTGGCAGGAAAATGCCGTTCGTAGAAGTCAAGGTCGTAGATCCTGAAACGTATGAGGAGCTGCCTCCCAATATGCCCGGCGAAGTCGTAGTAAGAGGATATTCCGTCATGAAGGGGTATTATAAAATGCCGGAAGCTACGGCACAAGCCATTGACAAAGACGGCTGGCTGCATTCCGGTGATCTTGCAGCCGTGGATCCGGAAGGCTATTTCCACATTACGGGCAGAATCAAAGATATGATCATCCGGGGCGGTGAAAATATCTATCCGAAAGAACTGGAGGAATTTCTGTATACGAATCCGAAAGTCAAAGACGTACAGGTAATCGGAGTACCCGATAAAAATTATGGAGAAGAAGTATGCGCCTGCGTAATTTTAAAACAAGGAGAAACTGCAACGGAGGACGAACTGAAGGAATTTATCCGAGAAAACCTCTCGCGTCATAAGATGCCACGGTATATTTGGTTCATGGATACGTTCCCGATGACCGCCAGTGGTAAAATCCAAAAATATAAAATGCGGGAAATGGCAGTAGATGCTCTCAATCTTGCAGATGCGGCGGCAATCGAAACGGCTTGACGGAATTTACATTATTATATAAGGAAGTGATGTTGTGGGGATACAGAACAGCGACGGTAGCTATTGTGAGAAAAAACGGTTGGTTGCGCATGATGTGGATGTAAATAACAAACTGAAAATTTCTGCAATCTTTTCGAATATTCAAGAAACAGCCAACAGCCAGTGCGCGCATTTCGGATGCGGCTGGAACGATTTGATGACAAAATACCATGTCTGCTACGTATTATCGCGGATGCGGTTCCAGATGGAACAATATCCCGGGGCAGGAGAGAATGTCGTGATCACAACGTGGCCCAGTAAAACTTTGAAAGCCGTATTTACGCGATATTTTACCCTCGATTCTGAAGATGGAATGCATTATGGGAGCGGCGTTTCACAATGGGTCTTGTTTAACGTACAAAAACGTGCAGTCGTCAGGCCGTCGGAATGCGAGATCCGTTTTCCGGATGTCATATCGCGTCAGGCGCCGCTGATGATGCCGAAAGGCAGCCTTTATGAAGAGGAGATTTTCCGGTCTGCACCGACAGAAAAAATCTGGCGGTCGCAGCGAAGGCCGGCATACAGTGATTTTGATTATAATCGTCATGTCAACAACGCACGATATGCGGAATGGGTGGAAGACATTTTACCTACGGAATTTTTTGCTCAAAACCGGCAGATTTCATTGATCGATATTAAATATAAACACGAGATTTCTTATGACGAATTTCTGGAAAGATCAGACGCAGAACAGATGATCACAATGGAATGTGCGGAAACAGAGCAAAAAGAATATTGCATCCATGCTATTTTACAGGACGGAACGGAATGTATACAATGTCTCATTAAATAAGGAAGGAGCTGCAAGATGAAACTTCAGTATTTTGGAACTGCGGCAGCGGAAGGCTGGCCATCACTTTTCTGCGACTGTGACGCCTGTAAACGGGCAAAGAAAGCGGGAGGCAGAAACATCAGGACGCGATCCCAGGCAATGATCGACGATAAATTGTTGATTGATTTTCCGGCGGACACGTATCTGCATATGACCTATTACGGACTCGATCTGAATTATGTTGATTCCGTTATTATTACCCATGCGCACGAAGATCATTTTTATCCGAAAGATTTTATTAACAGATTGGACGGTTACGCACATGTTCCTGCGGATGGGCCACGTGTTTTAACTGTATATGGCTCGGATGCCGTGGGAAAACAGTTTGCTCCGATTGTCGCGGCTTCGCGCGGTAAATTGGCATTTGAAGAACTAAAGACGGGGGAAGCGTATATTATCGACGGCTATAGCGTTACGCCTCTGCCGGCGGATCACGATCCGACAAGCGGTCCCGTAATCTATCTGATCAGCGACGGCAAAAGTAATCTTCTCTATGCGCATGACACGGGATATTTTCCGGAGGAAACATGGCGCTATCTGGAAACTTTTGGCTGCGGGCTTACAGGCGTTTCTCTCGACTGTACGGGCGGTCTGGGTGCCCAATATCGAAATGGCCATATGGGAACCGAAGCGTGCTGCGAAGTGCGTCAGCGCCTGTTCCAAATGGGAATTGTGAATGAATATACAGCATTCTGCTTGCACCATTTCTCTCATAACGGCAAATCGACGTACGACGAGATTAAGGGGCCGGCTGCGGAAATGGGCTTCGAAGTATCGTTCGACGGTATGGTTCTGTATTGCTGATATGCTGATTGACGTACACGCACACTATGATGACAAGGCATTTGACGGCGATCGCAGCGCGTGTTTGCAGAAGGTGGCAGACGCTGGTGTTGTTGCGGTAATCAATGCTGCTACGAATTATGATACGGCTGTAAAATGTCTTGAATATTCTCATAAATATCCGAATTTCTACTGCGTACTCGGGATTCATCCGGAGTACGCAGATTTTTATACGCCCGAAACGATTGCACAAATCGAGACACTGGCACTTAAGGACCAAAAGGTAGTCGGTATTGGAGAAACGGGGCTCGATTATCACTATCTTCCAAAAGAAGATCTGGAAGAATGTCGGCGCATCAAACAAGCTCAAAGAGAAAATTTTATTGCAAATATTCAGCTCGCGGAGCGTCTTTCTCTTCCTTTAGTAGTACATGACAGAGAGGCACATCAGGATACGCTACGTATTTTACGCGAAAACGTTTCGGGAGACACGGAAAGCGTATTGCATTGTTATTCCGGAAGCGCAGAAATGGTACGAGATTTTACCGCGTTGAATTTCAGTTTTTCCATAGGTGGTGTGCTGACTTTTAAGAATGCATCCCGCCTGGTGGAAGCAGTGAAAGCGATGCCGCGAGACAGAATTTTATTAGAAACGGACTGCCCGTATCTGGCACCGGAACCGCGGCGTGGGAAGCGAAATGATTCGTCTTTACTCGTCTACACAGCGCGTCGCCTCGCGGAAATTCTTGACCTCTCATTCGACGAAATCTGCCAAATGACAACAGACAACGCATTTCGAATTTTTGGCAAATTGCACTAAAAATGCGATTTATCCACAAGAAATCTTGTTCATATTGCGAGCAGGGTGCATGAAAATCTGAGATTTGGAACTCAAAAGTTGACACGTTTCATATTTATATACTACAATTATCACGCTATTAAATTCGAATTTATGTTAATAGGCAGTAAGAAATTTGTAAGTGAAAATGAGATTGGGGCGATTTGTATTAATATTCAAACACAAATCAAGACGATAAAAAGTTCATTCGGTTTTGTAAAATATATGGTCCTTCTTTTCGGGGTCCTTGCGGTTTCGCTTTGTGTAGCAGTGGGATTATTCACAAAAGATTTCAGAACGATCACAATTAGTGCAGACGGCAAGCTCTACGAAATTACGACGCGTGCCGATACGGTAGGAGAGGCAGTGAAAGCGGCCGGAATCACACTTTCGGCGGAGAATAAATTAAACTATGATCTTACATGCAGCGTAGACGACGTTGATGGGGTTATCACCGTTTCTAAGCCGATCACGCTGAAGGTAAATTTGGCGAATGATCAAAAGGTCATCAAAGCGTATTCGAACGATGTTTCGGCTGCACTTCTGGAAAATGAAATCGAGATTGATGAATCCGATATTATTCTTGGCGCGGAAGATGGTAAAGTTTCCGATGGGGATGAAATCACAGTTGTGATAACATCGACCAAAACAGTGGAAGAACAGGAAGAAATTCCTTTTGAAACGGTCTATGTAGAAGATAATACAATGTACGAGGGAGACTCGGAAGTTGTCGCGGAAGGGCAGAACGGTGTTATTACAAGAACCTATACCGTAAATCTGGAAGATGGTGTAGAAGTTTCCAGAAAGCTGATTTCCGAAGTCAGAACGGAACCTGTAAACAGAGTAATTGCAAGGGGAACAAAAGTTTACTTCATCAATTCCAGAGGATTAAATGTGAGTTATACGACACAATATGTAATGAAAGCCACTGCGTATGCACCGACGCCCGAGAACCATGGATATGCTACGGCGTCCGGAAACAGGGCACGCGACGGAGTGGTTGCAGTTGACAGAAATATCATTCCGCTCGGTACGAAGCTTTATGTGAAAAGCAACGTGGATGGGATTCCTGATTATGGTTATTGCATCGCCTGGGATACGGGCGGAAGCATCAAAAATATGAGAATCGATTTGTTTATGGAAAGTGAATACGCCTGTTACCAGTTTGGAGCGCGTTCGGTGACTGTATATGTTCTGGAAGACCAGAGTATCGATGTATTCTCAATGAGAGGATAAAATGAAGCAAACGTTCAATACAAGAGACCGTATGAAATTTTTTGGCATAAAGCCGTCAAAGAGTCTTGGTCAGAATTTCCTGAACGACATCGGAGTCGTTCAGGAAATTGTTTATTGCGCAGGTCTGACAAAAGAAGATCTCGTGATTGAAGTAGGTCCCGGCCTCGGTGTCATGACGGATTTGCTTGCAGAAGCCGCCGGGCAGGTAATCGCAGTAGAAATTGACCGCAGCCTTATTCCGCCTCTTCAGGCCGTATGCGCGGAGCATCCGAACATCGAGTTGATTGAGGGCGATATTTTAAAAGTGGATATCCAGAAAATTGCTTCGGAGCGCATTGAAAATTCGTGTGGTGCGCTGAAAAGCATAAAGGTTGTTGCAAACTTGCCGTATTATATTACTACTCCTGTGATTCTATCTTTTTTGGAACAGAAAATGCCATACCTCCGTTCTATGACTTTCATGGTGCAAAAAGAGGTTGCACAGCGGATGACGGCGCCTCCAGGAGGAAAAGAATACGGGGCCTTGACAGTGGCTACAGGATATTTTTCAGAAGCCAAAATTGAATTTCTTGTTCCGCCACATTGTTTCCTCCCACAACCCGCAGTAGACTCCGCGGTGATCACGCTTGCGGTGCGGGAAACGCCGCCGTTTCTACTGGAAGATCAGGAATTCTTTTTCAAAGTCGTGCGTGCGTCTTTTTGCCAGCGGCGTAAAATGCTTGCAAATTCTCTCGCAAATGCTCCGTATTTGGGTATTTCAAGAGATATGGCAGTAAAATGTATCGAAGAACTTGGTAGGAATGCCGGAATTCGAGGAGAGGTGCTTTCTCCTGCGGAATTCGGAATGCTATCGAATTTAATCTTGCACAATCGAAGTATTTGAGTATAATATATTTGTGGGATTACGGTATTCTGCTGCCAGAAGAAGGCGATTTACCGGATTTTACAAATCAGCGGATTGCGGAAAGAAGGAAAAAACTATGTATAAGAACATTTACGTCAACGAATGGGTTGAACAAATGGCAAAAATGACCCAGCCGGATTCCGTCGTGTGGATCGACGGTTCAGAAGAAGAGCGTGAGAGACTGACAAAACAAGCAGTTTCTACGGGAGAAATGATGGAACTGAACCAGGAGAAGCTTCCCGGGTGTTTATATCATAGAACGGCAGAAAATGATGTTGCCAGAGTAGAACATCTTACATTTATTTGTACATCCAAAAAAGAAGACGCTGGCCCAACCAACAACTGGATGGAGAAGAGCGCTGCGTATGCTAAGCTTGGTACACTCTTCGAAGGATGTATGAAAGGCAGAACGATGTATGTTATTCCGTATATCATGGGACCTGCTTTTTCAGAGTTCAGTAAGGTTGGTATAGAGATTACAGACAGTATTTACGTTGTTTTAAATATGAGAATTATGACGAGAATGGGGAAAGTCGCAATGGATATGCTTGGCGATTCTCCGGACTTTGTCAAAGGCCTCCATTCCAAGGGTGAGATCGATCCTGAGAAGAGATTTATTTGCCACTTCCCAGAGGATAACGCGATCTGGTCCATCGGTTCCGGCTACGGCGGAAATGTACTTCTCGGAAAGAAGTGCTTTGCGCTGCGTATCGCAAGCTGGCTTGGTAGAAAAGAAGGCTGGATGGCAGAACATATGCTGATCCTCGGGGTGGAAGATCCTTCCGGAAATATCCAGTATATTTCCGCAGCTTTTCCGAGTGCTTGCGGCAAGACAAACCTGGCGATGCTCATTCCGCCGGAGAAATACAGAGAAAAAGGCTACAAGGTCTGGACGGTGGGCGACGATATCGCTTGGCTCAGAATCGGACCGGACGGCAGACTTTGGGCAGTCAATCCAGAAGCAGGTTTCTTTGGTGTCGCGCCGGGAACCAGCATGAAGTCAAATCCGAATGCCCTTCTTACCTGCCAGAAGAATACGATCTTCACGAATGTAGCTGTAACACCGGAGAAAACAGTTTGGTGGGAAAGCATGGGTGTTCCTGCGCCGGAACATGCGATTGATTGGAAAGGCAATGACTGGACACCGGAATCTGGCACGAAAGCAGCACATCCAAACTCCCGTTTTACAGCTCCGGCATGTCAGTGTCCCTGCATTTCGAAGGAGTGGGAGAATCCTGCGGGTGTTCCGATTACAGCAATTGTATTTGGCGGCAGACGTGCGAAGGTTGCTCCGCTGGTATATCAGTCCTTCAGCTGGGAGCACGGCGTGTTCGTAGGTGCGACGATGGCTTCCGAGACGACGGCAGCTGCTACAGGCGCAGTCGGCGTTGTAAGAAGAGATCCGATGGCGATGCTTCCGTTCTGCGGTTACAATATGGGAGAATATTTCCAACACTGGCTGGAAATGGGCAAAAAAATCCCGAATCCGCCTAAGATCTTTAATGTGAACTGGTTCCGCGTAGATGAAGAAGGTCATTTCATTTGGCCGGGATTCGGCGACAACCTCAGAGTGCTTCTTTGGATCCTTGCGCGCTGCAACAATCAGGTTGACGCAGTGGAATCTCCGATCGGCTATCTACCGAAACCGGGCGATATCGATCTGGAAGGCACGGACATTACGCCCGAAGTACTTGCGGGACTTCTTTCCATCGACAAAGATGCCTGGATGCAGGAAGTCGAAGATCAAAAAGCCCATTTGGCACGCTTCGAAAAGCTTCCGGCAGAACTCCAGGAACAGTACAACGCACTTGCAGCGAGAATTGCAAAAATGTGATTGTCCATTTGAATGGAATATTCTGGAAACGCGGTCTTTTGAGGACCGCGTTTTTTTGTTGTATAATTTTCTTATGGGCGGACCATAATAAAAGCGTATCCAAATGATATTAAAATATTTTAAGGAGGCGCTCTTCATTATGGATAATAATAAAGATTTAAAAAATTCGCATTATGGGAAACAGGCTATTTCCTGTAATGTCAAAAGCTGCAGATATAACATGGAAACAGAATGTGCGTGTTCTCTTACTGAGATCCATGTAGCACCGAAAAAAGGTTGCTGCTCACAGACTGAAGACGAGAGCCTGTGCTCAAGCTACCGTTGCAAGAATTGCAACTGAAATAGATGATTTTACCGGTCTTTCTGTCCGGTAAAATACGCGCGGACGTTTGCCCGCGCGGTTACATATTATGAATCATCATTTTTGTGATTTTTACAATCGGATACAAGGCGGTTGATTTCTTCCTATTTTTCTATTATGATAATAATGAGGAATATGCTAATGAGTGCAAACAACCCGAAAGAATCTAATGTGAAAAAAATTTTATCTCTCTTTCTAACCTTTTTGAAAATCGGTACTTTTACCTTCGGCGGCGGCTATGCTATGATTCCGCTGATCCAAAGGGAGATTGTACAAAAAAGAAAATGGATTACGGACGATGACATTCTTGAAATTACCGCCATAGCCGAATCCACCCCAGGTCCCATTGCCGTTAATACCGCTACTTTTGTAGGATATCGGATCTGTAAATTCGGAGGTGCTTTTTTCTCTACTCTAGGAGTCGTGCTCCCTTCGTTTCTCATTATTGCGGCGATTTCTTATGTGCTGCGGGAGTTTCTACATATCAAAGCCGTTCGATATGCATTTTATGGGATCCGTGCTGGGGTGCTGGCATTGATTCTAAAAGCGCTGTGGACGATGTACCGTCAATGCCCGGCAAAGGTCATTTCTTATACGATCGCAGCGCTGGCATTTATTTCTGTAGCTTTTTTTAAAATTAATGTGTTATTTGTTCTTCCGGCCTGCACCCTGATCGGACTGATTTCTTCCTTCGCCGCCGCAAGGAGGAAGAAACGATGATTTATATTGAACTCTTCTGGACTTTTTTTAAAATAGGGCTTTTCACATTTGGCGGCGGTTATGCGATGCTTCCTTTGATACAGGCGGAAACAGCTGCCCATGGCTGGATGGGCAATGCGGAGCTTGTAAATTTTATTGCCGTAAGCGAAAGTACGCCGGGGCCATTTGCCATTAATATTTCAACTTATGTAGGAGTGGAAACAGGAGGAATCCTCGGTGCATTTTGTGCCAC
>PPYF01171804.1_pt1 | contig 38930 bp, 38 predicted proteins | sample 1559871 | NCBI WGS metagenome assembly PPYF01 (sample SAMN08240021, study PRJNA423297) | Human gut metagenome, whole genome shotgun sequencing project.
AATAAAGTGCTGTTGTCAAACAAGATAGAAAAAGAAACATAGTAACTACTTTTTTCATATCTCTTTCCTCCTTAAAATTAAATTGCTTTCAAGATGTTGTAGTTTAATTAAAAATAATAAAATAAATTCCCCTGTTTTTATTTTTGTTTTTGACGTACAAAAATTCTAAAAAATTGTATAATTCTTTTTAAAACTACAAAATATTTTTAAATAAAACCGTTAAAAAGTAAACTGTTCTTATTTATATAATTAAATTATAGCATTTAAATTTATCTTTTCAAACAAAAAAACATACAATTAATATTAGGTAAAGTTTTTTAAAAAAATATGCAGATTAAATATTTTGAATTGAAGAAAAGAAATAAAAAATTTGTTTGGGAAAAAAAATTATAAAAAAACAAAAAATAAAAAAACAACCATAAATATTCTTATGATTGTTTGAAAGTGATATAAAAATAAAAAATTATTATTTAGAATGAATTTAAAATAGCTTCAATTTCTTCAGCATTTTTAATAGCATTAGTTACAATAGGATGAAACTTGAAAGTTCCAAATAAAACTTTTTTTAGTGTTAGTGTTTCTAAACTATATTCTTCACCATTTCTTAAAGTTAGAAGAACTTCTACCCCAGTTGCTAACCCAGGAATAAGAGAATTGATAACTATTTTTTTAGATGAAATATCGATACCATTTATTTCAAATGCTTTAAAATCTAAGAAAGCAGGTTCTAAAAGTGCTATTATTTTTTTCTCTTCATCAATAGCTATTGTAGCGTAATTACAATCCCATCTTTTAGTAAACTTGTATCCTTTTTCTTTTGAGAGTTTTTCTAGGCATTTAGTTCTTTTCCCTTTCATAACTATACGGGTATTCATGAAAACAATGAAAAGATTTCCTAAAATTATAAAAAGAATAACTAAAATAATTGTAAAAAAATTCATATTTCCCCCTTAATGTCTGTAGCGATATTATTGTAAACCATTTAGCATAGAAGAAAAAATGATTTATAATTTACAAAGTATAACATAATTCAGAAAAAAAAGTCAATTTTTCTTAAATGATTAGGGAAATTATATTTCTCCATAAGCAATGAGAGGATCATCAATAGCTATTGCTAGAGATATTGTTTCATAAAGAATAATTCCATCAAATTCAGCTTTATAGGTTTCAAGAATATTTCCAAAACAGTCTTTTATCTCTCCAAGGAATGCTCCTTTTTTAAATGTATCTCCTGCTTCAAAAGCTGGGTACCAGAATCCATTATGTCTAGATTCAAGGTATTTAGAATTATTTATTTCAGCTTGAGTCATATCAGAAAAACTGAAATTATTTTCTAGAATATTAAAATGAGTTAGAAGTCTTAGAATATCTTCTTTGTAAGCTCCAACTTCTTCTTTACTCCAAAGGCCTCTTCCTCCCCTTTCCACAAGAAGAGATGGGACTCCTTGCATGGCAGCTGAGCTGTATACACCATTTACAGAAGATGATTTTACTCTGTAAGGGAGTGAAAGTGATTTTGCAGCTTCTATTGATATTTTTTTAACTTCTTCATCTGCTGAGCCAGAGAAATATACAAAGGGAGTAACATTTTCCTGTACATCTCCTCCATGTAGATCAAAGAAAAAATCTATATTAGGGTAAAGATATTTTGAAAAATTATAAGCTATTTTTTCAGAAAGAGTGCCATCTTTATCTCCAGGGAAAACTCTGTTGAGGTTTTTATTATCTTCAGGAATAACAGCAGGAAGTCTTTTGAAAAAGCCTGTATAGTTCACAGGATGCAAAATGACAACTGTTCCAGAAATATTCTCAGGAGAAAGCTCCTGAGCTGTTTCAATAGCTGCTTGGATACCCACATATTCACAACTATGTACTCCAGAAGAAATGACAACAGTTTTTCCCTCTTTTTTTCCACAGATAACAGTAATAGGGATATGATATCTAGTTTTTTCTATGTTCCAGTATCCCTTTTCTTTTTTTCCATTTTCACATTTTATATTGCCTAAAACAAAACTCATAATCGTCTCCTTTTAATTTAAAGTTTTTTTGAGAAATGGTATCAATAATATACTTCTTAAAAAATAGAATAGAAGCAAAGATATCCAGATACCATCATTATTTAAAATTGGAATTACATATTTCCATGAAAGAAGGAAGCCAGCCAAAGCTCCAGCTGTAGAATAAAGAATTGGAGCAGTAACAGATGAACCAGTAAAAACTCCATAGAAAGTCAGCCCTATAAAAGCTAAAATAGGATAGAGAGCTATCCAGTAAGCATATCTTTCAGCTGTATGAACTACAGTAGCTATATCTGTAAATATTCCTATTATTTTTGGATATGAAATTAAATATATAACTGTAAGTATTCCTGCCATTATCAATCCCCATTGAAGCGTTTTCTTCCATGTATTTTTCATAAGAATATTATCTCTTTCCCCTGCTGCTCTTCCAGCAAAAACACTGGAAGTGTTAGCTATACCATCCAGCAGATATGAAATAATTGAAAGTACTTGAAAAAGAACGGCATTAGCAGAGAGAATAGTCACTCCAAGAGAAGAGCTTGCAGCTGTAAAAAGATTATTATGTACAACAAGACAGACTGTTCTCAGCATAAGATCTTTATTTACACACATAATAGAGATTAACTCTTTCTTTCTGAAAATATTTTTTAAACATAAATTTTTAGTATAACCATAGGGAAGCAGATAATATAATCCAATTAAAGTAGAAACTATTTGAGATATAAGTGTAGCATATGCAACACCAGCAATTTTCTGCTTAAAAATTACAACTAAAATCACATCTAAAATTATATTTAAAAGATTGCTGCTTATCTGCATAGTAAGAGAACCTTTTATATTTCCCTGTCCCATGAGCCACCCGAGAATGACATAGTTAATTAAAACAAAGGGGGCTCCCCATATGAGTATAAAAAAGTATTCACTTGCAGCTTTTTTTATTTCTATATCAGGAACTATTAGCTCCATGGAAAAATTAAATATAGTATTTTGAAATATTATAAATAATATACTGATGAAAATAGCTATAAAAAGAGGTCTGAAAAAAGTATCTGAAGTTTTTTGAATATCAGAATTTTTTGCACTCTGAGCACTAAATCCTGTAGTACTTACTCTTAAAAAGCCAAATACCCAATATATTGTATTGAAGATAAGAGTTCCAATAGATATACCAGCAATATATTTTTCATCTCCAAGCCTTCCTACTACTGCTATATCAGCTGCTCCTAATAAAGGCTGTGTCACAGTTGAAAGCATAAAAGGAATCATTATATGAAGATATATTTTATGAGTAAGACTGTTGTTTTGCATAACTTCTCTGCTCCTCATTTTGTATATCAATTTCTAAAATAGAATGTAAAAGTTTTGCAGCGTAAGAACTTTTTACTTCTGACAGCATATAAATATCATCAACCTGTTCCACTATTTTACCATCATAAAAAAATATTACTCTATCACACATATATGTCACTGATGGAAGATCATGAGTTATAAAAATATATGAAAATCCAAATTCTTTCTGGAGATTTTTTAAGAGATCCATAACTTGAGTCTGAGTAGAGGCATCCAAAGAACTGATAGCTTCATCAAGAAGAATAATTTCTGGGTTTGTAGCAACAGCTCTTGCTATACATACTCTTTGCAGCTGACCTCCACTTAATTCATGGGGATATCTATCTATAAAATTTTTATTGAGACCAACTAATTCAAGGAGCTCTTCAGTTCTTTTCTTTTTATCAATTTTTATATTTTCTCTTTTTTCTATAACCCTTAAAGATTCTCCAATGATATCTTTTATACGAAATCTTGGATTTGCAGAAGAGGTATAATCTTGGAATACTACACTCACTGCCTGTTTTACTTTTCTTTTTTCATCTCTTGAAGATTTACCATAAAGGCTTATTCCATTGACAGTTACATCTCCTTTATCAGGAGTTAAAAGGCCTATTAATGTTTTTCCAAAAGTACTTTTACCACTTCCGCTTTCTCCTATTATACCTAAACATTCTCCTTTTTTTAAAGAGATTGACACATCTTTTACTACTTCCTGTCTCTCTTTTCCAAAAAAAGAAGTTTGATTTTCTTTTTTAAAACTAACAAATATATTTTTAGCTTCTAGGAGCATATGATTTCCTCCTTCCATTATGGAGTATTTCTCTGTATCTATTCATAACTGCCATTTTTTTCTCTATGAGCATTTTTGTATATTCTTCTTTTTCAGAAGAGAATATATGATTTTTATCTCCTTGGGCTACAGCTTTTCCATTGCTCATAACAATAACATTATCAGCAATTTTTGAAATGACACCTAAATCATGAGAGATAAATATTATTGCTACCTTATATTTTTCTTTTATTTTTATAAATTCTTTCATTATTTCATATTGAGTAACAGCATCTATGGCAGTTGTCGGCTCATCAGCTATTAGTAGTTTAGGCTCCATAGCTAAAGCCAGACTAATCATTATTCTTTGCAGCATTCCACCACTTAATTGATGTGGGTATTTATGAAGAATATCTTCTGGATCTTTTAACTGCATGAGCTTCAATATTTCAATTGATTTCTTTCTTATTTCCTCCTGTGAGAGATTGAGATGTTCTGCAAATGTTTCAGCCATTTGATATCCAATGGGGTATAGAGGATCAAAACAAGTCATGGGGTTTTGCAAAACCATTGCAATTTCCTTTCCTCTTAGTTTTCTCATTTCTTCGCTGTTTTTTTTAATAAGATTATTACCTTCATAAACAGCAGATCCCTCAATGTGAAAATTTTTATCAAGAAGTCCCATAATTGCTTTGCAAGTCATACTTTTACCACTTCCAGATTCCCCAAGTATTCCAAGGCATTCTCCTTCTTTCAAAGAAAAAGAGATATCATCAACAAGCTTTACAGATGATTTATTAGTTCTTGCTTCAACAGACAAATTTTCAACTTTTAGCAATGTTTTCATATTTGTGCCTCCTTAGGGTCAAAAGCATCTCTCAGGCAATCTCCAAGAAGATTGAAAGAAGCTACAAGAATAACCACTGCAATACCAGGAGCTATCATCTGAATAGGGTTGGTTGTCATAACATTTTTAGCTTCATTAAGCATAGCTCCCCATTCAGGAACAGGAGCCTGTACACCAAGTCCAAGAAATGACAGGGTAGAAATATTAAGTACAGCCCACCCAATATCAAGAGTAGCCAGTACAGCCATTTCAGAAGCTATACATGGAATCATATGCCTTATGAGAATAAATCTTTCTCCAGAACCAATACATCTTGAAAAAAGAACAAAATTTTTATCTGTATATTTTACAACATTTGTTCTTATCATACGTGCATACCATGCCCATTTTATAAATATATTTGCAATGATGACATTCCTTATATCCACTCCCAGAAGAGCTACAATAGCAAGTATCATAATCTGGCTTGGGAAAGAGAGCATCATATCTACAATTCTCATTATAACTTCATCAATAGTTCCTTTGAAATATCCAGCCAGAAGTCCCATAAGAGTTCCAAGACCAATAGTACCCAGCATAGTTACAAGGGAAAGGAAAAGAGTAGGTCTTATTCCATAGATCATTCTTGAAAAAACACATCTTCCCAACTGGTCAGTCCCCAATGGATACTGTAATGAATAAGATGCGAATTTATTCATAATATCATTTTCATAGGGGTCATTTGGAGCAAACAGTGGAGCAAATATTCCCATGACAGAAAGAAGAAGTATAAGTGCCATACAGAAGACAGCAGTTTTATTTTTTAAAAGCTTCTTAAACATTTAACACACTTCCTTTCTAAGTCTAGGGTCAGATACATATTGAATGATATCAAATATAAGATTGAAAACTACAAAAAGTGTTCCAACCATAAGTACGTAAGCTTGAATTACAGGGTAGTCTCTATTGAAAATAGAAGTTATACATAGTTTTCCAATACCAGGCCATGCAAATACATTCTCTACAACAATAGTACCTGCTATAAGCTGAGGAATACTCATACCAATAGCAACGATACAAGTATGGAGAGAATTTTTTAATATATGTTTTCTAAGAATATCTTTTTGCTTCAACCCCCTTACATTTGCATAAAGAACATAATCTTCCTTCATATTTTCAAGCATATTGTTTCTGATAAGTCTAATATAAGTAGAGATATATGTAAGAGAAACAGTAAAAGAAGGAAGGATAAGATATTTCAGCCCCCCTCCGCCACTTGTAGGAAGCAGATCAAGTTTTATACTGATCAACCATATTAAAAGCAGACCAATCCAATAAGCAGGCATAGCAGTAGTCATAAAAATTATTCCTCTCGTTATACGGTCAAAAAGAGAATCTTTGTACACTGCACAAAAGAATCCTATTGGCAGACTGAGAGTCACTACAAAAAGAAGAGACATTCCAGCAAGTTTTAAAGTAGCTGGAAGGCATCTTCCGATCTCTCCAAGAACAGTACGTGCTGGGTTTGTGTAGCTTACTCCAAAATCTAGTCTCAGACATTGAAAAAGCCATTTGATATATCTTAAAAGAAAAGGGTCATTGAGCCCTAGCTCTTCTCTTACTTGCATTATAGCTTCTTCTGTGATGATGGGAGTCTGTCTTACTCTTAGAGCTACTTCAGCAGGGTCTGAAGGAATAAGATTGATAAAAACAAAACAGACAAAAGATATGCACAGGAGAAGAGGGATACTCATAAGAATACGTTTTAGTATATAGTTCTTCAAAATGTTTCCTCCTAAAAAAGACTAAAAGCTGAAAAGAGAAGATTTTCATTCTCCCTTTTCAGCATTAAAATTTATTTTTCAAAATACATATCTGCGAAAGGCACTTCATATTGAGTTTGAGTGAAGTTGACACCTTTTAAAGCAGAATTGTATATCGCTTTATTACATTCATAAGTAAGAGGAATATATACTGCATCTTCATGAAGTCTTGTAAGAACAAAAGTATATAAATCCTGTCTTTCTTTTTCATCAGTTGACACAAGTATTTTTGTTATAGCCTCATCAATTTCTTTCTTATCTTCCAGCCCTAATTGAGCAGCATAGTCTCCATAAACAGGTTGACGCATAGCAGCAAGAGAAGATTGAGGGTCATAAGGTGTTCCCCAGCAAATATTGAATACCATATCAAAGTTACCAGTTTTCATTTTATCACGATAAGATTGTTCCTCTTCTCCAGCAATAGATATTTCTACACCTATTTTTTTATATTCTGACTGAAGATATTCAGAAATTATTTTTTCAGTTACACTGTCACTGTTGTAAAGAAGAGAAAGCTGTAATTTTTGGCCATCTTTTTCACGGATACCTTTATCATTTTTCAGCCACCCAGCTTGATCTAAAGTTTCAGCAGCTTTTTCCATGCTGAATTCATAAGGTTTTAAATCTATATTGCTGTATGGAATAGTTTTAGAAAAAAGTGTATCAGCAGGCTTTTCCAACCCATAGAAAACTCCATCAGATATAGCCTGTTTATTAGTAGCATACTGAAGAGCGTGTCTTACACTTTTATCTCTCAATATTCCATTTGAAGTATTTAATACAATCTGTCTTGTAGAAGTTGGCTCTGAAAGAGCTGTAGTAAATTTTTCACTGCTTTTGTATTTATTTATAGCATCAGCATCTATCATATTCTTTCCAAATATCAAATCAATTTCCCCTTTTTCTAAAGCTAGAATACGAGTTTGATTATCTGGTATAACTTTAACAATAATTTTTTTAATTTCAGGAACTTTTCCCCAGTAATTTTCGTTTGCTTCAAATACTGCATATTCATCAGTAACAAAATCTTTTAAAATATATGCCCCAGTTCCAATATATGCGTTTACACCATTTTTTGTAGAGCCATCTTTCATAGCCTTTGGTGAAATCATAGCAAAAGGTCTAGTAACTCCAAGCTCTGTAAGCATAGGGTAATAGGGCTTGCTCATTTTTATTTGAATAGTATAGTCATCTATAAGGTCTACACTTTCTAAAAGCTGCATCATTTCAAGCCAAGTATGTCTGCTTTTATTTTCTATGATTGCATCGAAATTAGCTTTTATAGCTTTTGCATCACATACAGTTCCATCAGAGAATGTTACTCCCTTTCTGATATTGAATGTATATATTTTTCCATCTTCACTGATAGTCCAACTTTCAGCAAGGCAAGGTTCATATCCTTTTTCTGTAATATTTACAAGAGTCTCATAAAGCATCTCTTGAGCATACATTTCTCCAGCATAAAGATGAGGGTTAAGATCACGTATATCACGATAGTTAACGAATGTTAATTCCTCTTTTTTTACAGGTTCAGCAGTAGTATTTTTAACAGCAGCTGAGTTATCTTTATCAGAGCCACAACCACTTAACAGGCTGGAAATTACAGTTACTCCAAGAATAAATTTAAAAATTTCTTTTTTCATAAAATCTAATTCCTCCTTTGATGACATTAATATTGTCTATGATATCATCAAATCAAACTATTTTCAATAAAAAATAATTTGAATATTAAAATATTTTATTTACAAGAAAGTTTTTGGAGTTATTTTTTTAGAAATAAAGATTTTTTTCTTCAGGAATGTTTAATGAGATTTTTTTAGTATAAATATAAAATTAAAAAGTAGAATAAAAAGAAGAATAGAGAAAAAATATGTTGGAAGAGAAAATTATAGAAAGAAAAAAATATTAGAAGAGGAAGATGATAAAGAAAAAAGATATCAAAAAAGAGATGAAATTTGTTTCATAACTTTTTTAATATCTTTATATTTTAATTTTATCAAATAGTTTTGTAATTAAAATAATTTTTTACAATTATAAATCGATTCCCAAGAATTTTTTTACTAGGATACCTATTACAAAAGATATAGCAGCTACAGAAAGACTGATTCCTGCCATTTCTAAAAATCTTTTCATAAACGGCAAGTCTTTAGCAACAGAAATATAGTAGTTGAAGAAAAGAATAATGAAAATAACTGTAATAAGCATTGTAACTAAAGCACCAAGCCACATATCTTCAGGAAATATAAGGTATGGAAGTACAAGAAGAGCAACAGTAATAAGATAAGCTACTCCAGTATAAACACTTGATTTCATAGCATTAGGATTATTTTCTGCTCTTTCAGCAAGATAGTTTGAAGCTGCCATAGAAAGAGTTGCAGATATTCCAGTGATAATACCAGAAAGAGCAACTATTCTAGTGTTCATAAGGGCAAATGAAAGACCAGCAATAGTTCCAGTAAGTTCAACAAGGGCATCATTCAACCCAAGAACCATAGCTCCTACATATTGAAGCCTTTCTTCATCAAGCATTTCAATAAGTTCATATTCATGTCTTAATTCATCTTCGGAAGCTTTTTTAGCTTCAGGGACTTCATCTATAATATCGGCATATTTAGAACTGGCAGTAGTTTCTCCAGACTGGATAAGTTTTAATACAAATGTAAATCCCATAATTATAGTAAGAAATTTATACCAGTAAACAAGCTTTAAATTAGGGTTTACTTCTTTTTTAGTAAGGCTTTTCCACATTTTTGCATGATCTCTTTCGTCAGCAGCCATTTTTGCTAAGATTTTTTTGTTTTTTGGATCTTTTTCCTTTTTAGACATAAAGTCATATATTAGACAGTCAGTTTCTTCATCTCTTTGACTTTTAAGAAGTATGTCCAGTGCTTTTTGGCTGAGCTCTCTTTCTTTCATTTTATTTCCCCCTCTATTTATGAAATTTAAATTATTTTCATATTTAAATTATATACGTATTTAGGAGAAAATACAATTTTTATAAAAAATATTTTTTCTCAAGGATTGGTTAGAAAAAGTGCGGGTAATTAAGATTTAGATTATATTGATTTTAAATTATTTGTTAGAAAAATAGAGGAAAATAACTAATCGTGAAGTATATAATAAAGCATAATTTTATTTATATAAATCACTTTAATATTCATATTATAAATGGAGAAAAGAAAATTGATTAAAAATAAAGGATATACTTATCTAAATATAGTTGTTTCAACGCTGATAATATTAAGTGTTATGTATGTAGGAATAATATATTATCGAAATTTAAAAGAGAAAAGAGAGATAGAAGAAGCGAAGCAGCAGATAGTCAATATTTTTACTGATTATTCAGTAATGTCTTTTGATAATGAAAAATTATACAATGTAAAAATTGACTATATTCTAAAGAAAATAATAGTGTATGAAAACTTAATAAGAGAAAAAGAAAATATAAAACTACCTTTTTCTTTAAAATATGCTACTGTATATGATAAAAAAAATCTAGAGAGATTTGAAGTGAAAATAACAAAAGACGGTAATATAACCCCATCTTTTAGCATATATATTTTTGGATATGATGATATAGCTAGATATCGAATATCTTTTTATGGGTTTGATATGGTGAAATTTATGAAAATAAATATATATAGAAATATGAAAAATAAAAAAGTGAAATATGAGAATATAGTGTCTTATCATGAAAAATTTGCTTATGAAGAAGATGGATGGAAAAAGGAGTAGAAATGAAAGTAATATTTATATTAATATTTTTTCTTGGAGGCATATTGATATATGGAGAACAGAAAAAACAGGAATTAATAAAAGTAAAAGTTAAAATAGGAAGCAGTGAGTATATTAGTTATGTACAGCTGTCTAATAAAACTGAGCTTACAAAGTTTAAAATATTGAGAGAGATGTGATAAAGTGAAAAACATAGTTAAAAATATGAAATTTGAAAAAAATCGAATATTTTTGGAAATCTTAAAAGAAAAGGACATAAGAAAAGAGACGTATATTTTAGATGAAAAGCTTTTTAAAAATAAAACTATTCAATATATTTTAGATAAAAATATGATAAAAGACAATTTTTTTCCATGCTATGCAGATGGAGAAAAGATAATTTTAATACTTTTTGAGAGTTTAAAAAAGGACATTTTAGATATTTTATATATTAAATTCAAGCTAAAAGTAATATCTTTATTTTGTGATAAAAAGAATTTTTTAATAGGGATAGAAAAATTTAAAAAAATATATAAATATGGAAATACTGAAGATATTGAAAATATATTTAAAGAGCTTCAAAAAAAAGAAAATAAAAATGAGAAAAGAGAAAGTGAAGATATATATAAATCTCTATCAATAGAAAGTCCAATAGTAGTAAAAGGACTAAGTGCAATAATAATTCAAGGGGTAGAAAGGGGAGCCAGCGATATCCATATCGAGCCAGGAAAAGATTATATAAGAATAAGATATAGAATAGATGGAATACTTACTGAAACAGAAAAAATATCTTTGGAACTTTTATCTCCTATGATTTCAAGATTAAAAATAATATCAAACTTAGATATTACAGAGAGAAGAATGCCCCAAGATGGAAGATTTGATTTAGAAATAAGAGAAAGAAAAATAGATTTTAGAGTATCTGTAATGCCTGTAATAAATGGAGAAAAGGCTGTAATAAGAATACTTGATAAAGAGATAATAGAATTTGAAATAGATAAAATAGGAATGGAAAAGTCAGATTATGATAGATTATTATTTCAATTAAATAGAAAAAATGGAATATTTTTAATCAGTGGACCTACAGGTTCTGGAAAAAGCAGTACTCTCTATGCTCTGCTTAAAAAACTTAATACAGGAGAAGTCAATATATCTACAGTGGAAGATCCAGTGGAGTATGAAATTGATGGAATAAATCAGGTACAATGTAAAAATAATATTGGGAGAACTTTTGCATCTGTATTGAGAGCATATCTCAGACAGGATCCTGATATTTTAATGGTAGGAGAGATAAGAGATCAGGAAACTGCTGAAATAGCAGTGAAAGCTGCAATCACAGGACATCTTGTACTCTCAACTATTCATACAAATGATTCTATAGGTGGAATAAATAGGCTTCTAAATATTGGAATACAGCCATATATGGTATCAGCTTCACTTATAGCTATTTTATCTCAAAGATTAGTACGAAAATTATGTCCTCATTGTCAGGAAAAAGATGAAAAATGGAAAGCTAAAATACAACTTTTAGGACACGATTATGAAAAATATCATGAAAATATGTTTTATATTGGAAAAGGCTGTGAAAGCTGCAACTACAGCGGATATAAAGGAAGAACAGCAATTTTTGAGATATTTGAACCAAATGAGAAGATAAAGGAAATGATAGAGAAAGGAAATTCGGCTCAGGAAATAGAAAAAGAAGCATTAAATGATGGAATGAAAAAGCTTGTAGAAGATGGAATAGAAAAAGTGAAGATGAGAATAACATCTTTAGATGAGATATTGAGACAGTGTTAAAAGAGGGAGAAAATGCCGCAATATAAATATACAGCATATGATATAAGAGGAAAAAAATACAAAGGAAAAAAGGAGTTTTCCACTGAGGCAGAATTTAGAAAGTTTTTAAAAAGTAAAAGAATGATACTGATCAAATTTGAAATATTGAAGAAAAATAAAAAAATATCTTATGTAGATATACTATCTTTTACTAGAGAGCTAAAAATAATGCTGGAAAGTAAAATAAGCATAATAGAAGCTTTGAAAATTCAAGAAAATCAATATGAAAATAGTAAATTAGGAGAAATTATATCTGAAATAAGGAAAGATATATTAAATGGGAATTCTATGGGAGAAGCTTTTAAAAATTATAGAAATATTTTTGGAAACTTTTATGTAGATTTATTGTATTTGGGAGAAATATCAGGGAAAATTACTGAAAATCTAGAGAGGATATCTATAAATCTGGAGCTGGAAAATAAAATAAGGAAAAAGATGGTAGAGGCACTTTTTTATCCTTGCATAGTAATAGTTTTTTCTATGATAGTGATAATATTTTTAATGGTTTATGTACTTCCTAATTTTGTGGAAATGTTTAATGAAAGTGGAACAACACTCCCTTTTCTTACTAAGATTTTAATGAAAATAAGTAAAAATATTCACTATATAATTATTTTATTAATATGTATATCGACATTAATAATTTATTTAAGAAAAAAAATAAAAAGTAATCTGGAAGGAAAGTTTCGATATGATAAATTTATAATGAAAATACCAGTATATAATTATATTTTAGTAAAAAATATAATTATAAGATTTTCAAAAAATCTAGCACTGATGATGGAATCAGGAATGATAATAACGGAAATATTAGAACTTATGGAAGAAAGTTTTGACAATACTGTTGTAAAAAAAGATATAAAAGATATGAGATATAGTATTATTTCTGGAGTGGGAATAGCAGATTCTCTTAAACAAGTAGAAATATACTCAGATAAATATCAAAAGATGGCAGTAATAGGAGAAGAGAGTGGAGAGCTGGCAAATATGTTTCATAAAATTTCTCAGTTATGCCAAGAAGAGTTAGAAAACTATATAGGAAAAATATTGATTTTGGTAGAGCCAATAATGATAATCATATTGGGAGTGATATTGGGAACTGTAATAATAGCTATTTACCTTCCCGTATTTAATTTATCAGATATAATTAAATAAAATATAAAAACTTGGAGGAGAGCAAATGAAAAATGGAGGATTTACATTAATTGAGCTGATAATAGCAGTAGCATTGGTAGGAATATTATCAAGTCTGGTAACACCTAAAGTGAGAGTACAGTTAGCAAAAGGAAGGGACACAAAAGCCGTATCATATCTGGGAGCTATGAGAACAGCAGCAGAATTATATTATATAGAAAAAGGAGAAGCTTTGACTACAACAGTGGAACCAAGCGAAGCAGATGATAAAAAAGCTATCGAGAATTTATTGCCTTATTTAGATCCTAAAGCAGAAGTAATACTAAGAGAGGGGAAAATACAAATTGGAGGCAGCAGAAAAGATGAGAAAGGAAAGATAACTTTTGGTGGGGAAATGAAATTTACTTTTAAAAGTCCATATCATGATGAGATAGCTAAAAGAGGAGATGGAGTGTATATCTGGTTTGCTCCTACAGAAGAGCAGGTATATGATGTTCAGGGAAATAAATGGATAGAATATTAAAAGGAGAAAAATATGGAAAATTTATTTATAATTTTTCTTCTTGCTGTTTCTTTTTTAATACTGGCAATAGATATAAAAAAACTATATATTCCTAATACATTAAATATAATCTTTTTTGTAGGAGCTGTATGTTACAGAGGAATAGATATATACGAAATAGAAAATGGGATAATCGGAGCAGGAGTTTACACTCTTCCTTTGCTCTTTTTTTATGGCTATGGGTCAGATATTGCCAGAAAAGAGATTATGGGGTTTGGGGACATAAAACTTATGATGGGAGTTGGATATATACTTGGATATAGCAATTTTTATACAGTATATATCTATTATCTCGGAGCTTTTGTTATAGCAGCTATTTTTGGAATAGGGTATATAGTAAAGAAAAAAGCAGTAAAGGGAGAAATTCCTTTCTCTCCTTTTCTTTTAATATCTTTTTATTATATTTTTTTTATGGGAAAAGTATGAGAGATAAGGCTTTTTCTTTTATAGAAGTGATTATATCTATGAGTCTGTTTTTAATAACCATACTTCCTCTTATGGAATTTAACAGAGAAATGTTAAAAACAAATAGAAAATATATGGAGATAGAGCAAAATGAGAAAAATTTTCATTTATTGGAAAGAAAAATAATATCTAAAGGATATCGATTTTTAATTTTAAATCTAGGAAATCATGAATATATAATAGAAAAAAATAAAGATTTTAATTCAGTTTTTAGTGATATAGAATTTCTATATAAAAATAAAGAGGATAAAAAAATACTACTTTCAATAGATAAAGTAGTATTTAAAAATAAAATTGAAGAAGAAAAATTTTTAAGATTAAAAATAGAACTTCACAGCAAAAACATGATATTAAAAAAAGAAAAATTAATATCTGAATATGATGAATATTACTAGGAGAAAAATGTATAAGAAAAAAGTAAAAGGAATAACTCTTATTGAAACAATGACTTCCCTAGGCATAATGGGGATATTTATGCTTCTTTCGTTTCCTGTTATAAAAATTATCTATAGAACAGAAAATTTTTTTGTAAATGAAAGTAATACAGTAAGAAATACTTCTAGAATAATAGAAATAATTGAGAAAGATATAAGAGAAAGCGGTTTTGGAAATAAAGAATATATAGGAAAGGAATATTTAAATAATGGAAAAGAAATATTTGAACCTTTAGGATATATTAACAGTCCATTGAGGGAAGAGTTTTTTAAAAGAAAAGCTGAAAAGGGAAGCCTAATATTTTTAGAAATACCATATGTTAAAAATGAAGTGGTTTTTTCTAAATATATTATTTATAGATTTTATACTGGAAGTCTGGAAGTTATGGAATGCAGCTTGTTAAATAAAAAAATTTTTGTAGAGAGGGCAGAAAATATTTTGGAAGAAGTAGATGGATATTTTGAAAAGGATGGAAAAGGAATAGTAATAAATTTACAAATAAGAAATGAAAATGGAAAAATAAAAAAAATACTGAGAGGATATGAACTTGTAGGGAAAAAATATGAATAAAAAGGCTTTTTTGCTTTTAATAACAATCTTTTTAATTACTTTTTTAATGGGAAGTTTCCTTGTGGGATATAGAATGACTCATACTAGAAGTAAAAAGTTAATAAGTAGGTTGGAGAGTTTGAAAAATAAAGAAAAAAATGAGATTTTACATACTTTAGCGTATCATGAACTATATAAAATAGATAGATATATAAATGAAGGAAAATATGAAAATAGTATAGATTTTTTTGCTGGGAGCAGCAGTAAAAAAAGAATATGGCTGAAAAATAAAAATGAAGTTCTTCAGATGAGCTATGGAGGATATACTCTTCAAAAAATTTTGTATAATAACTCTGAAACAATATATCCCAATAATAATGGAGATATATATGAAAAAGTATCAAAAAAGCTTCAAAGTAATTTTGTAGAAAAAAGAAAATTTATAGTAAAAATTGAGAAAATAATTAAATCTGATGAACTTGATTTAGAAGTGATATTTACTGTTGTAATAAATTTAGAATATGAATTTGAAAATGATGATATAGATAAGCCAGATGCTGAATATGTAAAGGAGTTTGTGATATCAGAAAATGTTTAATAAACTTTTGAAAAGAGAAGGGAATATTCTTTTCTCTTTAGAAGAGATAGAAAGTAGCCAAGATATAAAAAAAGGAATTCTGGTGCTTGAAAGTGAATATTTTGAAATAGTTAAAATATCATTAGAAGAAGATTTAGATGAGAGAGAAAAAGAATATGAAATAGAGGAGCAGCTAGAAAATAGAATAATAAATTATGAAGTATTAGATTACATTGAAAAAGAGATTTCTTTAGGGAAAAAAGATGGGATGGAAGAGAGTGTAATAATACTCATTAAAAGAGAAAAGATATATGAGATAACAAATAAGGTAAAGGATAAAAAAATAGATCTTAAAGGAATAATTCCAATTTTTCTTTTAAAATATCTTTCAGATTTTAATAAAGAAAATGAAATTTTTTTAGATATTGGATTAGCCAGAACTACATTTGTAATTTTTAAAAATAATATATTGAAAGATATAGTAACTATTGATATAGAAAGAGATGAAATACTAAATTCACAAGAAGAATTTAATGAGTTGCTAGAAAGAATTACATTTTCTATTGAAGAGGAAAATTTTGATGACATAGAAAAAATAACTATTTATGAAAAAGATAGGGAATTGGAAAACTTGCTGGAGAATAGTGAGCTTTCTGAAAAAGAAATATCTATAGAGAATTGGAAAAATTATGAGATAACTTTTAATAAAAGTTTTGATTTTATTCCAGTGGAATGTAAAAGAGGAATGGAGCGAAGAAAATATATAAAATATGGAATATCTATTTTGCTTGGAACTTTGGTTGCAGAATTTTTGCTGTTTTTTCTTTTAATCAATATAAGAGATAAAGAGATGAAAAATATAAAAAAATATGAAAGAGACTTGGGAAACTTTAAAGAAGAAATAGATAAGAAAAGGCAAGAGATAAAGAATTTTGAAGACTTTAAAGAGAAAAAAAGCAAATTAATGAAGAAAATGAATTTTGGAAAATTTAAAATATATGAAGTATTAGAGGAACTGAAAAAATGTAAATCATCACAGATAAATTTTGAGGGAATAGAATATAATGGGAAAGATAAATTGAAGATAATTGGGAAATCGTTGGAAGAGAAAGATATCTATGAATTTGAAAAAGCTATTTTAAAAAATAATAATTTTATTCACTTGAATCATGATTATATAAAAAAACAGCAAAATGAATATGAGTTTCAAATGGATATAGGAGTGAAGAATGAAAATAATGAGTAATTTTCAGTTTTCAGAATGGAAAGAGAAGGGAACAGCTTTTATTTTTATTGGTATCTGGCTTATTATAACATATAAATTAGTTATAGAGCCATATAATGAAATTCAAAACAGAAAAAAGCAGAAAATATCTTTAGAGGTAAAAGTAAAAAAAGCAGAGAAGGAATTAAAAGAAATAGAAAAAATATATCAAAAGAAATATGAAGAAAACGAAAAAGAAAAAATTGAATATGAAATATATGAGAAAAATATTTTAGAAAAAGGATTTCAAAATTCTGGAGAGATGGAAGAATTTATATATAAAAAGTCAAAAGAAAATAGAATAACTATTGAAATTATAGGGGGAATAGAAAAAAATGGAACTACAGGAAAGGAGAAAAGAGGGAAAGTTTATATTCCATATTCTTTATCAGGAAAAGAAAAAAATCTCCTTAGTTGGATTAGAGAAATGGAAAGATCAGAAAATTTAATCTCCTTTACAGATGCACCATTTCAATTGCAAAAAAATGAAAGTGATATAAAATTCAATTTGAAAATATCAGGATATATTATTAATGATACTCCTAAAGAGAAAAATATAAAAAATATGGCAGGAAAAAGTATTTTTTATGAATATAATGAAAAAGATATATTAACAGAAAAAAATATAATTGAAATAAATAACAAAACATATATAATATTAAAATTTAAAAATGCCAAAAGAAAGATATTTGTTGATGGAGAAAAAATAAAAAAAGAGGGGAAATGGTATATTTTAAAAATAGAAGACAATGAGATGTATTTAGAAGAAACGATTTTAAATAATGGGGAGAAAATGTGAAAAAAAATCTTGTACTTTTATTAATTTTTTTTATTTGTTATAATATTTATGGTAAAATGGAAAAGGTTCCTTTAAAGAAAATAAAGCTTGAGCAGGAACTTGAATTAAAAAACATTATTCTTTCAGATGCTCTGGCAGTGATTTCTAAAGAGAGTGGAATGACTGTAATAGCAGATGATAAAGCTAAGGACATAGTTCTGGATCTTTTTTTTGCAAAGGGAGAAAATTTTGAAAATATATTAGAAGGAATTACCTTAACTAATAATTTAAAAATAAGCACTATAAATGAAATGTTGGTTTTATCAAAAAGAAATTCTAATATTTCTGGGGAAATGGCCTTGGGAGGAAAAGTACTCATAGAAGGGTATGACAAAGGAATAGAAGGAGTAAAAATAACTGTTCAAAAAAGTTCTTCTAATCCAACATATACAACATATGGAGGAAACTTTGTCATAAATGATTTGAATCCTGGAATATATGTGGTAAAATTTGAGAAGAAGGGATTTCTTACATCAGGTCAAATAATAAATATTGATAAAAATATAAATATTGTTACAGTTTCTATGGAAAGAGACAAAAAGAATTCTGAAAAGATAAAAGAAGAAAAAGATATCAATGATATTATGGAAAAAACTTTTATTAATGGGGAAGAATTTTATACTGAAAGAATAAAACTGGTAAATATATCCGCAGATGAAGTAAGTGCTATATTAAAAAATTCTTTTGGGGAAAGTATAAGGGTATCATCTATTCCAAAAATGAATATAATTATAATAGTAGGAAAAAAAGACAGCACTGTTTCAGCTGTAAGACTTGTAAAAGAATTAGATAAAGAGATACAGCAGGTGAGAATAACTTCGCAGATACTAGATGTAACAGATAATCTCTTTGAAAATCTAGGATTTGATTGGCTGTACAGCAATAGTGGAAGTATAGAAAAAAATAAAGGGCTGGATATTTCATTAATTGGAAAAGCCGCAGTGGAAGGAGCAGGAGTAAGTTTTGGCTCTGGAATAAATCTCATAAGACAGTTTAATGATGGAAATGATATACTTGGTCTGGGAATAAATCTCTTACAGGCTACTCAAGATTTGGTAATAAGTGCTATGCCGTCTATACTTGTAGCAGATGGAGAAGAGGGAGAGTTTAAAATAACAGAAGAGGTAATAGTAGGAGAAGAGAAAAAAGAAAATGATAATACAGAAAAAACTACCTATACTCCTCTGTTTAGAGAAGCAGGGATAATACTTAAAGTAAAACCTCTGATAAAAGAAAATGGAATAATATTTTTGAAAGTAATGATAGAAGTAAGTAATTTTAGATTGAAAAAAAGTGAGCAGGAAAATATATCTTCTGATGGAGGAACATACAATTCAGAAGGCGGTTCTAAAATAGGGAGAAGTATAGAGACTACTGTAAAAATGAAAGATGGGGAGACTATTTTTATAGGGGGGCTCAAAAGAGCAGTGGTACAGAATTTAGACAGCAGAATACCTTTTCTGGGAACACTTCCTGTAATAAATATTTTTTTTAAAAATCAATCTGTAAAAAGAGAAATAACCGACATATATATAAAATTAAAAGTTGATATAGAAAAAGACAGTTGGGAAAAAGACAGTTTTGATAAAACAGAACTGCATCAAAAAATAAAAGATATAGAAGAGAGAAAAATATATCCTGTGTTCTAGCAGGAAGCAAGGAGAGTTTTATGGAGAAAAATAATAACTTTGATTTGAAAACAATACTGGATAATTTTAAAAACATAAAAATAGGAGTAGTTGGTGATTTAATGCTGGATGACTATATCTATGGAAGTGTTGATAGAATATCTCCAGAAGCACCAGTACCAGTGGTAAATGTATTAGAGGAGAAATTTGTCTTGGGAGGAGCAGCAAATGTTGTTAATAATCTGGCTTCTCTAGGGGCACAGACTATCTGTTTTGGTGTTATTGGAAGTGATTCTAATGGTGACAGACTTATGGGTGCCTTTGCAGACAAACATATTGATGTATCTGGTTTGATAAGAAGCAAAGATAGAACTACTATTGTAAAAAGAAGAGTAATTGGAGGGAACCAACAGCTGTTAAGAATAGACTGGGAAGATATTACACCAATATCTACATTTTTAGAATATGCTCTCCTTAAAAATATAGAATCAAAAATAGATGAATTAGATGCAGTAATTCTTTCAGATTATGATAAAGGAGTACTTACTCCAATGGTAGCAAAAGAGATAGTAAAAATGTGCAGAGAAAAAGGAAAGATAGTAACAGTAGATCCTAAACCTAAAAATGCAGTGAACTATACAGGAGCTACATCTATAACTCCTAACAGAAAAGAAGCATTAGAGTGTCTTGGAATAAAAAGATCAGATGATATGGAAGCAGTAGGAAAAGAACTTAAAGCAAAACTTCAGCTTGATAATCTTCTTCTTACTAGAAGTGAAGAGGGAATGAGCCTTTTCTTAGATAATGATGAAGTTGTAACTATACCAACTTTTGCAAAGGAAGTATACGATGTAACAGGAGCAGGGGATACAGTAATATCTGTATTTACATTGGCAGGAGCTTCAGGAGTATCTTGGCATGAAGCTGCAAAGATAGCCAATACAGCAGCAGGGGTAGTAGTTGGAAAAATGGGAACTTCTACTGTAACTAAAGATGAAATACTTGAATTCTATAATAGAATTTATGAGAGATGGGAATAGTGATATAATGATAAGAATTGGAAACGGATATGATGTCCATGTGCTTACAGAGGGAAGAAAACTGGTGCTTGGTGGAGTAGAAATACCTCATACTAAAGGGGTATTGGGACATTCTGATGGAGATGTATTAGTTCATGCAGTAATGGATGCAATGCTTGGGGCATTGGCTCTTGGAGATATAGGGAAGCATTTTCCAGATACAGATATGAAATATGAGAATATTGACAGTACTATACTTTTAAAAAGAGTAAAAGAATTAATTGCTGAAAGAGGATATAAAATAATTAATCTTGATTCTATAATAGTTTTACAAAAGCCAAAAGTAAAACCATATATAGAAGCTATGAGAAAAAGAATTGCAGAAGTGCTGGAAATAGATGTAGAACAGGTAAGTGTAAAAGCTACTACTGAGGAAAAATTAGGCTTCACGGGAGATGAAAGCGGAGTAAAATCTTACTGTGTTGTACTTTTAGAAAAATAGATTATTAAGTTGAGGATGATTGAAAAGTTAGAATAAAATTCTGCTTATGAGTCATCCTCATATTTTTTATAGGAGGAAAATTTATGAATTATAGAGAAAATAAAATGTGTATATATGTAAAAATAAAATTTTTTGAAGCAAAAAGAATGACTAAAATATCATTTTCTGCTGGAAATTATAGACCCCATTTTGTAATAAAAAATGATTCTGAATATCTAGGGGTCCAATTTGTAGATGGAGAGGAATTTGTTTTTGAAAAGGAGATACTTGGAATTGTTCAACCTATTTATAGAGATACTGTAGACTACAGCAAGTTAATACCAGGGACAGAATTTTTTATTTTAGAAGGAAAAAATCTGGTAGGAGAAGGTGTAGTTATAGAAAAATTTAAAACAGAGCTTTGTTAAAGAAAAAATATTAACAAATAGTTAAAGAGAAAAATAATTTTAGAAAGGTCTCAATAAAATATTTATTATTTATTTTCTTCATAAAATAAGATAATATTTTAACTATTATATTTCAGTAATTACAGCAATTAAAATTATTAACTACTGTAATTACTGGATATTTAATCTAGTTTTTGATTATTTACAAAATTATAAGTTTTTCATTTTTTTTAAAGAAGATTTAAGAAAAAATATAGATATGATAATTGTGAGATAATCAGTAATAGTCTGTGTATAAATAACTCCTGTCAGCCCAAAGAAGAAATTGAGAGCATATAACAGAGGTATAAAAAATATTCCCTGTCTGCACACACTTAGCATAGTGGAAGAAAAAGGATTATTCAGTGCCTGCATACTTGTGATGCACAGGAAAAGTATTCCTAGAACAGGACCAGCTAAGGAAGTAGCTGTCAGCATTTTTGCTCCATAGTTGATAACAGAAGTATTATCAATGAACAGCCTTATAATAGGATAACGGAATAATATACATATTCCAGATAAAATAGTACCAAATATCACTGTACAAAGGACACTAAATTTTAAGACAGAAAAAAATCTTTTATGATTGCCGCAGCCGTAATTATACCCTAAAAGGGGTTGAACACCATTTGAAATTCCCATATGAATAAAAACGATCAGTAGGTAAATCTTTGTAACAATTCCCATAGCTGCAAGGGGAGTGTCTCCATAAGAGACAACTACATTATTAAATAATATAGTAGATACACTCATTAATGCAGAATTTATACCAGATGGAATACCAATGTTGGTTGTTTGAAGCATTGTTTTTTTCTCTCCAGCTAAATAACAAGGGTTAATAGAAAGAGAAGATTTTCCTTTGTTAAAATACCACAAATAGTAAAGACACCCAGCTATATTTCCAATAACTGTAGCAATAGCAGCCCCAGCAGTTCCCATATCTAGAGTAAGAATAAATATGGGGTCCAGAACGATATTGACTATAGTCCCAATCAAACCTCCAATCATAGAAATATTAGAAGCTCCCTCTCCTCGAACTATATGTCCAAAAGAATTTGAAAATAGAATGAATGGTCCTCCCAGAGCGATATAAAATAAATAATCTTTAGAAAACTCATAAGTATCTGGACTGCTTCCCAAAAGTTTTAATAAGGGATTCATGAACATTAAAATAAGTAGGCAACTTAAAATACCAATACTAATAGAAGCATAACAGCAAAATGATGAGACAGATTTAACTTTTTCCTTTTTATTCTGTCCAAGCAAAATAGAAATCATAGCACTTCCACCAATTCCAAAAAGATTAGCTACTGCCATAAAGAGAACAAAAATGGGATTAGTAAGAGATACTGCTGCAACTTGAAAAGCATTCTGTGTCTGTCCTACAAAAAATGTATCTGCCATATTATAAATTATTAAAATCAAAGATGAGATTATACAAGGTAAAGCCATTTTAGTGACTGCTTCTGATATAGGAGCATCACTGAATAAAGATTTTTTGTCGTTCATAAATATTTTTCCTCCTGAAAATTGTATGCTAGCCAACAATATGAATAAATAATTGACGGCTCAAGTTAAAAAAATTAACTCATGCCGTCAATTATTTTTTTAGATATAATAAGAAATTGATTTTTTTCTTCTTCTGTGAGATTTTTACTTAACTTATTTTCCATTTTATCACGCATTTCAACACATCTCTTTTGAAGCTCTCTTCCTTTTGACAATAGAACAATTTTTTTTAATCTTCTATCTTCAGGGACACTTTCTCTGGCAATTAATTCCTTCTTTTCCATTAATGCCAGCATTTTAGAAGTAGTTGCCCGAGTGATGAAAAATTCTTCCTCAATATCTTTTGGAAAAATATCTTTGGCTTCATGATCTGTAAGAAAATCTGTAATCCACATATTCATCAAAGAATAATCATTATCATTTTTTCCATGATATGCTTTATAGGCCTGCCGTTGAAGAAGGTTTTCAAGTTTTTTTATATAAAAACCTAAATCTGTTTTCATTATTTTCCTCCTGAATAATTGTTAGCTTGCTAACAATTATATAACTTCAAAACCTATTTGTCAATGTTAAAAATTTTTCTTATATCTATAATAAAAATAATTATAAAATATAATTTTTGTCTCGATTTTGAGAAAAAATTATCTAAATTGAAACAAAAAAAAGTAATAAAGTACAAATGAAAAGTGAAAAAGCTCTTAAAAGTAGTTGCTAAATTTTTGGCACAGCATTTGCTTTATATGTAAGCAGAGAAAAAATTATAATGGAAGAGGTGGTTTTTTAATGACAGTTCCAGTAATAGTGAGTTTAATAGGGATAATTGTGGGGTTATCACTATTAATTTATCTTGTAATGAGAGGAGTAAATATATTTGTTATTGCAATTCTGTGTTCTTCAATAGTGGCAATAACAGGTGGAATGAATCTTTACACTGCTTTAAAATTTGATTATATGGGTGGGTTTGTAGATTTCTTTAGAAATAATTTTTTCATTTTTCTTGCAGGAACAGCAATGGGGAAAATGATGGAAATTACAAATGGTGCTAAGGCAATAGCTAAAATGATTATAAAGTTTTTGGGAAAAGATAAAGCTTTAATATCAATTCCTCTTGCCTGCGGAATTCTTCTCTATGGAGGAGTAAGTATGTTTGTTGCGAGTTTTGCGGTATTTCCTATAGCATTGGAAGTATTTAGAGAAGCTGATATTCCAAGAAGATTTATACCAGCAGCACTTTGTTTTGGATGCAGTACATTTGCAATGGTTGTCCCTGGGACGCCTCAGATACAAAATATTATTCCAAGTCAATATTTAGGAACAGACTTAATGGCGGGACTTGTGAATGGGGTAATTGCCTGTGCAGTTATGTTGGTCCTTGGAAGTTTCCTTTTATTCAGAATGGTAGATAAGGAAAAGAAACAAGGGAAGCATTTCGTGGCTAAACCAATGGATGCATTTGATGACAAAGAAGAAGATTTACCTAATGGCTGGGTAGCTCTTATTCCACTTTTAGTTTGCATCGTTTCAATAAACATAAAAATAAATGGAAAAACAATTATACCAATTGAGGTAGGAGTATTTTTAGGAACATTTCTTACATACATATTATTAAATAAGTATCAAGATAATTCAAAAGTACTTGATAATCTTGGAGAAACTTGTAAAACAACAATACTAGCAATTACCAATACTTGTGCAGTTGTAGCTTTTGGTTCAGTTGTAAAGTCAACAACAGCTTTTCCTGAAATAGTAAACGCAATGGTAAATTTTCCAGGACCAAAAATTCTTGGAGCAGCAGTTGGAACAACTGTGATTGCAGGGGTATGCGGGTCAGCATCAGGTGGACTTGGAATAGCAACACCACTATTGGGACCAGCATTTATGGCAAAGGGAATTTCAGCAGCAGCTCTTCACAGAACGATGTCAATAGCATCAGCAGCTTTAGATTCACTGCCACATAATGGATATATAGTTACTGTAACTAATAGTTTATGCAATGAAACACATAAAGATGCATATATGCCTGTATTCTGGCTTACAGTATTTACACCATTGGTAGGAACAGCAGTAGCAGTTGTCTTATTTACATTCTTTCCAAATCTGCCATAGAGTAAAAAAATTTTTAATGAGATAAATATAAAAAATGATAATTAAGGAAAATATTCAGGGAGGAAGCAAAATGGAAAATGTATTATTTAATGAAAAAGATGGAATTATGTTTGTAACTATCAACAGACCAAAAGCTCTCAACGCTTTGAATTCACAAACTGTTAATGAGCTGGGAGAGGTAATAGGTTCTGTTGAAAAAAGAAAAGATATAAAAGTTGTTATTATTACAGGTTCTGGGGAAAAATCATTTGTTGCAGGAGCAGATATTGCAGAAATGCATAATTTAAATGCTATGGAGGGAAGAGAACTTGCTTTAAATGCTCAAAAAGTTTTCTCAAAAATTGAACAGATGCCTCAAGTAGTTATTGCTGCAGTAAATGGATATGCATTAGGAGGAGGATGTGAACTTTCTATGGCTTGTGATTTAAGAATAGCTTCTGAGAAGGCAAAATTTGGACAGCCAGAAGTTAATCTGGGAATCCTTCCTGGGTTTGCAGGAACTCAAAGACTTCCAAGATTGGTTGGAAAAGGAATAGCTAAAGAATTAATATTTACAACTGATATGATAGATGCACAAAGAGCATATGAAATCGGACTTGTAAATAAAATTGTGAAGCCTGAAGAACTTATGACAGCAACAGAAGAAATGGCAAGAAAAATAATGTCAAAAGGTATGTTTGGGGTAAGTCTTGCAAAAGCAGCTATTAATAATGGAATGAATATGGATATGGAATCTGCTTATAAATATGAAGCTGATATGTTTGGTCTTTGCTTTGCAACAGAAGATCAAAAAGAAGGTATGGAAGCTTTCTTAAATAAAAGAAAAGCTGAATTTAAAAATTTCTAATATAAATAGGGAGATGAAACATATGGGAAAAGTGAGAGTGTTACAGCCATCAGAAGCGGCAGCTTTAGTTAAAGATGGAGTAAATATAGTTACAAGCGGGTTTGTTGGAAGCTGTTGTCCAGAAACTTTAAGTGAAGCATTGGAAAAAAGATTTTTAGAAACAGGCCATCCGAATAATCTTAATTTCTATTATGTTTCTGCACAGGGAAATAGAGGAGAACGGGGAGCAGGGCATTTTGCACATAAAGGAATGATAAAGAGAGTTGTTGGAGGGCATTGGAATATGACTCCAGGTCTTGGAGAACTCTCTATGAATAACGAAATAGAAGCATATAATTTTCCTCAGGGAACTTTATCTCAGTTATTTAGAGATATAGCTGGAAAAAGAATAGGAACAATAACTCATGTTGGGTTAAATACATTTGTTGACCCAAGAATTGAGGGAGGAAAATTAAATGAAATAACTACAGAAGATTTAGTTGAAGTTATTAATATAAAGGGACAGGAAAAACTTTTATATAAAGCATTTCCAGTAGATGTATGTTTCCTGAGAGGGACTTATGCAGATGAAAATGGAAATATCAGTATGGATAAAGAAGTAGCAACTCTGGAAATGACAGCTATTGCTCAGGCTTGTAAAAATTCTGGGGGAATAGTTATAGTTCAGGTGGAAAAAGTAGTTGAAGCTGGCTCTCTTAATCCGAAACTGGTTAAAATACCTAAAATATATGTAGATGCTGTTGTTATTTCTAAACCAGAGGAACATGAACAATGTTTTGGCTGCGAATATGATTCAAGCATGGCTGGACTTACAAGAGTTCCACTTTCCAGTCTCCCTCCAGTTGAATTAAATGCTAAAAAAATAATTGCTCGTAGGGCAGCTATGGAACTGCAGGAAAATTCAGTTGTAAATCTAGGAATAGGAATTCCTGAATTTATTTCTTGTGTTGCAAATGAAGAGGGAATAGGAGAGAAAATGACTCTTACTGTTGAGGCAGGAGCAATAGGAGGAGTTCCTCAGGGAGGAATGCGTTTTGGAGGGTCAGTAAACCCTGAATGTATTTTAGATGAACCTTATCAGTTTGATTTTTATGATGGTGGCGGAGTAGATCAGGCATTTCTAGGACTTGCTCAGACAGATGAAAATGGAAATATAAATGTGAGTAAATTTTCTGGGAGAGTTGTAGGATGCGGCGGTTTTATAAATATTAGTCAAAATGCTAAAAAAGTATATTTTTGTGGAACTTTCACTACAAAAGGTTTAAAGCAGGAAGTAAAAAATGGTGAGCTGGTTATTCTTCAAGAAGGAACTTCAAAGAAATTTGTAAAAGAAGTGGAACAGATAACATTCAGTGGAATATATGCAGGGAAAATAAAACAGCCTGTAATGTATATAACAGAAAGAGCTGTATTTGAATTGAAGGAAAATGGAGTATATATTACAGAAATTGCTCCAGGAATCAGCTATGAAAAAGATATTCTTCCTCACATGGACTTTGAACCGAAAGTACCACAAGATGGAATAAAAATAATGGATGAAAGAATATTTAAAGATGAACTAATGAAACTTAAATAAAAAATATAATAATTTATAATAAATCAGGAGGGATAAAATATGTACGATTTAAGATTATCAGAGGAACAGCAAAGAATCTGTCAAATGGTTAGGGAATTTTCAGAAAAAGAAGTAGCACCAGGAGCAAAAGAGAGAGATTTAAATGAAGATTTTCTAGGAACAAAAGATATTTTAAAGAAAATGGGAAAACTTGGTCTGATGGGACTTCCATATGCAAAAGAATATGGAGGAGCAGGATTGGGATATGTAGAATATGCTCTGGCAGGGTTTGAATTAAATAAAGTAGATGCTTCAGTGGGAATCTCTTACTCTGTACATATTTCATTGGGAACTGGACCAATATATAATTTTGGAAATGAAGAGCAAAAGAAAAAATATTTACCTAAATTATGTTCAGGAGAATATATAGCAGCATTTGGACTGACTGAACCATGTGCAGGAAGCGATGCTGGAGCAAGTCAATGCACAGCAGTACTGCAGGGAGATAAATATATATTGAATGGAACTAAATGTTTTACAACAAATGGAGAGTTTGCAGATGTTATTGTAGTATTTGCAATGACTGACCCATCACAAGGGACAAAAGGAATTTCAGCATTTATAGTTGAACCTAAAAATTCTCAAGGAATAAAATTTGTAAAGAGAGAGAAAAAAATGGGAATCAGAGCATCAGTTCAAAATGTTATAGAAATGGAAAACTTAGAAGTACCTAAAGAAAATTTATTAGGAAAAGAAGGAAGCGGATTTAAAATTGCTATGGCAACTCTAGACAGTGGAAGAATAGGGGTAGCAGCTCATGCTACAGGAATAGCAAAGGGAGCATATGAGTATGCACTGAATTATTCAAAAGAAAGAGTGCAATTTGGAAGACCAATAGCAAAACAACAGGTAATTGCTTTTAAACTGGCAGATATGTATGCTAAGATAGAGGCAGCAGAAGCAGTAACATTGAAAGCAGCATGGACAAAAGATCAGCATGAATCATACAGTATTCCAGCAGCAGTAGCTAAATTAACAGCAACAAATACAGCAATGGAAGTGACAACAGAAGCGGTTCAAGTACTGGGAGGAACAGGATTTACAATGGATCATCCAGTAGAAAGAATGATGAGAGATTCTAAAATTACTCAAATTTATGAGGGAACAAATGAGATACAGAAACTTGTTATTTCAGGAGCAATCTTAAGATAATTATACAAAATAAAATATATTAAGGGATGCAGTCAGCGTCCCTTATTTTTAAAATAAAAACAGGAGATCAGCCATGAAAAAATTATTAGTTTTGATTCGTGAAACTTTTCCTACAGATGAGCTTTTAACAGAGAAAAATTTAAAGGAGAAGAGAATACTAAATCCCTATGATGAATATGCTTTGTTTCAGGCTAAAAAAATAAAAGAAAAATCTGGGGGAGAGATAGTATGCCTATTTTTATCTCACAGAAAAACGCAGTATGGCTTAAGAACTGCTTTAGGACTTGGTGGAGATAGAGGAATTTTTGTATATTATCCTCAAAAAAATATTGAAGAAATAGCAGAAGTTTTAGCAAGAGAGATAAAAGAAGAAAAATATGATGCTGTTTTGATGGGAAACAGAGATGTCAATGATGATAGAGAGGAGCTTCCAAGCAGACTGGGAGTATTATTGGAACTTCCTATTTATTCTCATCTGCTTTCAATTGATTATCAAGATTTACACTTTACAGCAAAAAAAGAAAAGGAAGAAACAATAGATACAATTAAAATTCTAAAGAATGGTATTTTTGCATTCAGTCAAAATGTATATGAACCAGAATACCCTTCAATCAGCAGTATTATGTCAATCAAAAATAAGACAGTAAGAGATGTTTATTATGAAAATATCATTTCCAGAGAAGATGAAAAAATTGTATATCAGGATATTTATAGAAGGCTGGAAATCTATAAGAATGTAACAGCAGACAAAGGAACAGAAAAATTACTAGACTATATGAAGAAATGGAAGCTGATTGACTAAGGAGGATGTATGAATATATTGCTGTATCTTCATGGAAATATAGATTTATCAGAAAAAACTCAGGAATTAATTAATATTGCCTGTTCATGGAAAAAAGCAACAGATGGAAAACTCTATGCAGCTGTTTCAAAAGAAAAAAAATTATTAATAAAGAATAAAATTGAAGAATGGGAAATTGATAAAATATTTATTTTAGAAGACAGCAAGGAAGATACTTTAAAAAAAACAAGCTCATTCTTTAAAAAAATTTCAAATATGATAAATATTGATTGTATAGTGATGGGAAATTCAATCTTTGAAAGAGAATTGGCACCATATTTAGCAAGTATATATCAATGGAAATTTGTCCCTAATATTATAGATTTTAAAATTGAAGGAAAGAATATTTTATGGAAAAGATTCTTGTATGGAACAAGGGCAATACAAAAATTTACTACAGATAATAACTCTATTGTAGTTACAGTATCTTCTAATATATATAAGAAAGATGAAAAAAGACCTGTATCAAGTGAGATAGAATATGTAGATGTGGATACAGAAAAAGATGAGGAAATTTTATTTACAGTGGAATCAAGAGAAGAAAAAATATTGCAGAAGCATCCTTTGGAAAATGCTAAAGTGGTTATTGGGGTAGGAAAAGGAATTAAAAATAAAGAAAATTTTTCAATGATAGAGGAGCTGGCAGACTTGATGGGAGCAACTATAGGAGTAACCAGATCTGTAGTAGATAATGGCTGGCGGCCTGAATATGAAAAAATCGGACAGACAGGAAAAATTATCAAGCCAGAATTGTATCTTGGCTTTGGAATATCAGGGGCAATACAGCATATGGCAGGGGTACGCCAAGCAAGGCATATTATTATGGTGAATAATAACCCCAATGCAGAATCATTTCGTTCATCAGATTTTGGAATTGTAGCAGATTTATTTGATGTTATTCCCAGAATTATTGAGTTTATGAAAAATAAAAAATCTTAAAGTGAAAATTTCCATAAAAAAAGACCTCTTCTAAAGAATATGAGGTCTTTATTTTTTTAACTTTTTTTTATATCAAATTTTTTAATTTTTTTATAGAGAACACTTCTGTGAATTCCCATTTTTTCTGCTGCTTCACTGCAGTTCCAATGATATTTTTTTAAAAATTCTTCTATAAGAAGTTTTTCATATGAATCTATTTTTTCCTGAAAATCTAGATTCTTATTTTCAATATCAGAGTGCCATTTATTATACATTTTTGCTGGAAGATCATCAAGTTCAATTAAAAAACTATCATTTATTGCATAAGCACTTTTTATGACATTGTCTAGTTCTCTGATATTTCCAGGCCATGGATAATTTTTAAGACAGTTTTTTACTTCCTTTGAAAAACCTTTTACAGTTTTGTATTCAAGATTCAGTTTAGTCAGGAAATAACCTGCAAGCTCTAAAATATCTTCTTTTCTTTCACTTAAAGAGGGCATTTCTATATTTATGACATTTAATCTGTAATATAAGTCTTCTCTGAATAGTTCTTTTTCAATCATTTCTGGAAGATTTTTTCTTGTAGCTGCAATAATTCTTACATCAATAGGAATAGAATTTACACTTCCAACAGGATCAATTTCTTTTTCCTGAAGAACTCTTAGGAGCTTTCCCTGCATAGGAAGAGGCATATCTCCAATTTCGTCTAAAAAGATTGTACCTCCATTGGCAATGAAAAATTTTCCTTTTTTACCACCCTTTTTTGCCCCTGTAAAAGATCCTTCTTCATAACCAAACAATTCAGATTCCAGAAGAGCTTCTGGGATAGCAGCACAATTTATACTTATCATAGGTTTATCAGCTCTGTCTCCACTTGTATGAATAGCTCTAGCAAATACCTCTTTCCCAGTTCCAGTTTTACCAGTGATAAGAACAGGAAAATTTGTTTTGGAAGCTTTTAAACCAATTTTTTTTACAGTAAGGAAAGATTGAGATTTACCTACTATTTTATCAAAACAATAATTTTCTTTTGCTGCATTGATGTATTCTTCTTTATAATATTCAAGTTCAGCATATTCTTTCATTAATTTTTTAGCAACATCAAGAGTTTGAAGTCTGAATTTTATCTGAGCTACCCCAGCTATAACTTCTCCCTCTTCATTTTCAACATATGAACGGCTTACAATAGCAGACCCTTCTTTTTCAACTCCTAAGATATAGGTTTGTATTACACATTCTTCACAATAACGTTTTTCCATTACTTCAAGCATTTTACTGTTTGGAATAATATTAAAAATTGACTTGCCAAGAGCATTTTCCTCAGTGGTACCTAAAAAATTGCAATATTTTTTGTTGATATGAATAACTTCTCCAGCTCTGTTTACAACAATAAAACCATCATCAGTCATAGAAGAGACTCTTTCAAAAATATGAAGATGCAGATATTTATTCTTATTGTCCATAGATATCTCCTAACCATAAAATGCTTTTTATTATATATTACCATAAAAGTTATGTATTATAAATAGAAAAATTGCAAAAAATATTTTTAAATCTATGTCTAAATAGGATGAAACAGATTTCTAATTTAAATTAAAAAGATTCTAGCTATTTTAAAAAAAGCTAGAATCTTTAGTAATTATTTAATTATTCTTCTATTGGAGCAAGAGAAGCTTGGAAATGACGAAGAATAGGCGGTTCCCAAGTAATTTTATATCCTCGTTTAATTTCATGAGCTCTTTTGCTTACTTCTATAATAGCATCAGCCATTACATCAAAATGAGATTGAGTGTAAACTCTTCTAGGAATAGCTAGACGAGTAAATTCAAAATCTGCTTCTAGTTGTTCTCCAGTGTCAGGGTCATTTCCTAACATATAAGAACCAATATCACAAGTTCTTATTCCTGCTTCTATATACAATTCAATCGCAAGGACTTGTCCTGGAAATTCATTGTAAGGAATTTGTGGAAACATAGCCTTAGCATCTATAAATGCACCATGACCACCAATAGGAGCCTGATAAGCTATTCCAGCATCATCTAGTCTAGAAGCTAAATATTCCATTTGTCCATTTCTGTATTTTAAATAATCTTCATCAATCCCTTCATAAAGACCTATTGCAAGAGCTTCTAAATCACGTCCTCCCAGTCCGCCATAAGTGAAGAAACCTTCATAAGATATACAATTAGCTTTTATTTTTAAAATAAGAGGGCTTTCAGGATCTTTAACACCTATAAGTCCACCCATATTTACAATAGTATCTTTTTTAGCAGACATAGTAAACATATCAGCATAGCTGAAAGTTTCTCTGATGATATCTTTTATTGATTTATTTTGATAACCCTCCTCATCTCTCTTAATGAAATAGGCATTTTCAGCGTAACGAGCAGCATCAATATTGAATGGAATACCATATTTTTTACATATCTCTGAAGTTTCTCTAATATTTTTCATAGAAACAGGTTGACCGCCAGCAGAGTTATTTGTAATTGTCATAACAATTAACCCTACATTTTCAGGTCCTTTTTCCAGAATTATTTTTTCCATTTTTTCAACATCCATATTTCCTTTAAATTTACAACGATGTGAAGGATCTTTAGCTTCTTCTATTACACAATCTATTGGACGAGCTCCTGCTAAGATAACATGGGCACGAGTTGTATCAAAGAACATATTAGATATTGCAAATTTTCCTGTACTTAAAAATGTAGGAAATAAAACTTTTTCAGCAGCACGTCCTTGATGAACTGGCTGAATGAATCCATAATTAAATATATCCTTTCCAGCATCTACTAATTTGAAATAACTTGAAGCACCTGCATAAGCTTCATCTCCACGCATAACTCCTGACCACTGATCATGGCTCATTGCATTTGTTCCAGAATCTGTTAGAAGATCGATATAAACATCTGCACCTTTAAGATTAAATAGATTATAATTTGCTTCCTTGATTTTTTGAATTCTTTCTTCTCTAGTAAGCATTTTAATAGGTTCAACCATCTTAATTCTAAATGGTTCTGGAATATACTTTACTGCCATAAATAAACACCTCCAAAATTTGTATAAAAATTTTTTCTGTGCCCTGGTCATTGAAATATCAACTGGCAGGCGGCATCTTTTTAAATAGAACAAATTAGTTCACAGTAAAAATAAAATGTAAAACATATTTTTGTTTGAGAATATTTTAACTTTTTTATTTGTAAATGTCAATAAATTCTTAAAAATATTTTTGATTATAGAAAATTTTAAATTTTAGAATAATAAATAAAAAGATTTAGAGGAGATAAGAAGAATATAATCTTATTTGAAATCTAAGAAATTAAAATAAAATTTATTAAATTATGCTAATATATATTAGTATTAAAGTTCAAAAGTATTGAGAAAAGTAGAATTTTTTATACACCAAGAAAATTTTAGAAAGCAAAGAGTTCTATGATGTACTTTAAAATTTATAATTGGATTTATTTTTTATAATTTTATAATATATTTTTTATATTTTACTTGTTGGAAAAATGTATTATACTTATGAATATAAAACCTTAGAATTTTTTCTCAATAAAAAAATATAAAAAGAAAAAAAACTTATAATTGATTGGGAGGTTTTATGATTTTTGAAGATGGGTTTTCATATTATAGTATTATTATTAATTTTTTAGAAAGAACATTTGGGGAATTAACAGAAATAACACTCTATAGTTTTGAAGATGGAGATGAAGGAAAACTTATAGCTAAATCATCTAATTGCAATTTTGAATTAGGGAGTGCTACTCCAAAAACATTGAGAAAATTACTTGATAAGTATAATAATAAAAAAGATACAAATGATAATATTGATTTTATAACAAATTTTCCTGGAAAAGATAATGATGGAAAATTATTTAGAGTATCAACTTTTTTTATAAAAGGAGAAAAAAATTCTCTTAAAGGAGCATTTAATATAAAAGTTGATATATCAGAAATGGTATATGCAGCTAATTTTTTAAATAAAGCCTTGAAAGAATTGACTGGAGGCTTGGAAAGAAATCTTGAAAAAGAATCGGAAGAGGTAGATGAATTAGGAACAATAGAAGAATATTCAAAATATCTAATAAATCAATATTTTGATAGTTTGAAAAAACCAATAGATGCAATGACAACTTCAGAAAAAATAGAAATTGTAAAAAACTTAGATAAAAAGGGAATATTTAATCTTAAAGGAAGTGTCAGCGAACTGGCACAAAGATTCAGTACTTCTGAAAAAACAATTTATAGATATTTAAGTTCTGAACAATAATTTTTGTTGTTTCAGCTGATATTAGTCAAGTGATAATACCTAAAATATAGTTTTTATAGAGAAGATATATGAATGATCTTTATAAAATTTTTAATAAAAACAGGTTTTAAAATAACTTAAGGAGGTTTATCATGGCTGAAACAAGAGAAGTGTGGAAGAGTAGAAAAGGATTTATTTTTGCAGCAGTTGGAGCAGCAATTGGTTTAGGAAACTTATGGAGATTTCCATTTCAGGCCTACAAAAATGGAGGGGGAGCATTCTTCTTTCCCTATATAATAGCATTATTTACATGTGCAATGCCTCTAATGATATTAGAATATCAATATGGAAGAAAAATAAGAGGAGGGTCAACAAAAGCCTTTAGACTTCTAGGAAAAAAATATGAATGGGTTGGTTGGGTTCAAGTAATGGTTCCAATAATAGTTATGATGTTTTACAGTACTATAATATCAATATCAATCATATTTATGCTTTGGTCTCTTGGTCATGCCTTTGGACTTACAAATTGGATGTCAGATCCAGGGAAATTAATGGGAATGATAGTAGGAAAAGGAAATGGACCATTTGATTTTGCAGCAGGAATAAGTAAATATTTGCTCAGCTTTGTTATATTAGTATGGCTTGGAAATTGGATTATTGTTAAAAAAGGAATATCAGGTGGAATTGAAAAATGTTCTAATATATTTACCCCTCTTTTGATGATAATGATGGTAGCATTTATGTTTAATTCAATTAGGCTTACAGGAGCAAAAGTTGGTCTTAATGCTTTGTTTACACCAGATTTTACAAAAATTTTAAATCCAAGTATATGGGTTGCAGCGTATGCTCAAGTATTTTTTTCAACAACTTTAGCAGTGGGAGTAATGATAGCCTATGGGTCATATATACATGATGATTGGGATATAGTAAACAGTTCATTTATTACAGTATTTTCAAATGCATCATTTGATATAATATCTGGAATAACAGTATTTTCAACTCTTGGATATTTGGTACAAAATATGGGAGTAGATTATAATTCTTTTGGAGATGGAGCTGGAATAGCATTTATAGCTTTTCCTATAGCAATTTCCACAATAACTTCAAGTCAATTTTTACAAGGAATTATTGGGTTTCTATTTTTCTTGTGCTTATTTATAGCTGGACTTTCTTCAAGTATTTCAATGCTAGAATCTTTTTCGACAGCAGCATTAGATAAATTTAAAATAAGCAGAGAGAAATTAGTGGGAATCATTTCAATTGTAGGGTTTATGGGAAGTGCATGTTTTGCAACATATGCAGGATTTAATTATATACTTGATATAGTAGATTCATATGTTGGAAATTATATAATAGCTACATCTGGACTAATAGAAACTTTACTTATTTGTTATATTTATGGAGTAGAAAAAATAAGGCAGGATGCAAATGAATTTTCTGATTTTAAAGTAGGGAAGTGGTTTAATTTCTTGTTAAAATACGTAACACCAGTCATTTTAGGAACAACAGTAATAACGAATCTTATAAAAGGATTGTCAAAACTTAACATGGCAGAAATAATATTTGGTTGGGGAACAATTTTTTTAATGATAGTATCAGCAACTATTTTTTACAATAAGAGATGGGAAAATAGAGTAGATATAGAAGAATAATTATTACAGAGGAGGCTTATTATGAATACAAGTGCATTGATAATGATGACAATGGGGTGTGTAATTATTTGGGGTGGCTTATTTGTAACTTTAGGAATTGCATTTAAAAAAGGAAATATTTAATTAAAAATCAATATTTATAAAAGAGGTTGACCTATGAGTAAGAAGTAATTTAAGAGTGTTTTTAAAATTTACTTCAGCTTTTAGGGCAACCTTGTTTTTATTTTAGTTAAGTTATAGATTATATAATTTTAATTTTCTATAGAGAGTAGCAAGGCTTATATCAAGAGTTTCAGCTATTTTAACTTTGTCCTTAGAAGAACGTCCATACTTTAAAAGAAGAGTTTCGATAGCCTCCTTTTCTATTTCAGCCAAGGTTTTTATTTCCTTTATATTAAGGGAGTTTGTAAGCTTTGGTGGTAAGTGTTTTACAGTTATCATCAAATCTCTTTCCTCAAGTACATTGATTATATATTCTGTTATATTTTTAAGTTCTCTTATATTCCCAGGCCAGCTGTAAGAAAGGAAAAGAGACATAACTTCATTTGAAAGACTTCTTATAGGAATATTGAAAAGCTGAGAATACTTAGCAATAAAGAAGTTAGTCAGATCTTCTATATCTTTTGGTCTTTCTCTTAAAGCTGGGATATCTATTGGAAAGACATTTAATCTATAGTAGAGGTCTTCTCTGAATTTTCCTTCAGCTACAAGGGTTTCTAAATTTTTATTGGTAGCAGCAACAATTCTTATGTCTATTTCTTTTATCTTATCAGAACCTACAGGAGAGATAGTTTTTTCCTGAAGTACTCTCAAAAGTTTTACTTGAAGTGTTAAAGGCATATCACCAATTTCATCTAAAAATATAGTTCCTTTATCAGCCTGTTCAAAGAACCCTATTTTTCCCTTTGGATTTGCTCCAGTAAAAGCACCTTTTACATAGCCAAAAAATTCACTTTCTATAAGAGTGTCAGGAATAGCTCCACAGTTGACAGCAATAAAAGGCATGTCAGCTCTATTGCTGCTTGTATGAATAGCTTTTGCAGCAACTTCCTTTCCAGTCCCACTTTCTCCTGTAATGAGAACAGTTGATGTAGTTTTGGCAACTTTTCTTATTTTTGAATATACAGCTTCCATTTCCTGAGAATTAAAAATAAATTCCTTGGAAAAATTATAGTTTAATTGATGGAGATATGTTCTGAATTTTTGAGCTTCCTGAAATATATACAAAGTTCTGAATCTTCCCATATTTTTAGGGAAATATATTATATCTCCTACAACATCATGAGAAATATCAGCATAGGATAATGAAAATTCTTTTTTATCGAGAAAACTTTTAATAGGAGAGACTAGTAATTTATGCTCATAGTCGGTCAGTTTAAAAAGAGATATTCCTTTTTCGTTGATAAGCTCTATTTTATCATGTTCATTAGTTATGATTATAGAGTCTGGGATTCTGTCAACTATATTCATAAGAACCTTATTATTGTTTTCTATCATTATTTTTTCATTGGCTTCATATACTCTCGAACCAATGAATAAAGCTATCTGCTGCAAAAATTTTATATATGACTCTTGCTTTGATATGAACTCATCTTTCTTTTTTTCATCAAAACAAATCAGTCCGATAACTCCAATAGGCTCAGAATTAAACATAATAGGAGTAGAAATTTCCAATACTTCTGTGCAGGTATTTCTCGAAGGGCAGGTTTGACATATTTTCTCTTCCCTTGGAGAAAGGATAATTTCTGTATTACCAGTTTTTAAAACATGCTCATAAACATGAGATTCACCAGTCATATCAAGACCTACTTTTTCTTTCAGTCTTCCAGTACCAGCTATCCTTATAAGTTCTTTGTTCATGATTTCTACATCTATATTTATCACTTGGGAAATAGTTTCAGCATATTTTAATATATCATCTTTTATTTTATTTAATAAATCCATATCTCCACTTCCTTTTATTTTATATATGTATTATACAATTTTTTCTCAAAATGAGAAAGAAAAAAATAATAAAAAGAGAAAATTAGAAAATATAGGACTTTGATAAAAATTATCAAAATGATAGAAAATTCTCAAAGTGAGAAATGACGAAAGGGGGATTCCTTCTAAAAGTGAATGAAAACACTTGTAAAAGTTCTAAAATAAAACATAAAAATATTTTTAAAAATTGGTATGGTTTTTGCTTATATATACTGTGAAAATAAAACGATAGGAGGATAAAAAATTGGAACTATTAAAATGGGTACACAATAAAAAAAGCAGAGATGCTGGATATAAAAAATCTGAACTTTCAGGATTTAGCTCTGAGGA